>ERZ773069.933-NODE-933-length-18017-cov-7.269291_pt1 | contig 18017 bp, 16 predicted proteins | sample MGYA00580619_ERZ773069 | MGnify/ENA primary metagenome ERZ773069 (study PRJEB29015, sample SAMEA2738007) | human oral metagenome | biome: human oral; feature: human-associated habitat; material: dental | place: China | collected 2108 ...
TCTGAGTGAGGCGTTCACGATAAACACTTCAATCATAACCAGACCTGCTCATTCACCAAGGAGAACAGTTGATATTACGCGTAATAGAAATTACTCGTAAATTGTAGCACAATTAAGTCTAAAAAGTCAACCCATGACATATGTTCTGCTTTATCTACAATTCCGCATATGCTATAATCATATTCGAAAAGAAATTTTATTAATTAGGGGGGCAATCATGAACGATTCTCAAATCGAAAATACTGACGAAGAACTGAATAATTTACGCACTATCAGAGATGAGGCTATTAATGCACTAGCGCCAAATATAGATAGAATGGAAGGCGTTGATGGAGAAAGAAAAATTCGTATATACATGTCAGCCGCAAGAATAACCAACAGCAGTAAGATGTTCCGCTTAGCTTACGAGGCGGCTAAAAATATCCCAGACGCAGCTACACGAGCCGAGGCACTAATTGATATTATTCAAGACTCTGGATACGCTATTAGCAAGTTGGACGGCGATCGTCCATTCTAGAAGCTTAAGAGCGAACAACTTCAAGCAAATAATATCGTCCTAATTGGGCGATATTATTTTATAACGAATCCATAGCGATTAAATCATCACGCCAACCGGCGTAAACGAAGTCAGAATTGCCATAAAAATTATCGTGACATACCAAATTTTCCGATTGAATTGATATTTTTCAATCTTTAACACCAGCAGCAACGCAATAAATAGGCCAACAGGAATGGCTTGGACGACCAAACCGCCAACTTCAACTGGATTTTTTAGACGAAGCCACAGCGCACTTAATATCACAAAAACCACCAATTTCAAGAAAAACGAGCCGTCATTGTCATAAATGCGTTCGCGCCCTTTGCGACTAAATAGCTCGCTAGACTTCGAGCGATTGCGAGCATAAGTACGAGTTTTTTGTTTTGTCATAAGCTGAATGGAATTATAGCATAAAAAATCCGCCCCATTCAAGAGGCAGAAATTTTATATATCGTTAAATTACATACGAATTTCAGCGTCAACGCCAGCTGGCAAGTTCAAGTTCTGCAAGCTGTCAATCGTCTTTGGTGTAGCGTTCGTAATGTCAATCAGACGCTTGTGAACGCGGCGCTCGTAAGACTCACCACCAGTTTTGTAAACGTGCGGACTCTTTACGACAGTGTAAGTGCTGCGTCGAGTTGGCAAAGGCACTGGACCCGCCACGTTAGCACCTGTGCGAATTGCGGTGTCGATAATTTGTTTTGCTGATTGGTCGATGACTTTGTGGTCATAAGCCTTCAGACGAATACGGATTTTGATTCCTGTATCTTGAGCCATAGCTCCTCCTCTTATGTGCAACCTCGTAACCTCTAATTGCCCTATTTATAGTCAATCGAGTTCTCGAGATAAATTATTACTAACTATGCGATTATATCAGCAATTTTCCGCTTTATCAAGATGAGAAATCATTTCCGCAATAATTCCAGCAGATTTATTCAGCGATTCTTTTTCTCGCTCGGTAAGCGGATAGCCTGCCAAAATCTTCACGCCGTCGCTACTGATTGTTGATGGCAATCCAAGCACAACATTATTCAAGCCATATTCGTCTTCAGCCAAAGAGCAAACGGGATAAACCGTGTGCGTCGACTTTCGGAGCGCCGAAACAATTTTAGACACAACAAACCCAATCGCAAAATACGTCGATTTCTTTGTTTCAATCACCCGATAAGCTCGGTCGCGGACCTTCTGCTCAATTCCGTCAATCATTTCCTCTGTAAATCCAGGATATTCTCTAATCGGCACTTCACCAATTTGCGCCGTTTCAATTGTCGAAAATGATGAATCGCCATGCTCGCCCAAAATATAAGCGTCGACCGCTTTACTGTCGACATTGAATGCGTCCGCCAGATACGACTTCATTCGCGAAGTATCAAGCGTCGTGCCCGTCCCAAACACGCGATTTTTCGGCAGACCAGATTCCTTAAGCGCCACGTAAGTCAGAACATCAACCGGATTACTGACAATCACCAAATACGGCTTCGCACCATTCGCCATAATATTTTTCACAATATCACGCATAATTTTTGCGTTAACGTCAATCAACTCCAACCGAGTCTGACCAGGAAGTTGCGGCGCACCCGCGGTAATCACAACGATGTCATCGTCATTGATATCAGAATAATTTCCCGTATGAACCACGACGTTTCTGTCAATTCCCATCGCGTCATTAATGTCGGCCGCTTGACCCCAAGCCAAATCCTCATTACGGTCAATCAACACAATCTCTTCGATGACACTACGCAATGCGCACGCATAAGCCGCCGTTGCACCAACCATTCCACCGCCGCCAACAATTAGCAATTTCTGTTTATTCACCAAAATCTCCTTTTTCTGTTTTATGTTAGATGTCTTTATTCTGCCATAAACATTACCGCTCTGTCAATTGACTTTACTTTATAGCAAAAAATATGTATAATATTGTCAATTTATTAACTTTTACATATTATCAACGGGAGGATATATGGAAAAAAGAATGTTTGCAGAAAAAGCGCCACGCGACAAAGTATATCGAGCACTTGCAGTGTTCGCTTTACTGCCGTCATGTTTCTTAGCCGGATGCGCAGGCGAAAAAGGAGTTGATGCTGGAAGTTCAAGTCCAGCTCCATACGGCAGCTCTGAGACTACTACATCTCAGCCAGAAAATGACAGTAATAAAAATTTGTCGGAGGAAAAGAAGGAAGGAGATGGTGTCATAGATTTAAGCAAGAATTCGATTTACTATTCAGAGAATGGCGTTCGAGAAGGGTTTACGGCCTTTTGCGGATACAGCCAATATAACGTCCCCGGGATATACGATTGCTCCGTTTATCTCTGCGACGGCAATGACTTAGTTAGATTTGGATTTAACAATATGGACTTTATTGAAGCGACTCAAGGAGGAAAAAGAGAACCTAGTGTTTCAAACCTCCTAGACAAGACAGATGAGCTATACACACAATATAGCTACCCCTCAACTGAAATCACAAAGGATCTAGACAAATGCGAAGAAAAAAGCAAGAGCGTAGGAGAATTTACCAAACCCGTGTCTCATTTTATCGATGAAAATGAGCAGTATATGTGCCTCCCTCAATTTATGACAACAAAAGACGGGGAGAAGGTTGCTTTGGAAATCACAAAGACTACATCTGTCAACGAGGAAGACAATAACGGTCCGCACTATCCTCTATATGAGCTTGATCTTTCTGAAAAATGTTTTGACACAAGATTCCTTGATTAGATATATAGTACAGTGGCAATCAAAAATCCCCCGAAAGTTCGGGGGATTTAATTAGGCTTGTGTTATCAAGATTATTTGTTAATCTTTGTAACAACACCAGCACCAACTGTACGACCACCTTCGCGGATAGCAAAGTTCAAACCTTGTTCCATAGCGATTGGTGCAAGCAACTTAACCTTGAAGGTTACAGTGTCGCCTGGCATAACCATTTCTTTGTCAGCTGGCAATTCAACTTCACCGGTAACGTCAGTTGTGCGGAAGTAGAACTGTGGCTTGTAGCCCTTTGAGAATGGAGTGTGGCGACCGCCTTCTTCCTTCTTCAAGATGTAAACTTCAGCTTCAAACTCAGTGTGTGGAGTAATTGTGCCTGGCTTTGCCAAAACTTGACCGCGCTCAATGTCGCTGCGCTCAATACCGCGTAACAAGACACCTGCGTTGTCACCTGCTTGACCTTGGTCAAGAGATTTCTTGAAGGCCTCAATACCAGTTACAACTGACTTCTGAGTTGGCTTCAAACCAACGATTTCAACTTCGTCGTTCAATTTAACAACACCCTGCTCGATACGACCAGTTGCTACTGTACCACGACCCTTAATTGAGAAGACGTCCTCAATTGGCATAATGAATGGTTTGTCCATGTCACGTGCTGGCTCTGGAATGTAGCTGTCCATTGCGTCAACCAATTCCATAATAGCGTCTTCGTATTTCTCGTCACCTTCAAGAGCCTTAAGAGCAGAACCCTTGATGATTGGAGCGTCTTTGTCGAAGCCGTTCTTTTCAAGAAGTTCGCGAACTTCTTCTTCGATCAGCTCAACCATTTCTTCGTCAGCCATGTCCATCTTGTTCAAGAAGACAACGATCTTTGGCACACCAACCTGCTTTGCAAGCAAAACGTGCTCACGAGTCTGAGGCATTGGGCCGTCAGTTGCAGCGATAACCAATACTGCACCGTCAACCTGAGCAGCACCGGTGATCATGTTCTTGACGTAGTCAGCGTGTCCTGGCATGTCAACGTGTGCATAGTGACGATTCTTTGATTCATACTCTTGGTGTGAAGACGCGATAGTAATACCACGTTGCTTCTCTTCTGGTGCGTTATCGATCTGGTCGTACGCAACAGGTTTGTTAACTGCGCTTGGTAGGCGCTTTGCCAACACTGCAGTAATCGCAGCAGTCAGCGTAGTCTTACCGTGGTCAACGTGGCCCATTGTACCAACGTTAACGTGCGGTTTGCTTCGGTCAAATGCATCTGCCATTTGTAGAAGTTCTCCTTAATTTAATTATTATTTTTCACGCGGGTACAGTCCATAAAAAAGACCTCACGGCGTATGAGTTTAATTATAACGATTTTCCAATCAGTTGTAAATAGCTTATTTCTTACTATAATACTTCGCCAAGAACGAATCGCGAAACTCGTAAAAAGTTCCATCTTCCAAGCTGGCTCGAATATCATCAACTAACTTAACGATAAATCGCTCATTATGAATTGACAGCAACGTTCCAGCCAACGACTCGCGGGCGTGCAAAAGATGACAGAGGTAAGCCGCCGTGTAGTTCTTGCAAGTATAGCAATCGCAATCGTCCATAATTGACGCAAACATCTCGCGGTATTTTTGACCGCGCACATTGACTCGGCCAAGCGGCGTATACGCGGCGCCATTCCTAGCCACTCGCGTCGGACTCACGCAGTCAAAGGTGTCAATTCCCTGCTCAATTGCTGCAAAAATATCATCAGGCTCGGAAATCCCCAACAGGTGTCGCGGTTTATTTTCAGGCAAAATTTGATTGACCCACTGAATCGTTTGCGCCATAGTTTCCTTTTCCAACGCGCCACCGATTCCATAGCCATCAAAATCCATCGCGCCCAAAAACTCGGCAGTTTGTTTTCGCAAATCCTCGTAATTCGCGCCTTGCAAAACGCCAAATAAAGCTTGATACGGCTTATCTGGACGAGCCGCCCTTAAGCGCTTAACTTCCGCCAGACTTCGTTCCGCCCAAGCATGCGTCCTGGCCAGCGCCTCAACTTGATATTCGTACGGATCAATCAAAGAGGTCAATTCGTCAAACGCAAAAGTAATATCAGCACCGATTCCAGCCTGAATTTGCATGGACAATTCTGGCGTGAATTTATGGTAAGAGCCGTCCAGATGCGACTTAAACATCACGCCGTTTTCGTCCACCCAAGCATGACGCGACGATTTTTTAGCAATCGCAATTTCTTCATCGACATCAGTACTCATCGCCAAAACCTTCTTAAAGCCAGAGCCCAAACTCAGAACCTGAAAACCACCACTATCCGTAAAAGTCGGCCCGTCCCAGTGCATAAATTTACCAAGATATCCGGCCTTTTCGATCAAATCATGTCCCGGCTGCAGATACAAATGATAAGCGTTCGCCAGCACTGCCTGCGCGCCAACATTCTTCACCATCTCAGGAATCATTGCCTTAACATTAGCCTTAGTTCCAACCACAATAAACGCCGGCGTTTTAATATCACCGTGTGGCGTGTGAATAATTCCCGTTCGCGCCAACGTGTCGTTAAATCGTGAAGTTATTTCAAAAGAAAAAGGTTTTTCCTGCATAATCTGTTTGATTATATCATGAAATGGTCGACGGATCGTTTCGTGACAAGCTAATCACATCGCTACATCGTACCAAGTAATATCTATTCTCTTCCGTGTTATTAACTATTAGCACAGGCTCGCCGCGACTAAGTGACAATTCCGACGCGCTTAATATTCGTCCGTCAATATCTGGCCTATCGTTAATTTCTGGATTCCAGATCGCCAAATTATCCGCACGCAGCGCAAATTGCTCAACATATTCACGACTATTCACTTCTTCTAACGGAACATCATTCCACGAAACCGCATTCAGCAAATCGCCAGGTAAACATCGGTATGCCGAAACTACACATTCACCCTTAAACTCCCGCACTCTGCTAATATCCTGGATTACATTACGAGCGGCGCATTCATACTGACTCAACACATCAAGCTGTTCATTAAGAGGCAATTTATAGAAACACTCACCATTAACTACTTCACTTGCAAAATTTGCAATTTTATGAAGTTCATTTACCACCATTTTAAGCTCTTCAGCTTCGCCATCAAATCCTTCCAAGCGAATAATCTTATCTCTGTCGGGTATCACATAAATCTTCTTCGGAAAGTCTTCAGACTCACCATCTATTGTCACTTCAATCGCCGCGTAAAATTTATCATGATGTCTGACAAAACACACCCCATCAATACACGCCTTAGAAACGTCCATAAATTCATACTGTAATTCATTATTTTTCGTAGCGTCAGGAACCAACGCAAAACCAGTAAAACCAACGGTGCTAATGCCATAAAGTCTTGTCGCAGAAAACTCAGACAACTGGTCATTTAATGTTTGGGCATATTCTCTTGACACTTCGTCAAACTCCGACTTGTCAACATAAGAAAGATCCGTCGCTAGCTGCCAAGCGGTCTCTTGAAAATCGTCATTAAAAACCGTTTCAAATAAATCAATAGGGGCTCCGATCTCCTCTTTATCAATTGGCGCCATATCAAGCACGTCTTTCATGTCTACACAAAAAGTCGCAAATCGATTTTTAATATCAAACATTTCCAGCACAGGGCGATCATCGCGCCACGTAAAACTCGGTAGCCATCCAGATAAAACCGTAGGATTAGCGTCTTCTACATTATTTTCCCTGTCGTCAATTTTAACCTTATACGCCTGGCATTTCACTTGAATTCCGCCATCATATGGAATCTCATTCAAAACATCATTCATCTCATCTATCAAAAGCTGCCTCGACTCCGCATCTTGAATGTTGCCGACACCAGCAACTTCTTCGATTTTGTCAGCATAGTGGCGCAATTTACGCACACACCGAGGAATGCCGCTATCATCCGGCAATAACTCTATTTGATATAATCGCCTGCTTGTCAAGCGGAAAATAATAGTCCTTCTGCGAAGTTCGCACACACAAAGCGGCCATCTCTTTGGTGTAAATCGCAAACGGCGCTAAAATCTCAGAGTCAATTTCCATGGGAGATATCAAATCCGCCACACCCTCAACCGACCGCAGACAATACGAACCATCCTCTCCAGATTGACTATATCCAACAACTCTAATCTTCTCGCCCTCAATATCGCCAGCGTGCGCAGCTTGTTCTATTTCAGCAATTGCAATCTCGTCATTTTCCCCTTCTCCGTCGAGCAATAAATTCGCACCAGCAATTCGCCTCCAGTCCTCATCAGAGAATAGCTTAGGAGAATTAGACTCCATATCAGGCTTTGAGCGTTCCATATTGCTATATATTATACAACTTTAATCGATATTTACAAGTATAGACCCTTCCGTATGCTGTATACTAGAAACATGAGCAGTAAAACCCTCGTTGATTTGGACCAGTGGCTAGCGCCGCACAAATCCACAATTCAGGCGCGCGAGAAGTATATTTCTTCGAAACTGAAAAAGGTTTTAAGCGGCAAGACGCCAGCCGAATTCGCGATGGGTTTTTTACATTTCGGACTTCATAAAACAGATGTGGGCTGGATATTTCGCGAATGGGCGCCGAACGCCACTCGAATGTTCTTAGTTGGCGATTTTTCAGATTGGAAAGAGCGCGAGGAATTCGCCTTAAGTCGTGGCGAAAATGGCGAATGGAGCATAAATCTTCCTGAAAATTCACTTCGCCACGGACAGAAATATAAATTGCGTGTCTATTGGTCTGGTGGCGACGGCTGGCGGCTGCCTTCATACACAAATTACGTCGTCCAAGACGAAAATTCTGTCGATTTCTCCGCGGTCGTATGGTTGCCAAAAACTCCCTACAATTGGCAATATAAAACCCCGCCCAAGCCAAAAGTTCCTCTGATTTACGAAGCGCACGTTGGTATGAGCAACCAACAGGAAAAAGTCGCCAGCTTCAGCGAATTCACCGCGGAGGTTTTGCCGCGAATCAAAGAATCCGGCTATAACACCATTCAGCTTATGGCAATCGCCGAGCATCCATATTACGGCAGTTTCGGATATCACGTCAGCAACTTTTTTGCGGTTTCGTCAAGATTTGGCACGCCCGACGATTTTAAGAAATTGGTCGACACGGCGCACGGAATGGGACTGCGCGTCATCATTGACCTTGTCCACGCTCACGCCGCCAAAAACGAAGTCGAAGGTCTGGGCAATTTTGCCGGCGATCCGACACAATATTTCAAGCCAACAAATCATCCAGAATGGGATTCGCGGCTGTTCGATTACGGCAAGCCAGAAGTTTTGCATTTTCTGGCGAGCAATTGCCGTTGGTGGCTGGACGAATATCACATTGACGGATTTAGGTTTGATGGTGTAACTAGTATGATTTACCACGACCACGGACTCGGGAAAAGTTTCACTAGTTATGATGATTATTTCCGCGATAATGTCGACAAAGACGCGCTCACTTATTTACGGCTGGCAAATGAAGTAATTCACGCCATCCGTTCTGACGCCACGACAATTGCAGAAGAAATGAGTGGCTTTCCTGGACTTGGCGCATCGACAAAGGACGGCGGGCTGGGCTTTGATTATCGCTTGCAAATGGGCGCGCCGGATTTATGGATAAAAACTCTGAAAGAGAAAAATGATGAAGATTGGGATTTGGGGCAATTGGCTTACACTTTGAGTTCGCATCGTCCAGAGGAAAAAGTCATCAATTACGCCGAAAGCCACGATCAAGCGCTCGTCGGCGATAAAACGCTGATTTTCCGACTTATTGATAAAAATATGTATTGGCACATGGATAAAATTGATCCAGACTTAACGGTTGAGCGTGGCGTGGCGCTACATAAACTGATTCGTCTGATGACCGCGGGACTGCATGGCGGCGGTTATTTGAATTTTATGGGCAATGAATTCGGGCATCCGGAATGGATTGATTTTCCGCGTGAAGGTAATAATTGGTCGTTTAAGCACGCTCGTCGGCAATGGAATTTACGCGACAATGGCTTCTTAAAATATCAATGGTTGGGAGATTTTGACGCGGCTCTAATGAAGGTTATTGGGCAAATTGATAATTCTGACATTCAGCACCTGACGGTTCGCCAATCTGATCACACGGTAAGTTTTATGCATGGCGACTTTTTATTTGTTATCAATTTTTCACCCGACAAATCCCACTCAGATTACGCGGTACCCGCAGAAGCTGGCTCTTATAAATTGGCGTTAAGTAGCGACGATAAGAACTTCGGCGGGCAGGAGCGAATAGACCATAATTCCCGTTTTTTCACTTCCCCAGCTGATAACAGCCACAATCTTAAAGTTTACTTACCAGCCAGAACGGGCATTATTTTAGAGAAAGTTGACTAATCTCCTCCTGATGTTGACTTTTTTACGCAAGTGTGGCATAAATTAATACAGACTTTTGTTGACAATCCCGTCAACGAAAGTAGTCCTTATACAACTCGAGAGAGAGTCATCTCATGTTGAAACTCAAAATCGCAACCGCATCCCTGGCACTAGCCGGAATGATGCTAATCATTCTGGGAGATACGTATATGTCGGCGACCCTGGCTGTCGTCTGTACAGCGGTGGCTTTGCCACTGGCGGGCCATCTCGCATGGAGATGGCTCCTACACGACCACTCCTTGGTCCCATTCGTTCTATGGATACCGGTAGCTGAACTACCTGCCCTATACGCGTTCAAGGATCTAGGGGGCATGGATACCCCGCTTGGGGCTACCCCCATCGAGCCAGAAAAAATGGATACACTAGGAGGCTTTGTTGCACTTATAAGTGCTATAGCAATCCTCCTTGCGGTCGTCATCCCATCATCGCCCATGCGCGATGATGACGAGGACTAACCGCCCGTCAAGAAATGAAGTAGTTCGCCTTGAGACTTTTAGTCTCGGCTGGAGCTCTCTTGGCGGGCTATTTCTATTGGCATAAAATTTGTTACACTAGATATTGTGAAGAAAAAAGTACCAAAATTCATTGAGCAATCATTAGCCCGAGTTGCTAATCTTTACAGCTTTGAGCCGGAGCATCACCTGGAGAAAATTGACGAAAGTTTGACACCGAATATGCGAGCTTTGCGCCTGGCTATGACGATTGCCGAGCAGCTTCTGAGCATGGGCGTGGTGGCGCGCGATGTGGTTCGTATGGCGCAAGGAATCACGCGGACATATTGCCGCAGACCCGTTCACGTGGACGTGAGTTACACTTTGGTGACAATTTCTCAAGACCGCGGAGTTAGCCATGAGCCTTTGACAATGGCGCGAGTTATCGTTCCTGACGATCCTAATTATCAATTGATTCAAGCATTGCAATTATTAGCCCTCGACATTCGCCGCAAGCAACTTTCCCTGGAAGAAGCCGAAGAGCGATTGCAACAAATACTCAAAAAACCCACCGAACATTCCCGACTAGTCGTTTACGCGGCGGGCGGACTGGTGAGCGCGGGTTCCGTCATTCTGTACGGCGGCAGTTTGCTCATGGCGTCAATCGCGTTTCTGCTCGGATTCCTAGCGACTGGATTATTAAGATGGCTGGGACGCGTCGGCATGCCACTATTCTATTCACAAGCTCTTGTGGCGATTTTCGTAACATTGGTGGCGGCGGGCGCAGCTTGGTGTAGTAATTATCTGGGGCTAAGCGTCAATGCGACATTGTTGGTTATCAGCGGAATTGTCTTATTAGTCGCGGGATTAATGTTTGTCGGCGCATTTCAGGACGCAATCGACGAATATTACATGACTGCCAACGCCAGATTGTTAAAAGTCGTAATGGCGACGGGCGGCGTAATTGCCGGCGTGATGGTCGGATTATACATTGCGACAAAATTTGGCATAACATTCCCAGCAACACCAGATCGATTGACATTGGCGGACGGACACACGCAATATTTGGGCGCTGGAATTATCGCGGCGGCGTTCGTTCTGAGGAATCATTCTCGATTTTTAGGAATGGTTATCTCTGGATTAATCGCAATTTTCGGCTGGTGGATTTCAAGATTAGCCATGAGTTTTGGCTTTGATATCGTAACAGCGAGCGGTATCGCGGCGGCGGTAATTGGGCTGGTCGCAGTTATGACTTCCAGATTATGGAAATTCCCTTCTCTGGCGATTATTGCGGCGGGAATTGTACCGCTAGTCCCAGGGTTATCACTTTACAACGGATTAATGGGCGTCGTCCTATATCCACCAAACAGCGCAAACTTTCTGCCAGCCCTGGCCATCTTAGCGCGAGCAATCCTCATCGGCGTAGCAGTAGCAATTGGCGCATCATTCGGCAACATCGTCGGTCGCCCAATTCGCCGACAATTCATCAATTTATTCCGTCGCAACACGCAAGCATCATGAAAAATAACCCAAAATTCATTGGTTTGTCAGACTCTAGATTATTTCATATGCGCGGAGTGGCGTACAAATCTTACAATCTGGCTCGCGAAGTGTTCAATATGAAAGAAGATGTGGCGCGCAGCTTATTTTTAATGGGACTGACACACGACTTTGCCTACGCTTTTGTTGAAAATCAGACGGATCACGAACATGAAGGCGGCAGGATCCTAAAATTATCTGGCTTCAATTGGGCTGAAGCTGTATTTAATCACGGAGATCCTGACGTGGACGATTGGACGGACGAATTGCTTATCTTAAACTTAGCGGACATGACGACTAGCCCAGACGGCAAACCAATAACCATAGACAAACGACTGGAAGACATTGAAAACAGATATAGTACAAATAGCATTCAGGCGACAAGAGCACGCAAATTAACCAAACGAATCAAAGAAGAACTCGCCAAACGAAACCTAACAATTCCAAACTTATAGACCCGAAAGTTATCCAAATAAAAATCCCCGGATTCGCTCCGAGGATTTTTTATGAGGTAGAGATTATTTATTTCGCTTTTCGATAATCTCTTGCGCAACGTTTGGTGGAACTTCCTCGTATTGAGCCAATTCCATCGTTGAAGCGGCGCGACCTTGAGACATCGAGCGAATGTCCGATGTGTAGCCGAACATATTTGCTAGTGGCACAAACGCCTTAATCAACTTAGCGCCACCGATCAAGTCTTCCATAGCGTCGATACGTCCGCGACGTGAGTTAAGGTCGCCGATGATGTCACCCATGAAGTCTTCTGGTGTAGTAACTTCAACCTTCATAACTGGCTCGAGCAAGATTGGGTTGGCTTGCTTAATACCTTCACGAGCAGCTATCGAACCCGCCAATGAGAAAGCCAATTCCGAGGAGTCGACATCGTGGTATGAACCATCGTAAAGTGTAGCCTTAACATCAACAACTGGATAGCCAGCAATAACACCGCCTTCCAATGTTTCGCGAATACCCTTCATTACAGCTGGGCGATATTCCTGAGGAACCACACCACCCTTAATTTCATCAACGAATTCAAAGCCTTTACCAGTCTCATTTGGCTCAAAGCGAACCCAAACGTCACCATATTGACCGCGACCACCAGACTGCTTGGCGTGCTTACCTTGAACTTCAGAACGACCCTTGATGCTTTCGCGGAAGGCAACCTGAGGTTCACCAATGTTGGCTTCAACCTTAAATTCGCGCTTCATACGGTCAATAAGAATATCCAGGTGCAATTCGCCCATTCCTGACATAATTGTCTGACCTGTTTCTTCGTCAGTATGAATTCGGAAAGTTGGGTCTTCTTCAGCCAAGCGCTGCAATGCCAACGCCATTTTTTCCTGGTCAGCCTTTGACTTTGGCTCAACCGCGATTGATACAGGTGGCTCTGGGAATTCAATTGACTCAAGAGCAATTGGATGCGCCACGTCAGACAACGTGTTACCAGTTGCAGTAGATTTCAGACCAACCACAGCGGCGATGTCACCGGCTTCAACCTTGCTAATTTCTTCACGCTTGTCAGCAAACATACGAACAATTCGTCCGATTCGCTCTTTCTCGCCAGTCGTCGTGTTAAGTACGTAGCTTCCTGAGTTCAAAACGCCAGAATAGACACGAACGAAGATTAATTTACCAACAAATGGGTCAGCAGCAATCTTAAACGCCAAAGCTGACAAAGGTTCTTTATCTGATGGCTTGCGGCTAACTTCGTCGCCAGTCTTTGGATTCTTACCCCAAATTTCATCAACGTCTAGCGGGCTTGGTAAGAAATCAACCATCAAGTCAAGCAACTTCTCAACGATCACACCGCGACCGTCACCACCAGTGACTAGATAAAAGTCACCAGCCAAAACGCGCTTGCGTAGAGCCATTTTTAGCTCGTCAACGGTAATAGCGTCCTCGCCCTGCTCCAAGAATTTCATAGTAAGTTCGTCGTCAGCCTCAACGGCGTTTTCAACCAACAAAGAACGTGCGTTCTTAGCTTTTTCAAGCATATCAGCTGGAATTTCGCCAACCTTAAGTTCGTGATCTGTGTAATCGTCGTAGGTGTAAGCCTTCATGTCAATCAAGTCGACAACACCGTTGATAGTCTTTTCAAAACCAATTGGCAAGTGAACTGGGAAAGCCTGCTTACTCAAGCGGTTGTGAATTGACTCTAGAGATTTGTAGAAGTCACCACCAGTCTGGTTGATCTTGTTAACGAAACAAATACGAGGCACGCCGTACTTATTAGCCTGGCGCCAAACAGTTTCAGACTGAGCTTCAACACCCATCTTACCGTCAAAGACTGTAACTGCACCGTCAAGCACGCGCAAGCTACGCTCAACCTCAGCAGTAAAGTCAATGTGCCCCGGGGTGTCGATGATATTAATCTTGTGGTCTTTCCAGAAACAAGTCACAGCAGCTGACGTAATAGTAATACCACGCTCTTTCTCCTGCGCCATCCAGTCGGTAGTAGCACCGTCACCTTCACCACGAACCACACCGATCTTATGTGTCAAGCCAGTGCGGTACAAAATACCCTCAGTTGTCGTCGTTTTACCGGCGTCAATATGGGCAATAATACCAATATTTCTAAAATTCTTTAGCGGAACATGCGTCTCTGCCATAAATTTTCCTTTATATTACGTTAATTTGCCGAGATTTTTGGTCAATTTTTTGGCACCAAAAAACTACTCTTGCGTTTTATTATATCAGTTATCTATGTTTTTGACTAGCTCTGAGCCGGAGGATTTTTAGACTCGTTATCGCTCTGATCTGGCGCTGCAGGCGGATAGTTAGCTGGAGGCTGTTGCATAGGTGGCTGCGCGTATGTTGGTGGATATTGACCAGGTTGCTGCGGATAGTAGTTTTGTTGCGGATATTGTTGTTGCGGCGGAACTGACTGCTGATACGGCTGCTGCGGATACTGAGGCTGGTGCTGCGGGAATTGTCCGGCGACAGGATATGGATAAGTATTCATTTTGCGTCGATTACTGACAGAAACGGCAATTGCGATAATTGATACAGTCAAGAATAGTGCTCCCGTCGAAAGAATCGCTACGACCACGATTACGACAATAGTATCATTTTTTGATTCACTTACCGAAGACTTATCTCCGGTACTCTCACTTTCGGTGGTCTCATCAGGAGTATTAGATGCCACTTCGATCATTTTTGCAACCAAATAGTTGCCTGGATATTTACTATCCAATTGCTCAAACTTTGCCTTTGCTTGAGAATATTTCCCTTGCGAGAAATCATTCAAGCCATCTTTCCAAAGTTTAGTTAACTCACCGCTTGCCGACAATGTGACGTTATTTTTCTTCGCCATAGTTTTCAGATCAGCGATATCACGGAATATCCCCCTTCCGAAGCAGGAATTATTACTCTTACCGCTATTAGCACAAGCCGATCCTCCATAAGTATTTAATCCCACCTGCTTACCATTGTTGTCGAATGCTGGACCACCGCTATTACCCGCCGCGATTTGCGTACTCATAGAGAATAATTTATGACCGCCTGCATCGCTAGTCGAGCCAGAAACATCACCCTGCGTAACAGTTGGCACAGTCTTACTCTTCTTAGTGTTCGTACCACCATCAACAATTGCTGGATAGCCAATCGCTGTTATTCTATCGCCCTTAGATATCTTTGAACTGTCACCCAGATCCACAGCCGGAAAGCGTCCTTCGACTTTCAAAATTGCCACATCACTCTTATCACTCTTCAAATCCAGTCCACGCCCCCTCAAATCAACTTCCGCGTCAATTTTCTTAGCTGGAATATTGGTCTTTGTCTTTTTCCACTTCATATCACCCGACCCGTCATCATCGCGAGCAATAGGCTCACTTGAAGTCTGGATGACATAGTCATATCGATCATTCTGCGAACGTATATTGTCAGCAGGAACTTGATCGATAAATCCTATAATCGCCGCCTGTGCGCTCTGATCGCCATTTCGCGCCTTATTCACCAAGTCACGAAGCGTATCTCGAGTTACATAGCCCGCGTCCATTACAAATCGCAAATATCTATTCCAATGATCCTCCGTCTTGATCCCCATAATCATACTCTGATTAGAAACTTCAGTGACATGCCCGTTTGTAGCAATGTAGCCATCATCAGAAACAATCGATCCACTACCAATTCCGCCTGTACATAGACCGTTTAGTTGCATACTAGCGCCGTTCTGTGCCGTATAGATCATATCTGCACAACGAAATGTTCCTACCCGAACTGTAGCAATTTGATTCCTCGCCACTACCTTAATGACAGAATCTTCATCCAGCTCATCAAGAGTATTTGTAGTATCTTTATCTTCCGAAAAATTCTCTGCTTTAGTGTCAGACTTAGTTTCGGATTTAGCTATAGTAGCAGAAGCCGTACTTGTGCTGAAATTGTCCTGACTAGTCGCGATAAAATAGCTATTATCTGGCTTCTGGAAAGTAACTCTAGAAACCAAACTTTCCATCTGATCGATGTATGGTTGCATGTACGAATTTTTACTCAATGCAAATACAGATATCCAATAAGGTCTATTGTTCTGAACGGTCAGATAGCTAATTTTTTCGCCAGTTTTTCGCCAACTGCCGTCAATAGTACTTCCATAATCAACAACCAACTTTTTAAACTTCAGACCAGAAATTTCTACATCGCTAGTGTGATATTTAGCATTTGGGTCATTTTTCTTTAGTTTATTAATATCACCCTGAAGCATTAAATCCAAATCTGAATACTTCTTTGTATCTTTATATTCTTCAGGCATTGTCGAGCGATCAAAATAATTACTCTTACGAGAAGTGACGATAGAGAATTCTGGCATAATCTTCGTAAACGAAAACTTCTCATCATCCTTTGATTTTTCCGAACTCTTCTTAAAATTCAATTTTAGAATCGCATAAGCACGACTTTCCTTCAGCTTGTCATCAGCATAGGTGGTAGCGCTATACTGTTTCTCATTGGAGTCACTTTTTAAAACATGACCTTCACCTGTAAAAATGTCGGTATCGTATTGAATTGAGAACCCATACTTAGAAACAACTTTTTGTGAATGCTTAGCTTTCTCATCAGCAAAGATCTTCTGGATCTTCTTCTTTGCAGTCTTGCTGACCCCGGAAGAGCGATTATTATTAACGACAATCAGCCCGACTATAACGGATATCAAGAAAACTACACCCAGAACGATGGCTACAATTTTTAACTTCTTCATTGACTTCTGATTCATACTACTCCAATCCTAACGATAATTTACAAACTGCAGAGGCGTGTCATAATCACTTTCTCGCAATAAACTAATAACTTTTTGCAATTCGTCCTTCGACGCAGAGGTAACACGAATGAGGTCGCCCTGAATTTGCGGCTTAGCTTTCGGCGCATTAGCACGAATATTAGCGGCAATTTGCTTCGCCGTCGGCTGATCAAGACCTTGCTTGAACGGAATCTCCCAAGTCGTTTTCAGGTTCGAAACAACTTTCTCTTTTGATAAATCCAAAACTTTGCTCGACTGACTACGCCCCGCCAATTTCTTGCGCACGATATCCAGAACAGCATCAACTTGCCAATCGCTGTCGCCAGTAATTTTCAAACCTTTCTTATCGTCCAGCCAATCAATTGCCGCACTCGTCCCCTTAAAATCATAACGCCCTTGAATTTCTTTTTCAGCCTGCATGAAAACATTATTCATCTCAGACTTGTCAAGTTCTGACACAATATCAAACGAAAAACTCGCCATCTTCCCTCCTATTTTTTTCTATTATACCAAAAAATCGCCCCGTTTAGAGCGATTTTCTGATTTTGCTTTCAAGCAATAATTAGCCGCGAGCAAAGTGCGCAAAGGCGCGGTTAGCTTCAGCCATCTTGTGAGTGTCTTCCTTCTTCTTGAAGGCAGCACCAGCTTCATTGTAGGCGTCAACAATTTCCAACGCCAAACGTTGTGAATATGGCATTCCACTACGAGCGCGGGCCGCTTGAACCAGCCAGCTAAACGCATAGTGCAATTGTCGATGCCCCTGAACTGGGAATGGAATCTGGTAGTTAGCACCACCAACGCGGCGAGATTTAACCTCAAAGCTTGGGCTAACGTTCTTCAATGCTTTTTCAAACACTGCCAATGGATCTTCAGAATCCAATTTCTTAGCGGCAGTTTCTAGGGCTGCGTAAACAGCGCGCTCAGCCGCCAACTTTTTACCGTCTAGCATTGACTTGTTGATCAAACGCTGAACCAGCACGCTTTGGTATCGGCGATCAGGCTTAAGTTCACGCTGCAACTTCTTGGTAACTTTACGAGGCATGATTATTTATCCCCTTTCTTTGTACCGTACTTAGAGCGACCCTTCTTACGGTTGTTGACACCTTGAAGGTCAAGCGCACCACGTACGATGTGATAACGCACACCTGGAAGGTCAGGCACACGACCACCGCGGATCAAGA
>ERZ773069.936-NODE-936-length-17983-cov-6.017236_pt1 | contig 17983 bp, 20 predicted proteins | sample MGYA00580619_ERZ773069 | MGnify/ENA primary metagenome ERZ773069 (study PRJEB29015, sample SAMEA2738007) | human oral metagenome | biome: human oral; feature: human-associated habitat; material: dental | place: China | collected 2108 ...
GTTTTGGAAAAATATGTTCTTCAAACTGATTTTTACTCATTACTACTTTTTGATGTAACTTAGCTTTAAATTCGTAAACTTCTAATCGCTTTCCTGTCTTTGTATATCTAATTTTTTCTTTTATCATAACTTTACCATTTTCTTTTTCTTCTTAAAATTTTTTTTATTAAATCTTTTCTAAAAATAAATATTAGAATAAACCAAATAACTAAATATATTATTGCAAATATAATTAAATTAACCACAATTCCATATTTACTATTAAATCTTATCATGCTCGAAGCCCAATATGAAATCATCGAACTTGCAAATGTCACTCCTAAAATTGCAATATATTTTAGGTTTCTTAATTTTACATATTTTTTGTTTAGCGAAATATACAAAATTATAAAGTTCACCATTGCAGAAAATGAAGTTGCAAAAGTTAAGCCTACATGTCTATATTGCTTGTATAAAAGTGCATCTAAAACTATATTTGTAAATATTGCAGTAAACGATGAAATAACAGGTGTTTTTCTATCTTTATAAACATAATGGCTTCTTGTAAGAAGATGTATTGTTGAGAAAAATAGAAGTCCTAAAGCATAAAATTGTAGTGTTTCTGAAGTAACTTTTACAGCGGTTGCATTAAATTTTCCTCTTTCATAAACTAATCTCACTATCTCTTTTGCATATCCAAATAAAATCACACTTGATGGAACAATTAGGAAAGAAAGCATATATAATCCTTGATGAACAACTCGCTTTACCGTTCTGCTGTCATTTTTTACAACAGCTTTTGACAATGTCGGGAAAATCACAACGGCTAGTGAAATTGCAAAAACTCCTATCGGAAGCAAATATAATCTACTTGCATAGTTTAATGCACTTGCTGTTCCTGCTGGAAGTGAAGTTGCAAATCTGTTGTCGACAATTTCATTTATTTGATAGCCAAAAATTCCGACTAATGTTGGAACCATTAAAATAAACATTTCTTTCACATATTCATCTTTTAGGTTTAAAATAAATTTATATTTTTTCATAATTTGAAAAAATTGCGGAAGCATTATCACTAATTGAAAAACTCCAGAAAATAAATAAGCCACACCAAGCCCGTAAATCCCCATTTTATTTTTTAATAGCAAAGTTCCAACTATGATTGTCAAGTTAAATACAATTCCCATCGATGCTGAAACTGCGAATTTTTTGTAATTATTTAGTAATGACGACACAACTCCAGATAGTGCAATGAATAAAAAGTAAAAAGCTACGATTTTTAATAAGTTATTTGCTGCATCAAATCTTTTTGGGTCGTTAAAACCTGTTGTCACCTTTAAAATTTGTTTGGAAAAGAATATCATAATTACAGAAAGTGTCGATGTAAATGCAACTATTAAATTCAAAAGCGAAAATACAAAGTCATCTGTTCTCTCTTTTCCCTCTTCTTCTATTCCACGATTATAAATCGGAATAAATACCGTTCCAAGCGAACCTTCTCCAAATAATGTCGTAAAAAAGTTTGGAATTTTTGTAGCACTGACATAAGCGTCTGTCATTCCTGTCGCTCCAAAGACACTTCCAATAATCATTTCCCTTATGAGTCCTAAAATTCGGCTTAACATATTTATTATCATTACTATGAAACTAGATTTAAACATTAAAGTTAATTTCCTTTCTCCTTAATTTTTTTATTTCTATTCTTTTTTATTTTATGGATTTAATAAAAAAAATATTTTCTTCTACAATTATATCAATTTCCCCATTTTTAAACATATCTAAAATACAAAGAAATAAAGTTACTATTCTAGATTTAGAAAACTTATTTTTTAATAGATGATTAAATTCAACTTTTCGATCTTCCTTTATAATTTCAGAAATTTCATTATGAGCTTCTTCTGTTGAATAATTATCATCTTCTAAGTTTAGAATCATCCTTTCTCCTAAATTATTTTTTTTCATCATTTTTGAATTAATTAAATTATTTAAACTTTTGAATAAATTATCTAAATTTAGGCTTGAAATATCATATTCAATTATTTCATTCCCTGTACTTTCCGTTCCTGTTCTTGTATGTGGAACATTATACTCATTTTCATATTTTGAGAACAACTCAGAAATCTCCTTAAATAATTGATATTCTATTATTTTTTTTTCTAGGTTTTCAATTTTTTCAATTTTTTTATCTCTATTTAATATTGAATAAGCCTTAATCTCAATTAAATCAGTTGCCATTATTAAGAATTCAACTTTTATTTTTAAATTTAATCCCTTTTGTGTGTGAATATAACTTAAATAATCGTCTATAATTTGTGAAATATTTATTGAATTTATATCCATCTTCTTTTTTTCAATTAAATGAATAAGTAAATCAAGAGGCCCTTCAAAATTTTCAATTTTTATTTGTATTATATTTTCCATATTCTACCTATTTTCTTTTTGACATTTATCTTTATCTAAAATCTTATTTTTCCAATAATATACATCTTTTCCAATTTGTTCTTTTAATTCCTCTACTGATCCAAATTTTTTTTCACGTCGAATATTTTCTAAAACCTCAATCAAGATAATTTTACCATAAATATCTTCATTAAAATCAAAAATATTAGTTTCAACACTAAGTACTCCAACATCAACTGTAGGATTTTTCCCAATATTCATTACCCCATTATAAATTATGTCATTATCCTGAATATGAATTTTTACTCCATAAACTCCAAATTCTGGATAAATCTTATTTTCAAATTTTAAATTTGCTGTAGGAAAACCAATAACCCTTCCAAGTTGCTTTCCATAGACAACTTCTCCAAGAATAATGAAATTATGCCCAAGAAGTTCTCTAACTTTATCAAAATTTCCTTTTTTAATGAGGTTCCTAACTCTTGTGCTACTTATAACTTCCCCGTCTTCATCCAATACAGCATCTTGAACATTTAATTTTATATTTTTCTTCTTTAACAATTTTTTAAGTATGTCAACATTTCCAGATTTATCTTTTCCAAAAGTGAAGTTAAAACCACAATAAACTTCATTTGCATTTAAAGTATCTATAAGTACTTTTTCTACAAATTCTTTAGGTGAATAATTTTTAACTTTTTCAAACTGCTCTAAATAAAGATAATCAATTTTACTTTTACTTAATAAGTAGGCCTTTTCAGAACAAGTCGTTATTTTAGTCTGCTTATTTTTTGGATATTCACTAAAAGTATAAACAATTGTTTTTAAATTTTTTTCTTTTGCTTGTTTTACAGCCTTCTCTAAAATTATCTGATGCCCTTTATGAACGCCATCAAAATTTCCTAAAATAACAGTATTTTTACTTTTTTTTATTTCTTCAATATTTTTATGATAATCAGGAATTCCTGTATTAATACAATATCCAATAATCTCCTTTATTTCTGCTAAATTTTTTGTAATAAATTTTATCATCAATTTTCATTCCTTTTTTATATTAAACTCCATTTAAACAACGAATATGTTATAAATCTTTTTACACCTGCCTGATATTTATTTTCAGATAATTAAGATAAATTTTCACTTTTTAAACAGATAATAATATTATTATTTTCTCTCTCTTTAACAATTAAGTTTATGCTTATTAGATTTTATCACAATTTCAATTTAATGTATAGTAAAAAAAGAAAAATGCTAAAAGTTAATAATATAAATAAAAAAATAGTCATAAACTTAATAAAAATCTATGACTATAATTTAATTTTAATTTTTTTGTTTTATAGTTCTTTACTATTTTTTTCAGCAGTTTCTACTTTTGGTTTTTCTTCAACTTTCTTATTTTCTTTTTTACTTTTACCATCTTCCTCTTTTATAAGAGCAATTTTTATTTTTTTTCTTCCTTCAAACAATCCGCCCTCTTGAATTACAAACACAGCTGATGTTATTGTAGCATAGACTTTACCTGTATTTCCAATTTCAACTTTATCTGCTATAATTTCTCCTGAAACTTCCCCATCTACAACAACTGTTTCAGCAGTAATATTTCCTTTTACTTGCCCAGTTTTTCCAACATGAATGAGTTTATTTCCTTTAATATCACCATTTAGCACACCTTCCATATTAAATACGGAATTTGTTTCAATAGTTCCTGTTATTGTTGTTTCCATTGAAATTGTACTAATTCCATTTGTATTTTCATCATTATTTGCTGAAAATTGTCTGTTTAATCCTTCGTTTTCTCTTTTTTCCTTTGATTTTTTTTCACTAGAAAATAATGCCATTGTTCTTTCCTTCTTCCTTCTTTTATTAATTAATTAAAGTCAAATATATATCATAGTATACTACATTTGATTTGTTTTTTCAAATGTTTTTTAATCTTTTTTATTAAAATTTACTCTTACAGTTTTATTTATTTTAGATTTTTTTCTTTATTTAATTTTTTATCAACAAAGGTACAATCTTAACTTGTTTTTTTCTAGCAAATAATTTTTTTACTTTTTGAAGAATCGACTATAACTACCCAAATTAAAATTTTCAATATTATCCATAAATTCATCAAAACTATTTGCAACTTTTACCAATTCAAATGAGAAAAGTACCATATCATCTGCAAAATAAACACCTTTATCAATTTTATTAAGAAAAAATAAATTTGAGAATGCTCCATTATCATCATAATCGTTATCTAAGTACAGATCATTCCAAACACAAACATAATTTTGTAAAAAATGTCTCTCATATTGAACATTTAATAAATTTTCCAAACTAACAAGTTTATATAATAAAATCTTTTTGTGAAATAAACTTTCAGATTTCTTTTTTAACTTTTTCATTTTTTCCCAAGTTGTCCCAGCATACTCCTTGATAATCTCTCGATATTCTTTAACTTCTTCCAATGAAAATTTTTTCAAAACTTTAGAAATCTCCAGTTTTAATTCATTCATAAAATCTATAACTTTTTTATCCCCTTTATCAATTTTTTCATTTCATTAAGTTTCTCACCTTAAAAATTAAATTACACTTCAAAAATTTCTTTCATACATTTTGAAATATTTTCAATAATATGACTTGCATTCACAATATACTGTTGCTCTACCAACTTATCAGCTATTTTACCATGCAAATATGCCCCTATACAAGCAGATTCCACTAACCCATATTTTTGTCCCGCCAATGAACAGATTATACCAGTCAAGCAATCTCCCATTCCCCCATTTGCCATACGGGAATTTCCTGTACTATTCACAAAAAGAGTTTTCCCATCTGTAATAACTGTATTTTTCCCCTTTAAAAGTAAAGTTATTTCATATTTTTGAGCAAAATCTTTCGCTATTTCAAGTTTATTTTTATTAATTTCTTCTGGAGAAAATCCTGACAACCTTGAAAATTCAACTAAATGTGGAGTTAATACACTTCTATTTTTTATTTTTTCAAAAAGTTCTCTATTTTCAGACAATAAATTCAAAGCATCAGCATCCAGCACAAGTTTTATCAGATTTCCTTTATTATTTTTCTCAATACTAATTAGTTTTTCAAATATTTTTAATGCTTTCTCACTTTTTCCAATTCCAGGCCCAATAGCGATTACATCACTATTTAAGATTTCATTTTCCAGTTTTTCAAAATTTTCTTCTATGTTTTCAAAATTTATCGGAAAACTCATAGCTTCAGGAACAAATACGTTAAGTGAAAAATTATTTTTATCAGTAATTACAGTTGTAAGCCCAGCTCCACTTCTTACACACGATTTTGCCACAATATTCCCTGCACCATAGAATCCACTACTTCCAGCAAAAATTAATACTTTCCCAAAATCTCCCTTATGAGAATTTTCATCTCTTTTTATATAAAAACCTTTTATTATTTCAGATGTCAAGTAATATTCACTAACAATATGATCAATATTGTTTTTATTCAATCCAATATTTTCAATAATCACTTTTCCTAAATATTCTTTTATATCTGATTTTAAAAAGCCTTTTTTGTATGTGACAAAGGAAATGGTAACATCAGCTTTAACAGATACTCCCATTATTTCTCCAGTATCGCCATTAATTCCAGATGGAATATCAATTGCATAAACTTTTTTATTTTTAGAATATTCATTTATCTTCAAAATAATATCTTTATAAATGCCTTTTATTTCTGAATTTAACCCTGTTCCAAAAATCCCTTCAATAACAATATCACATTCTAAAAGCAGCTTATCCAATTCTTCCAACTTATAAAAAATTTTAATTCCTGAATTTTTGCAAATCACATAATTTACAGAACAGTCATTGCTCATATTTTCATCACTAATACAAAAAATCTTAACATTCTTATCTTTTGAAAATAATTGTCGTGCAATTGCATATCCATCGCCTCCATTATTTCCCTTTCCACAAATGATAAGAAAATTATCTTCATTCTTGCCAATATGCTTTGTAAATGAAATCGCTGCATTTTCCATAAGCACAATGCTCGGTATCTTCAATTCACTAATCGCATAGCTGTCAATTTTTTTCGTAGTTTCATTTCCACCTAATAACATTTTATCACCCCATTATGTCCTGTTATTTTTTAAATATTAAAGTCTTGAAATTTTCCATCTTTTAATATTTTAATACTTTTAAATCCAATTTTTCGTATAATTTCCAAACTCTCATCAAAATAAAAATCAATATTTTTAGTTTCATGTGCATCAGAAGAAAGTGTAATTGGAATATTTTTAGTTAAAATTCTTTCCAGTATAAAAGAACTTGGATAAGGCATCTGAGTCCATCCACGTGACATTCCTCCCGTATTAATTTCAACAATTGCTTCAGATTTAGCAATTTCATCCAATACATATTCGACTTTATTTTTATACCATTCGGCACTTTCATCAAAATATTTAAAATCTCTATTAAATTTTTTTACCAAATCTAAATGTCCAATAATATCAGGCTTTTGAGTATGTAACATTTCTACAATATTATCAAAATATGCTTCAATAAATGCCTTTTCATCTCCATTTGCATAATTTTTTATTCCGTATTCTAAAATTTCAGGTGTATTGTCGACACAGTAATACTCGTCTTTTACTTTATCTTTTATGTAATGAACAGATCCGATTCTAAAATCAAGCCCTAAATTTCTATCAAGTTTTGGATTAAATCCAGAATAAAAATCTGCCTCAATTCCAATATAAACTTGAATCCTATCTTTATATTTCTCTTTCAATTTTTTTAATTCTTTCAAATATTCTAATGTACCTTTTTCAGACATACAATATTCTGTATCAAATTTTGTAAAAGAATGCCCTGAAAGACCGACACTTGTAAATCCTTTTTCTATTGCTGTTAAAATATAGTCTTCAGCATTGTTTTTTCCATCGCAGTAAAATGTGTGAGCATGAAGATTTGATGGGAAAATTATTTTTTTAGTTTTCATTTTTATCAGCTCCTTGTATTGTGATATAATGTTTTTTTACTTTTCACCACCCATTTTTTCCTGTTTCACCTTATGATCAACAACATGTCTTTTAGCCAGTTCATCTTTCACATCTTGAATAGTAAGCCCTTGTTCAATCATTAAAACCAAAGTATGATAATATAAATCTGCAATTTCATATCTCAGTTCATCATTATCATTATTTTTAGCCCCAATTATAACTTCTGTACATTCTTCTCCAACTTTTTTCAAAATTTTATCAAGCCCTTTTTCAAACAAATAAGTCGTATAAGATTTTTCATTTGGATTAACTTTTCTATCTTTTATCAATTCATAAAGTTTTTCAGGCGTAAAACTGCTATAATCTTCTGCTTCAAACAACGAGTTAAAAAAGCAGCTCTCAGCACCAGTATGGCAAGCAGGCCCATCTTTTTTTACTTCCACAAGCAAAGCATCCGCATCACAATCATATTTTACTGAAACAACATGCTGATAATTCCCTGAAGTTTCCCCTTTTAGCCAAAGTTCTTGTCTACTTCTGCTAAAAAAACAAGTTTTCTTATCTCTTAAAGTTATTTCAAGACTTTCTTTATTCATATATGCAAGTGTCAGTACTTCTTTTGTATAATAATCCTGTATTATCGCAGGAACAAGTCCTTTTTCATCAAATTTTATTTGCTCTATATTCATTTTTACCTCTTTTCTAAAATTATTTATTTTAATATTTTAATTTTTTTCTCAATAAGTAAATATACTTTAATAAATCTTCTATTTCAAAATAAGTAAATTGAAGTACAATTTTCTTCCTTTTACACATAAATTACACTTCGTAAAATTTCTTCTTTTTTCATAATAATTTCCTCTTAGTTCATTTTCAAAATTTTTTTTATTAAAAAATATCAAATTCTCATCTCAACACCATTACTCTTCAAATACTTTTTCAACTTCATAATTTCCACTTCCTTAAAATGAAAAATCGAAGCTGCAAGTCCCGCATCAATTCCTGGAATTTTAAATAAATCTCTAAAATGCTCCATATTTCCAGCTCCACCTGATGCAACTATTGGAATTGACAATTTTTTTGATAAAATTTCAAGTAATTCTAAGTCAAATCCATTTTTAACTCCATCTGTATCAATACTGTTTACAACAACTTCTCCAGCACCATTTTCCTGACCATTTACAAACCACTCTATCGCATCAATTCCAGTATTTTCTCTTCCACCTTTTGCAAAAACTTTAAATTTTCCATCAACTCGTTTTACATCGACTGATAAAACTACACATTGATCTCCATATTTTTTTGCAGCTTCTTCAATTAATTTTGGATTTCTTATTGCCCCAGAATTCACGCTCACCTTATCAGCTCCAGCTTTTAAAACTCTATCAAAATCATCCAGCGTATTTATTCCACCACCAACAGTAAGCGGAATAAAAATTTGACTCGCCACTTCTTTCAAAATATCTGTAAACAAGCCCCTTTCCTCAACCGAAGCCGTAATATCATAAAAAACAAGCTCATCAGCCCCAGATTTATTGTAAAATTTAGCAAGCTCAACTGGACTGTCAACTTCTTTTATCCCAGTGAAGTTCACGCCTTTTACCACTTTCCCATTTTTCACATCAAGACATGGAATTATTCTTTTTGCAAGCATTCTTATACCTACTTTCTTTGTTAAATTTATTTATTTAGCTTATTATAAATTTTCATACATAACTAAAAAATATTATTTACTAATTTCTAAAACTTCTTTCAAATCAAGATTTCCCGAATAAATCGCCTTTCCCACAATTGCTCCATAAATATGATTTTTGTTAAGCTCTTTAATCTCATCTAAAAATGTAATTCCGCCTGAAGCAATAATATCTGAATTAACTACTTTCGACAATTTTTTATAAATTTCAAGATTTGTACCATTTAACATTCCGTCTTTTGAAATATCAGTATAAATTATTGTTTTCACACCTATATCCGATAATTTTTCGCAAAATTCAATTGAGTTTAATTCTACAGTTTCTGTCCATCCTTTAACCGCAACTTTCTCATCTTTCGCATCTACAGAAACTGCAATTTTATCGTCATATTTTTTTACCATTTCCTTCAAAAATTCTTCATTTTCAACAGCAATCGTTCCTAAAATAACACGATTTACTCCCAATTCAATATATTTTTTTATTCTTTCTTCATCACGGATTCCACCACCAACTTGAACAAAAAAATCACTTTTTTCAACCAATTCTTTTATAACCTCATAATTTTTTGTATTCCCATCTTTCGCTCCATCCAAATCTACAATATGAAGATTTTTTGAATTATTTTTATTAAAAAAATCCAAAACTTCAACAGGATTCTTAAAAAATACTTCCACTTGGTTATAATCCCCTTGTTTTAATCTAACTGCCTGTCCGTTATGTAAGTCTATTGCTGGAAAAATTTCTATCATAATTTAATCTCCTTAAAATATTATATGTTTTTATTTTATAACTCTATTTTTTAATGGTACTGCAAAATTTATCAAAAGAAGTTAGGTTATTCCAAAACATAAAGGAAAAATCCTCATATTTGGAATATCTGCGCCAACAACCATACTCAAATTCTAACTTTGATAAAAACTCTCAAAATATTAATCAAGCATTCTTATTTTATCCATATTTTTTTGAAATATTTTCTTATTATTGTAAAAATCAGTTTTATTGGCCTTTGCCAGTTCTGATTTTATATACCAGTTTTGATACCTGTTGTAATACAATATTTCTTCACTTGGCTTATTTTTTCCTTCAAAATTTTCCAAAATTTTCATAATAAAAATCAATTGCATCCTGCGTACGGTTCTCATTTAAATAAAAACTTATCGCAAACCATCCCATTGTTAATTTGTACGCCCAGGCCTGCTCGTCAGAAATATGTGATTCCTCTGTTTTTGTTTTATCATCACACATCTTCATAATGGAATTTAAACTTGCAAGTGCTGCTTTCTCATCAGTTTTCATAACATTCCAAATGGCATCTTCTCCTATTGCATATGTTACAGCAATTCTAGTGATTAGATAATCAGGATATTCTTTTTTAAGTTTTTCATAATTTTTATCAAATGCTGCTGTATCTCCTTTGTTAGAATAATACATATTTGAAAAAAATAATTTTGACACTTCATAAGGATTATATTTTTCATACCGCTTAAAATTATTTAATTTTTCAGCATCACTTTTTCCAAGTGCATTATAAATATTTATCAAATTTTCTGATAATACAAAATTCTTCTCATTCTTTTTCATCAATTCTTCGATTTTTAATGCCAGATTTTTTACTTTTTCCCTATCAGGTTCACTCACTACATTAGGCATTTCCTTATCCAATTCTATTGTTTTTAGTATTATTTCTTGAGAAACTCCTAATTTTGATAAATCTTGACTTATCATCTCACTTCGACTTTTAGCATTCATATTCACTGTTGCAAAAATACTCATCAATAATATTATCTTCTTCATAAATACCTCTTTCGCAATTAATCAAAATCAACCAAAAAAATGAATAAATTAAGGTAAAATAATTAAAATTTCACCTTTACTTTACTAATTCACCCCAATTTTTCAATAATTTCAATCCAGTATCTCCAGATTTTTCAGGATGAAATTGCATTCCATAAACATTTTTATTTTTTACAATTCCAGGAATTTTTGTTCCGTATTCTGAATATGCAACAATATTTTTCATATCAGTTTTTGCAAAATATGAATGTACATAATAAACATATTCTTCATTTTCAATATTCACATTTTTCAAAATTTTATCATTTCTAAATTCATCATTTATTTTCAAATTATTCCATCCCATATGAGGTATTTTCAAATCAGAATTTTTTGGAATATATTTTTTTATTTCCTCAACTGTTCCATTTATAAGTCCAAGTCCTTCAAATTCACCGTATTCATAACTTTTCTCAAAAAGCATTTGCATTCCAAGGCAAATCCCTAAAAAAGGCTTTCCATTTTTCGCTTCATCTATCAAAATATCTTTTAACCCATACTTTTCAAGGTTAGAAACAGCGTCTCTAAAAGCCCCCACTCCTGGCAAAATTATCCCTTTCGCACTTTTAATCTCTTCAACATCATTAGTCAGTTTTGTATCAAGTCCAACATAATTTAATGAAGATAGCAAAGAGAAAAGATTACCCACTCCATAATCAATCACTGCAATCATATTTAAAAATCCTTTCTTTTTCTTTACATTTTTACTTTATTTTTTGATAAACTTATATAATTTTTTTTTACTTATTTTTGATTCGTTATTTCTTTCAAATTTTCAGTAACTTTATGAAATTTATTAAATCTTTTTATTTTTTTTACTTACTTAAATTATATCAAAAAAAATATATTGTTGCAATTAAGAAAAAATTTTTCATAAATAAAAAGGCCCCATTTTTTTATGAGACCTTTTTTGCTCCCCTGCCAAGGAACACAATTTTACATTATTTTTTATACAATGTCAACTATTCAAAAAAATTTTAGTTTTTCACAACTTTATATTTCACTTTAACTCTTTTTCCAAAAAATGCCATTCCAATATGTACAATTTCTTTTACTCCACATTCCCTTAATAAAACAGGATATTTTTTATTTTCAATTTGACTCAATGCTTCTTCTGCTCTTTTTTCAAGTTCTTCTTCAGTTTTAGCCACTTTAAATTCAAATATATATCCAACATCTCTTTTATTTATCGGATTTAAAGCTAAATCATTTCTTCCATAGCCAGTTTCATTATTTGATAAAACTGTATACTCATTATCAAGATACAACATCATTCCTAAAATAAAAGTATGATATGGTTTTTCTGTTTTAGAAGTATCGTGATAACTCATTGACACTAAAAATATTTCATTTAAAAGTTTTTCAAATCTGTCAAACTCGAAGTTTTTAAATGCTTTTATCATTTCTCTAAATCTGCTAAAACCTCCTAAATTTTGAACAAACATATCTTTAAAAAATGTTTTAACTTCGTAATTTGGCAATTTCAAAGCATATTCATTCATAGCAATTTTTTCTTCAACAGTCAAATACCCTCCAAAAAGTAATAACTGCCAAACTTCTTGTGGATCTTTCAATCTATCCATATTCGACGAAGCCATTACCATTTGCTCTGTTGTCTCGTTATTGAATAAATCTTTTAATTCATCAAATAAATCTTTATCAGCATTGTCTATTGCTGTATGGATAAGTCTGTTATCTGATGTATTTATCCAGTAAACATTAATTTCTTTTCGTTTCAAATAATTAAGAATGCTCCACGGATTATAAATTTGAATATTGCCAAATTTATATCCATTATACCATTTCCTAACTTCCTCAATATTTTGATTCAATTCATAATATTTCAATGCTTCTTTTACTTCATTGTCCAATAATCCAAAGCTGTCGGAAAACTCATTATCAAGAACGGTATAAACAGATAAATTGTTGAGTCCAGAAAAAATTCCCTCTTTAGCCACTCTAAGTATTCCAGTCACAACAGCAAACTGTAAATATTCATTATCTTTCAATGTATTTGAATAAAAACTTTTAAAAAATCTTCGTGACTTTTCATAATATCCTTCGTTCCAAGCACTTGTCATTGGAGTGTCATACTCATCTATTAAAATTATGACTTTTTTACCGTAATATTCATATAGATATCTTGATAAATTCTTTAATGAATTTTCCCAATCTGCATTATCCTTATCTTTAACAATGCTTAAAAAATCTTCCAAATCAAATTCATCCAATTTCTCTTTAATATATTGAAATTGTTTATACAATGATTTTACAAGATTCTTAGTATTAAAAAAACTATCCTCCCAATTTTCTGCCTCGGCATTTCTCAGGCTTATAAGAATCACAGGATTTTGTCCTTGATTTTCCATATACTCACTTTTTGAAATATACAAATTTTCAAATAATTTTCTATTTTCCTCTGCATTTTTCACATCAAAAAAATATTTTAACATCGACAAATTTAGAGTTTTACCAAATCTTCTGGGCCTTGTAAAAAGTTTAACTTTTGATAAGTCTTCCAGCAAATCTTCTATGAACTTTGTTTTATCGATATAATATCCGTTTTCTTGTATAATCTCCTTAAAATCAGAATTTCCAATTGCTAGTCCTTTTTTCTTTTTTTTCATAATTAATCCCTACTTTCCCTTTAACTACTTAAATTATATCAAAAAAAAATTGACATTACAATGAAAATCACTTTTCGCTTTTCTTTTTCTTAAAAAAATCCAGAATTATCTTCTTATGTTCCAATCCCTTCGGCAAGGGCACTCCCTATCCAATCATGATTAATTTCAATAATATCCGAAGAATTATTATCATTTTTACATTTTTGTGATAATGCATTCAGATATTTTGTAGATGGAAGAATTTTTGTACCAAATCTGTTGCTTTGTCCTTCTTCACTATCTAAACTTTTTAATTTGAATAAATACACACCTTTTTCTTTTTGCACTTTAAAATCTTGATGATTATATTCGTATAATTTTCTCCATAAAGACTGATTATTTTCTACAGTGTCATCATATCTAGTTTCAGGAAACCAAGCAGGCATTTCGATTTGAGCAATTTCAAAATATTCCTTAAAAATTTCACGAGACCAATAAAGGAAATCTATCAATCCTGTAGAAGAGTGTAGAGAATAATTTTTCCAGCTTAAATTATCATCTGTCAACTTTTCTGCAAATCGAATAACAAAATCTTGAAAAAGAGTATCATTAATAATTTCAAACACTTCTGTATAAGCTTTTACAGATTTTTTCTTAAGTTCTGTGTCAAAAACTTTATCATTTTTCACATAGTATGATCTTCTTTGTGCCCGTTGTGGCAACGAATATTCCAAAGCATTTGTTGTTCCAATAAAACAAGGCATAAAATCGAAATTTGAAGTAGAAAGATTTGAAACATTTACAATCAGGTTGTTTCCTCTATCTTTGTTTGAAAAAAATTCTTCGTCAATTTCATCAATTAAAATTGGAGCTACATTATTTTCATTCATTCATAGTTGAATTTGTGTTATCATATCAGCTTTTTTTGTTCTTCCAGTCAGAATAATGTTATTGTACAAAATAGGCTTTGATTTAGATTTAGAAAGGCCCAGCATTTTTTGTAAAATCTGCAATAAGTTACTTTTTCCTGAATCCTGAACCAGCAGTTCCTCCAATAAATAAAAATTGTGGCACATCTGATTTTTCTGAATCAGATTCTAATTCTTTTTCCATTTTATCTCCTTTCTTTTGCATAATCTTTTTTACTAGTATTCGTTATTTTCCAAATTTCAATATTTTGTCTTTTATATTTTTCTTCTTTATATCTATCGCTTTTTTTTATATTATTTATAATATCCTCAAAGTATTCGTTCTGTTTTTTTGTTATTTCAAAAAGTTTTCCAAAATAAATTTTCTCATCTTTTTTATTTGCCAATTCAGAATAAAATAATGCTTCATCTTCCCTAAATTTTAACCATTTTTCTTGAAAATTTTCTAAATTGCTATAATAATGTCTAGGATAGCATCCATAACCAATCGTTCCACCATAATCTACATATTCATCTCCCATTAAATCATGTAATTCAGTATACTTATCATTCATTTTTTTATTCTCTGTTTCATATTCTTCTTTTGACTTTCTCAATTGATCAAAAGATAAACTTTTTTTGTTTTTTAATTTTATAGCTAACTCCATTAATTTTTTTATTTTCTTATTATCTTCTTCTCTATAAAATTCATACAAATTCGTATTAAAGCCATATTTTCTTTTTAAATCATCAAGAAAAGAAATATTGTTTTTCCAAACAGCATCCCAACTTTCATTATTTTTTTCTAATAATTCGCTACTTTTTTCAGGAAAATTATCAATTATAAATTTTTTTAAGCCAGACCTTTTTGAATTTTCTTCATTCCTATTGTGATATTTAGTAGTTGTATCATTGTTATAAATATCAATTTTTTTTATTTCTTCTAATTTTTCTAGTACATACTTTTTAAAATCATTTTCAGAATTTGTATTTGTAAATGAATTTATTGAGCACAACAAAGAAATCAATCCTATAAACATAACTTTTGTGATTTTCATTAAATTAATTCTCCTTCTTTCTTTTCAATCCCTTCAAATACCCCTTCTTGTCTTCCAAAATCCTCAAACTTTCTCGAGCCTTCTGTATCGTCTTATTGTGCACCCAAACATCCAATCTGCTATCTTCTAAATAAATCACCGCATAATCCCACTGTTTTGCAAGTGCCGTCGCAAAAAACCAAGCAACTACCATTTTTACATAATACTCCTCAGAATGAATATCCGCTACCATTTCCAAATATTCCTTTTTAAAGTCTTCATCCAAAAAATGTGTCATCAACATTTCTACACCGAACCTGCAAGTATAAGTTTTATCCGATTGAGACCACTCCTTTATTTTTTCAATCAATTCTTTTTTATACTTTTTAAAAATTTTTGGAGAAATCGTATCACAAACCGCCCAATTATCAATAAATGGTAAAAAATTATCAAGCAATTTAATACAGTTCTCAAAATCTTTGCTCTCTGAAATAATTGCTCCATGCAACAAATTCTCATCATAATATTTATGTGGCAACTTCTTCAAAAAATCTTCATATTCATTATTCTTTACCAATTTTTTAGCCAATTTTCTTATTTCAGGAATTCTCACTCCAATAATTGTATCCTCCGATACATTTGGCGTTAATTTACTTAAAAATTTCATGTATTCTTTGTCTTGAAGTGAAAATAGTTCTTTTTGTATTTTCATTTTAATTTCTCCTATTTAAGTTTATCTTCTAGTCATTTATAAATATTGCTGTTATTCAATCTTTACTTTATCGCTTTAAATATTTAATTGTTGTCTAAATTTTGGGTATTTCATATAATTCATCTTTTGTCTGCCATTTTCCATTTATTTTTCTAAATTCAAGAATACGACTCTCTACTGTAGTTTCCGTCAAATCTTTTTTTATTTCATCTCTAAGATATTTAAAAAATCTCTCTTTTTTTTGATCACTTAAATCACTAATATGTTCTAAATTCTCCATTTCTTCATCTGTAACTCCTGATTTTTCCAGTGTATTATTAAAGTTTGTATCACTATCACTGTCAAAATTAGGTACTATTTCTGTTATTTCCACTTTAGCTATATTTTTTCCTGTAAAAGAAATAGATTTTGGAATATATTTACTAAATTTATCTAAGCTATTTATCATTTCATCTGTTATAATTTTACTCATTCTGTCGCAAAATTCTTTATCTTTTGCACTAAATTTTTTATAATCATCATCGTTTTTCATTTCTCTTGATATCATAATTTTAAATTTTTCAAGCATAATTTTTTTGTCACGATTTTCAAAATCACTAATCATTTTATCAACAATTCCTTTAATTTGATTGCTATCGTTATCAACTTCACTTTGTGAAATATTTACTCCGTTTTTTATGTAAACTTCATAATGGTTTTGTGCCATTCCCAATGTTCCTAAAATAAATAATCCTAATAATATCTTTTTCATTTTTTTCCTTCCCTCTTCTTTCTATCTATTTATTTTTTTATTTTTTGCTTTTCTTAAATGACTTTAATTATAATAGTATAATTTATTTTTTTCAAGATTTTTAACTATTCAAATTAATCAGATTCTATTTTATATTTTATTTATATAGAAATAAAAAAGTTGAGTGCCACGCATGACACTCAAAAAAATATTTTGACTAGATAAAAAAATTATTTTGAGCTGTTAATAAATTTGATTAAACTAATACCCCTTTAGTGGATGGAATCTCATCTTTATATTTTTCATCAATACTCACAGCCTCTGCCAAAGCTCTAGCAACTCCTTTAAAAATCGACTCAATTATATGATGTGAATTTGTCCCAGCCATATTCTTTATATGCAATGTCGCATTCAAATGCCGTGTAAAGCCAATGAAAAACTCTTCCACTAATTCTGTATCAAAAGTCCCAACTTTCTCAGTCGGAATATTCACATCAAAATTCAAAAAATATCTTCCGCTTAAATCAACTGAAACCAATGTCAGAGCCTCATCCATCGGCAAAAGAAAGTTTCCGTATCTTTTAACCCCTTTTAAATCTCCCAGAGCCTCATAAAAACATTTCCCAAGTGCAATTCCAATATCTTCCGTACTGTGATGATCATCAACTTGCGTATCCCCGTCACAATAAACCTTCAAGTCAAATCTCCCATGCTTTGCAAACAAGTCAAGCATGTGATCCAAAAATCCAACTCCTGTATTATTTTCATATTTCCCAGTTCCATCAATATTCAATTCAACTTTTATTTTTGTTTCAAATGTATTCCTTTCAATTTTAGATTTTCTCATAACTTCATCCTTTCGTTATACCTTTAATTATAAATAGTATAATCTATTTTTTTCTCTTTTTCAAGATTAAACTAAAAACAAGAAAATTGTTTTGAAATATTAAAAATCGTGGTATAATTTACTGGATAATTTAACGTATTCTAAAATATAGGAGGTGAAAATATGCTTTATGATGATGCTAAAAATATACTTTACGCTTCAGAAAGAGCTGAATTTTTTATAAGGAAATTAGGTTTTGATTTTGATAAAATTGATAAAAATGAAATAATTT
>ERZ773069.941-NODE-941-length-17944-cov-6.259936_pt1 | contig 17944 bp, 15 predicted proteins | sample MGYA00580619_ERZ773069 | MGnify/ENA primary metagenome ERZ773069 (study PRJEB29015, sample SAMEA2738007) | human oral metagenome | biome: human oral; feature: human-associated habitat; material: dental | place: China | collected 2108 ...
GACTCGCGGGGCGGAGGACGGCGGCCATCCCAACGGGCGGGTCCGCGTCTTCCCCGCCGACGCTGACGGATTCGGCGCGCAGCCCGCCCGATCGGGGCTGAGCGCGTGCCGTCCGCGAAACCGACAACGATCCGGAGAACGTCCGGCCCCTCGCGGCGCGCCCGAGCGGTTCGTCTGCTGCGACTTCATCGATCTCTCCTCCGACCGGGACCCGCCCATGCATGACGGCTGGTGGATCCTTCCGCGCAGTGATCCGGGAGGGCCCGGTGGACTTGCCGCGCCGTTCCGCTGAACAAGCGTGCGTGGCGGGCTGTCATGACATCTGTCACATCGACCGGCACACAGGTGCCCCGACTTCTCATGAGCCTCCCATGTTCCCTCGCCAGAACGGTTCCCGGCGTCACAGGATCGATGGCGGAACAAGGATTACCCGCTCCTCGGCGCACTGAAAGGATCCTCATGGCCCAGTACCTGAATGACCCGTTGACATCTCGTGAGCATGATCCGAATGCAGCGATCCGTCTCGAATCCCTCACGAAGACGTTCCGGGCCCCGAGCGGAGGAACCATCACCGCCGTCGATGACGTCTCGTTCACCATCGACCGGGGCGAGGTCGTCGCCTTTCTCGGCCCCAACGGCGCTGGAAAATCCACGACGATCGACCTGGCCCTGGGACTGCTCGGGCCGGATTCCGGAAGCGCACGCATCTTCGGACTCGACCCGATCACTGCCGCCCATGCAGGACTGGTCTCCGCCGTCATGCAGTCCGGAGGCATGCTCCCGGACCTCACCGTGCGCGACCTGATGCACATGGTCGGAGGCCTGTTCCGCGAAGCCGAGGTCGACAGGTGCATGGCGCGGGCCAACATCAACGAGCTGGCGGACCGGAAGATCTCCACGTGCTCGGGCGGGGAGATCCAGCGCGTCCGCTTCGGGATGGCCCTCATCCCGAATCCTGAGCTGATGATCCTCGACGAACCCACCGCCGCCATGGACGTGGAGGCCCGGAGGCCCGGAGGACCTTCTGGGAGCGCGTCCACGAGGACGCGGACCGTGGCCGCACGGTTGTCTTCGCCACCCACTACATCGAGGAGGCGGACCAGTTCGCGGACCGGGTCATCCTCATCCAGGACGGTCGGATCATCGCCGATGACACGGCGGACAACATCCGAGCCGCGAGTTCGGGCCGCATCGCCTCCTGCGTCCTGCCGGCTGACGCCGCGCGGACGGTCCTCGATGACCCGGGGGTCAGCATCGTCAAACGGTCCGCGGGCCGCACCTATCTGCACAGCACCGACTCCGACGCCCTCGTGGGCGATCTCGTACGAGTCGGAGCCACCGACATCGAAGTTCTCCCGCAGAGCCTCGAGGACGCCTTCCTCACCCTCACCCGCAAGAACTGAGAGACCATCATGTCCCTGCTCACCACTGCACCTGTTCTCGCCGATCACGCTCCGGCCCGGGCTGTCAAGACATTCGCCCCCGTCTCCGCGAGGCCGGCCGGTGGTCTCAGCCTCACCTACTTGGGCCACGAGTTGAAGCGGCCCTTCAACAGGCAGGCCCTGCTCATCAATGTGGCGCTTCCCGCAGTCCTCTATCTCGCGCTCCACCGGACCGGCAGCTCGCACACCGCTCCCCCGCACGGAAATTTCGCCATGTGGATGATGATCGGCATTGCGGTGTACGGATCGGCCACGGCCTCCACGTCGACCGCAGTGGGAATCGCCATTGAGAAGTCTTCGGGCTGGATGCGCACCATGCGTCTCATGCCGATCTCATCGGTCGGATATGTCCTGTCCAAAGTGGCTTCCGCCATGCTCTCGGCCGTGCTGCCCGTCGTTGTCGTCGGTCTTCTCGGCTGGGGGACCGGCGCCGAGGGGAATCTGCGGGTCTGGATTCTCGGTCTGCTCACCGCATGGGGCGGTTCAGCGGTCTTCGCCGCATTCGGGCTCGGTATCGGGTTGACCCTGCGCGCCGAGATCGTCACGTCGATCCCCGGTCTCACGACGACTGCACTCGCCTTCATCGGCAACCTCTTCCTCCCCCTGTCGGGCAGGGTGCTCCAAGTCGGCCGCTGGACTCCGATGTTCGGGGTGTCCGACATCGCTCGTCGTGCCCTCACCGATGGCTGCTCCCTGTCCGGTGTCCACTCCTCGTTGACCTTCGTGCTCCTCGACGTCGGCGGCTGGTTCGTCCTGTTCGTGCTGCTCGCCGCACGCGCCTACACGAAGAGTTCGGGCCGCGCGTGAGCGGTCCTGCACGAACCACGGGGGAGGAAGGATGGAAATGACCACCGCGATCGTCATCTGCCCAGGGCAGGGGGCCCAACGGCCCCGAATGCTGACGCCCTGGATCAGGGAGCCGGCCGCCTCCGCACGGTTGCGCGAGTGGTCCCTCCGGGCGGGGATCGATCTGGCAGCGCTCGGCACGGAGGGCTCGATGGCCGAGATCTCCCGCACGGAGAATGCCCAACCGCTGCTCGTCGCCCAAGCCCTTCTCATCATGACCGAGGTGACCGGCCGGAGCATCGCGGTGGCCGGTCACTCCGTCGGCGAACTGTCTGCCGCGGCGATGGCCGGTGTGCTGGAGCCGGGCGAGGCCGTGCGGTTGGCCCGTCTCCGCGGGTTGGCCATGGCCGAGGCCTGCAGGGCGGCGGAGACGACGATGGCGGCCGTCCTGGGGGGCGACCCCGCGGTCGTCGCCGATGCCATCGGGGCGGCCGGTGCATCCGTGGCCAATCGCAATGGCACGGGGCAGGTGGTTGCGGCCGGATCGCTGAAAGCCATCGAACGACTGACCAGTGCACCTCCGGAGGGCTGCGCGGTGAAGCGTCTGGCGGTGGCGGGAGCCTTCCACACCCCGTTCATGAGGCCCGCACTCGAGGCCTTCGGCCTGGCGGCAGACGAAGTCCCCTTCCGTGCAGCCCCCATTCCGATCATCCAGAACCTGGATGGTCGAGTCATCCGTGACGGGGACGAGCTCCGCGATCGTCTGGTGCGTCAGATCACCGCTCCCGTGCGCTGGGACCTGTGCATGGACACGATCGAGTCGCTCGACCCGGGGATGATCGTGGCCGCTCCTCCCGGCAGGACGCTGAGCGGCCTGGCCCGCCGTCGGCTCCCCTCGTCATCGGTCATGTGCGTCACCACCCCTCGAGATCTCACCCGGAAGGCATGATCATGGTCGTCCAAGAACTCCTCTGGAACTCCGTGAGGAACCGCCCCGACAGGCCCGCCGTGAGCGATCGCACGGAACGGCTCCGCTGGTCGGAACTGGGGGCGAGGGTCGCCGCAACGGCCGATGAGCTCACCGATCTCGGTGTCCGCCCTGGTGACCGCGTCGTCGCTCTCGCCGGGCCGTGCGTCCGAACCGTCGTCCTCATGTGGGCGGTGCTGGAACTCGGTGCCGTGTTCGTCCCGCTGCACCCGGGTCTCACGAGAATGCAGGTCGACCACGTCGTCAACGACTGCGATGCGCGAGTCGTCGTCGCCGACGGTCCGGCCGGTGCCCCCCTCGCCGGAGGCCGACGGGTCATCGACCTCGCCGATCTTCCTCGCGTCAGTGCCGCGCCCCGCCCCCGTCGTGCAACGACCTCGGAGAACGCTCCGGCCCTGCTGATCTACACCTCGGGCACGACCGGGAATCCCAAAGGGGTCGTCTGCCCCCATCGTCAGGTGCGTGCAGCAGTCGAGTCGATCGGTTCCTGTCTCGGCTACCGCAGCGACGACGTCATCGCCTGTCGTCTTCCGCTCGCCTTCGACTACGGCCTCTACCAGCTCCTTCTCGCCGCTGACTGCGGGGCCGAGGTCGTCATCGTCAGTGCCGCCGAGGACGTTCGCCTGCTGCGCATCATCGTGGAGCGGGGCGTCACGGTCGTTCCGCTGGTTCCATCGCTGGCCCGCATGCTCATCGCCCTGCACCGGCACCGTCCTGTCGGCACGGTGCTGCGCCTCGTGACGAACACCGGCGCCCGGATGGCGCCCGCGCTCATGGAGGAGTTCCTGGAGCGTTTCCCCCGGGTGCAGTACGCCTCCATGTACGGCATGACCGAGTGCAAGAGGATTTCGATCCTGCCCACCAACGAATGGCGGGCTCATCCCGAATCCGTGGGACGAGCCATCCCGGGGGACGAGATCCTCATCCTCGACGAGAACGGCGAACCGGTCGGGACGGGTCATCCCGGTGAGATCGTCGTCCGCGGCCGCACCGTGATGAGTGGCTACTGGGGTGTCCCCATGGAGGCTCAGGACCGCTATCGCCGGGCTCCGGACGGATCGGTCGAGTTGCACACCGGCGATCGAGGTCGCCTGGACGACACCGGCAGGTTGTTCTTCATGGGCCGCAACGACGACATCGTCAAACGCCATGGCATTCGAATCTCGCTCAACGAGATCGAATCCGCGGCCGAGCGGGTCGAAGGGGTGGATGCTGCCGTCGCCCTCCACCCGTCCGGGCCCTCCGAGAGCCTCACCCTCTGCTTCACGGGTCCGGCCGATCCCGACTCCCTCGGCATCACTCTCGAGGAGTTCCTCGATCAGGCGAGGGCCCCCGACCGGATCATCCGCACGGACTCCATCCCCCTCACGCACAACGCGAAACCCGATCGACGTCAGCTGGAGAACCTCTGCCTCGGCACCGTCTCCTGAGCGTCGCCTCAACCGGAACAAGGAGCAGAACATGACCATCGAAGAATTCACCGCAGTCATCTCGACCGCAGCGCGAGTCGAGCTCGATGACCCCCAGACCAGTTTCACGGCCCAGGGACTCGACTCGCTCGGTCTCCTGAACGTCCTCGTGGCTGTCGAGGACAGCTACTCCATCGAGATCGACCCCGCGTCGTTCGCCGATGGGCTGCCCCGGACCCCGGCGGAGATGCATGCCTACGCCGAGAGCGCGGTCACGACTCATGCGGAATGAGCGCATCGCCATGACCGCAGGAGCAGCGCACCTCTTCGACGTGCCGTCCGGAGGCATCTCGCTGGCCGGCGGGGTGCCCGATCTGAGCCCCATCGAGATGAGGGGACTCTCGGAGCAGGTCGGCCGCCAGATCCGCCTGGGCGGGCCCACCATCCTCCAGTACTCGACCATGGAGACGCCGAGCGACCTCGTCGAGGCGATCGAGGACCTGGCCGGCCGGGAATCGATGCACCCCCTCGCCTCGAACCTCGTCCCCACCAGCGGCAGTCAACTCGGCCTGGTCGCCGTGTGCCGGGCGCTCGTGGCCGACGGGGAGTACATCGCGGCAGAAGAGCTCACCCACCCCGGTGCCCTCAGCGCTTTCGCCTGGTGCGGAGCCCGCGTCGCCCCAGTGCCCATGGATGAGGAGGGCCTCGTCCCAGAGGCCCTCGTCGAGACCGTCACGCGTGTTCGAGCGTCTGGGGGCCGGCTCGACGTGCTGTACACGGTGCCAACCTTCCACAACCCGACCGGGCGCACCCAGGGCACGGGCCGGCGGCAGAGGCTCCTCGAGGCCTGCGAGGCGCTCGACGTGCACGTGATCGAGGACAATCCCTACGGGATGCTCTCATTCACGGGCCGTGAGCTACCCGCACTGAAATCCATGAGCCCCGCCGGCGTCACCTATCTGGGGACCTTCTCGAAGGTCTTCGTTCCCGGCCTGCGGTGCGGCTGGATCGATCCGGCCGCCCAGTACCACGAGAGGATCCGTGGCGCGGTCGAGACGGCGACCCTGTCGCCCTCGCCGATCGCGCAGGCGATCATCGCCGGCCATCACCGCAGATGCGGCTGGGACCGTGCCATTGCACGGTTCCGCGAGATCTACGCGGGAAAGGCCATGACCCTGTCGGAGGCGCTGGTCGCCTCCGGGCTCGACCGCGATCGTTGGAGCTGGCGCGAACCTGACGGGGGCTTCTACCTCTGGCTCACCGACGCGACCGGAGTCGACGCCTCCGGACTCGCTGAGGCGGCGCGGCGGGCCGGGATCGCTCTCGTCCCCGGAGCGCGGTTCGGCGGTACCGGAGCGGCCAGGGCCGGCCTGCGGCTGTCGTTCAGCGGCGCGAGCGAGAGCGAACTGCACGTCGCCGCCGATCGCCTCTGCGCGGTCATCTCCGGGGCAGGGACCGTTCAGGAGGGCGCGGCATGACGACCCCGACGATCACGAGGAATCGCAGAACGATTTCCAGGATCAAGGATCTCGTTCCGGTCGGGGACTCCGATTGGAGGGCGTTCGGTGCGGGTGTCCTGCGGAGCGCCGGCTTCCCGGTCGAAGGACTCGACCTCCTCTCGTGTCCCGAGCTCTGCACGGCCGCTCAGCGGTACATGGACGGCATCATCGACGAGACCGAGTACCGTGATGCGTTCGCCGGGGAGCGGCTCCGTCTGTCCACCAGGATCACAGGTCTCCTCCGCCGGGAGGATTTCCTGTCCGCCTTGACCTGGCAGAACCGGAATGTCCTCTCCCATGGAATGCACGAGCTGTCCACGGAGGCCGAGCGGCTGTCCTCGCGACGGCGCCGGAGGGAGGAGGCCGCGGCTCTCTACTGGCAGCGTTACTGCAGCAAGGCGGAGACGATCGGCTTCTTCGGCCCCTTCGCGTGGATCCCCGTCGGTACTCCGGGCGTGGCGCTCGGGTTCACCCCGTCGGCTGAATCCGTCGAGGACCTGTGGGTCTGCATGGAGGCATGGGCCGTGCAACGCCTCGGAACCGTGTTCTCCGAATCGGGGGGTCGCTGGTGGTTCCCGCCACGAGTACGACCGGATCAGGGCCTCGACGAGGAGCTCGGCGAGCTCGTCCGCCCGGGCCACGTGAATCCGCACGTACCCGCTCAGGACATGCGCGTCCTGCGTCTCGTCGATGGATCGCGGAATGGATCCGACATCCTTGCCGAGCTCGCCGGTGGCCCCGACGCCTCCGCGTGGAGCAGGGCCCGGGTGGAGAAGACCCTGGTGAAGTACGTCCACAGGAGGTTCCTCACATGGGACGCCGCCATCCCGGTCAGTCCGGCGGCGCTCCCTCTCCTGATGAAGCGCGTGGAGCGCATCGGTGACGAAGGACTGCGTCGCCGCTTCAGCGGTGTCCTCGACGGCATCATGGCCCGGCTCCAAGAGCTGGGGAACGCCGCCGACCATCGGGAACTCCGCGAGCGACTGACGGAGTTCGACGAGTATTACGAATCCATCGCACACGGGCCCTCGTATCGTTCCGAGGGAAAGGCCTACGCGGCCCGCACCACGGTCTACATGGACGCGACGAGGCCCTGCGCGGCGTCCGTCGGCGAATCTCTGCTGACCCGCATTGCCGAGCCACTGGACCTGGTCCTGCGTTCCGCCGAGTGGTTCGGCGAGAGGCTCTGCCTCGCCTTCGAGAGGTCGATGACTGAGTTCATCGTCTCGACGGGCGGTGGAGCGGGAACGGTCGCCGACGTCTGGGACCATTCCCTCGAGCTGCTGTGGGGCGAGACCGAGGACAACCCTCTCAGGACCGTCGAGGAGGAGCTGTCCCGCCGTTGGGCGGGCATCCTCGGCGAGCCCGGCGCGAGCGCGACTCGGATCCGCCTCGAGAGCCGTCGCATTCGTGGGGCGGTCCACGAGTGCTTCCCCCGGACGGAGGCGCCGGTCCCCGCGATGTCGGTGCACAGCCCCGATCTGCAGATCGTCGCCCGCTCGGCCGAGAACGTCGAGGCCGGTGACTACCAGGTCGTTCTGGGCGAGCTGCATGCCTGTCTGGCGACCCTGGAGATGCCGGCCGTCGAGAGCAGCGCCGGAACCGCTGTGACTCCGGTCGTCAGGGACACGATCAACCGGGCCCTGGGCACCAGCCGAACCGTGCCCCTGTTCCCCAGCGGTTGGCGGCGCAACACCGGCCGGGTCAAGCCGGCGCGCATCGGAACCGGCGAGACCGGCATCGGGTTCACCAATGCCGTCGCGGCCGATCCCGAAAGGGTCGTCCCGGCCTCGCGCATCCTCCTGACGGACACGCCGGCGGGAATCGTCGGTACCATGCCTTCCGGTCGGGTCCTCACCCTGCGGGAGATCTGGGGCGTTCCCCTCTCGATCCTGTGCGCGGACGCGTTCAAGATCGGTCTGCCGGGTGAGCACACGCCCAGACTGTCCATCGACGACCTGGTCCTGTTCCGGGAGGCGTGGACCCCAACCCCGGAGGAGCTCATCCCGCCCGGCCGCGGGGACCCCGCCATGGATTTCGTGCGGGTCCAGGAATGGCGCACCTCGAACGGTCTGCCCACGCGCGTGTTCGCCAAGTTCTCGCACGAGACGAAACCGATCCACGTGGATTTCACCAGCCCTGTTCTCACGGCGAATCTCGTGCGCATGGCACGCAGGGCGAAGGAGCTCGGTGCCACTGCCGTGATATCCGAGTGCCTGCCGCTTCCCGAGGACAACTGGCTGTGCGACGACTCCGGCCAGCACTACGTGAGCGAGCTCCGCTTCCAGATGACGCGAGGCCCCGTGAACCCATCCGCAATCCCAGTGAAGGAGGAGTCATGACCATCCGCACCCCCGTGGCGGATCCCCCGAACGAGTCGACCGGTGGGCCGGTTCCCCATGCGCTGCGCCTGATTGGTGACACTCCGATGGTGAGTCTGGAGCGCCTCTTCCCCCCGCCGGGCCCACGCTTCTTCGGCAAGATGGAGAAGCTCAACCCGGGCGGCAGCATCAAGGACCGCACCGCTCTGTCCATGCTCACCGACGCCCTCGGGTCCGGACGGATCGTTCCCGGGCGCACCACGGTGGTCGAGTCGAGTTCGGGCAATCTCGGGATCGCCATGGCTCAGATCTGCAATTTCCACGGCGTTTCCTTCCGCTGCGTCACCGATCCGAAGATCACCTCGATGAACCTCGCCCTCATGAGAGCCTACGGCGCCGATGTCGAGGTCATCGATCGTCCGGACGAGGCGACCGGGGAGTACCTGCCGGTCCGCATCCGACGGGTCAACGAACTCATCGCGAGCCTGCCGGATTCCTGGTGGTCGAACCAGTACGCGAATCCTGCCAACGCGCGGGCCCACCACCGGACGATGGAGGAGATCCTCACCGCCATCCCCGGCCTGACGCACCTGTTCCTCGCAACGGGTTCCTGCGGTACCCTGCGGGGATGCGCCGAGGGCCTGCGCCGAGCGGGCCGTCAGGACGTGACGGTCATCGCGGTCGACTCGTGCGCCAGTCGCATTTTCGGAGAACCGCCCCAGCGCGCCGCACGTGTCATCCCAGGGCACGGCGCTGCGCTGAGACCACCCCTGATGAGCAACGACTCGGCCGACTGGCTCGTGCGGGTCGACGATGCGGACTGCGTGGTCGGCTGCCACGAAATGCTTCGCAAGGAATCCCTGCTGGTCGGCGGTTCCTCCGGGGCCGTCCTGACCGCTGCACTGCGTTTCGCGCCGCGGCTGCCTGAATCGGCCCGGTGCGCGCTGATCCTGCCGGACGGCGGGGAGCGCTATCTCGACACCATCTACGACCGGAGCTGGGTCCGTCAGCACATAGGTCCGTTGCCCGAACCATCCCGATGGGCGGGGCCGAGCTGCTCCTACCCGCCCATCCATCTCACCGACCACGAGGAGGCAGCAGCATGAGAATCCTCAACCACGATGACGTCGCGATCGCCCTGCGCAGTGGCGCCTTCTCACCGGTCCGAGCAGTTCAGGACGCGTACATGGCCCATTGCCTGGGTCAGACGGCGCTGCCCTTCTCCTGCTTCCTCCGACCGCTGGGGCACCAGGACGACCGGATCATCGCCCTGCCCGCACATCTGCACGGCCAGCAGGATGTCATGGGGATCAAGTGGATCTCGTCCTTCCCCGGGAACACCGAGCGAGGATTGCAGCGCGCATCCTCGGTGATGGTGCTGAACGACCCCAGGACCGGTTACCCGGTCGCGGTCCTCGAGGCCAGCCAGATCTCCGCCACGAGGACCGCCGCCAGCGCAGCGCTGGCGAGTCAGACCCTGCATGGCATGAAACCCGTTCTCACAGCCGGATTCATCGGTTCCGGGACGATCAACCGCAGGGTGCTCGACTTCCTCGTCGCGCTTCACTCCGATCTTCGGGCCATCCGCGTCCAGGACGTCGCTCCTGAACGGGCCACGCGCTTCGCGAGGTCTGCGCTGGTCGCCCATCCATTTCTCGACGTCGAGGTGCGCCAGAGCGCGCAGGACGTCCTGCAGGGGTCCGACACGGTGTCGATCGCGACGACCGACTCGACGTACTGGCTCGATCTGGACAACGACTCGGCGGGCGAGGACCAAGTGATCCTGCACCTGTCCTTGCGCGATCTGAGCACCGCCTCGATATTGGCGGCGACCAACGTCGTGGATGACGTCGAGCATGTCTGCCGGGCGGGAACGAGCATCGAGCGCGCTGCCGAGGAGTCAGGGGGGAGCGCCTTCATCTCGGCGACCATCGGGGAGCTGCTGAGCGATGCGAGGGAACTGCCGCGGAACGGGAAACCGATCATCTTCTCTCCCTTCGGTCTGGGGATCCTCGATCTGGCCGTTGCAGGACAGGTCCTCGATTTCGCCGACATCAATGGCCTCGGATCGGAGATCGGCGGCTTCGACCCAGGCCGTCAACAGTTCAGCGATTCTCGGAGGAGCGGATGATGAGAGGCCTCACAGGCGTTTTCCCCGACGGAGCGGTCGCCCTCGTCACCGGCGGTTCCCGCGGGATCGGTGCGGCGGCGGCACTCGCCCTGGCGCAGGCCGGATGTCGTGTCGTCGTCGCCTACCGCGCCAAGGCGGAGAAGACGGCGGTGCGCGTTCGGGAACTCGGTCGTGAGTGCCTGACCGTTCGCGCGGACGTCACCGATGAGACGCAGGTCATCGCGCTGTTCCGGACGATCCGCGAGCAGTTCGGCCGACTCGACACCGCGGTCCTCAACTCCGGCGTCACCGCCGACGGACATGCGGCGGGCATGAGTCTCGCCAAGTGGGACCAGGCCATCGGCACCAACCTGACCGGAACGTTCTGCTGCCTCCGGGAGACCGTGAGGGCCATGTACTCGGCCGGAGGGTCGATCGTCCTCACGAGCTCGACGAGTGGCGTGGCGGGACGTCCCGGGCAGGCGAACTACGCGGCCAGCAAGGGCGGGATCATCGCCATGGCGAAGAGCGTCTGCCAGGAGACGGCCGGTCGCGGTATCCGGGTCAACTGCGTGGCTCCAGGGTTCATCGCCACGGACATGGTCCGGAGGACGCCCAGGAGGGTCGTGGAACAGGCCGAGCGGCTGATCCCCCTGGGGCGACTCGGTCAGCCTGAGGAGGTCGCCAACGCCATCGTCTTCCTGGCCAGTCCGCTGGCCTCCTACGTCACCGGCAAGGTGCTGACGATCGACGGCGGGATGATCAACGGCTGACATGTCCGGATCCCGGTCACGTCACGAACCGGGCACTGTTCCGGAGAATCCATCACCAGAAGAAGAAAGAGGAGACATCATGTCCACCACCGTCAGGCCCTCGGGCGTCCGTCAGCAGGCCGAGGCCCGCATGGCCAAGAATTTCAGGCTCAAGGAGCAGATCATCAACAGGCTCGGCCTGGACACCACCCCCGAAGTCGTCTCGGACAACCAGCCGCTGTTCGGCCGGGGTCTCGAGATGGACTCGCTGGACACCCTCGAAGTCGTCGTCATGGTCAACAACGAGTTCGGGGTGAGCATCAACGACGACGACGCGAAGGCGTTCGGCTCGATCAATGCGATGGCTGATCACATCGAGGCGAACGAGGTCCGATGATGTCCACGTCCGTCATCACCCGCCCGCTGTCGACGTCGAGCACCGGACACGGGGAGAGCGTCCTGCACGACTATGCGGCGGACCGGATCAGGAAGATGCTGCCCCATCGCGCCCCCATGCTCCTGCTCGACCGCGCCTACGATGTCGAACCCGGCGTCTGCGGGTACGGGATCAAGGCGGTCTCGGTCAACGAGCCGTACTTCGCAGGGCATTACCCGGACGAGCCCATCATGCCCGGTGTCCTGATCGTCGAGGCCATGGCCCAGCTGGTAGCCGTCATCTACGTCTCCGAGCATCTCGAGAACGCAGTTGACGGGTCCGGCGAGGATCAGAGCAGCCGGGTCGGCTACCTGGGCGCCATCAGGAGCATGAAGTTCAGCCGTCTGGTCGTACCCGGTGACGTTCTCACCCTGAAGGCCAGGATGGGCACCAGACTCGGCGGACTCAGGACCGTCAGGGTCAGCGCCGCCGTCGGCCGCGCAGCCGTTGCGAGCGGTGAGTTGATCGTCAGCGAAAGAGCCTGAAAGAATTCACGCCCGCAACCCATCATCACGAAACGGATCCACCATGTCCATCTCCGTACGGCCCTTCGAGCAGGCCGACGCAGAATCCATTGCACGACTGTTCAATGCGCACAAGGACAGTCCCAACCCAGTGGAAGGGGGAATCACCGGCGACCAGCTCGCTCTTGAGATCCGGGAGAGGGGCGTGGAGTCGTTCCTCGTCGCGGTCGACGGAGAACAGGTCATCGGAACCTTCGGCGTTTTCCGCAGCAACGGTCGGCGATCCGTCGCCGAGCACGAGGGCTTCGCCGACATGTTCTTCGTCGCGCCGGGATACCGGCGCTCCGTGGCCTCGGGTCTTCTGTTCACCGAAGCGGTGGAAGGCCTGTTCCGCTCGGGGAGACGCGTCCTGCGCCTGACCGTCAACCCCGCCAACAGCACCGCATTCCGGCTCTACCGACGAGTGGGCTGCATGAGCTTGGGCTATGGTTCTCCGGGCGAGGACGGGAACGTCCAGCTCTACAACTACATACCGCTCATCATGCGCGCCGTCGTCGGGGACCTCAGCGACGCCGACCGTGAGCAGCTCGGGGAGCTGCGTTCGTTCGGCAGCATCTCCGAGCGTCTCGACGACCACTTGGCCTCCGATGCCTTCCTCCACGACGGGCGACTGGCCCTGCAGTACCATCTTGCGCTGGGCGGGATGAAACTGAATGCTCTCGTCGACGCCCACGCGGCCGTCGTCGTGGAGGCCACTCTCATCGGGCCGGACGGGAGCGTTCGACGACTCGAGCTGGACAATCCGCCGGCAATCCCCGAACCGGACGTCCCGGCCATGGTCGCCCGGTGCGGTGATCTCACCCTCACCGTCGATCCCGTCGACGGCACCGTCGACGTCGGCCACCCCGACCACTACGGTCCGCTCGTGTCCGTCACCTGGCCGGGGCGACCCGGCTTCCGCGCGGCGGGATGGCGTGAGTCCGATTCACGCGCCTTCAGGATGGAGCGGATCTCCTCCGGCGTCCGGATCACCGAGTTGGAGACCTCGATATCGTGCACGGCGCGGGTGGAGGATGATGCGCTGATTCAGGATTTCGTCGCTGAACCGAACTCCGAGTTGCGCATGTTCGAGTCGGTCGGACTGCGCACCGGCTGGTTCGACGCGGTACCGGTCCGCGGCCCCAGCCTCACCTGCGCGCCGGTGGGCGCCGGGTTGGCCGTGCGCGACTGCACCGAGGTGGTGGCGGCATCGGTCGAACTCGACCCGTCCTTCCCCGCCACGTGGTACGGGGAACAGGGGGAGAAGGTCGTGGAGACCACGGGCCGGCGCACGTCGATGATCCACTCGACGCTCCTGGATCGCCGCTTCACGACCGACGAGTCCGGTGCTGCCCGGATCGTCACCGTGGTGCATCCACCGGCGCGCAGCCGTCCCGGCGCCCTCACCTTCGGCGGCCTCGTCGCCGATCCGGTCGTCTCGACGAAGGAGAGTCTGCGTATTCGCGAGAGTGCCGCAGGAGTGGCCGACTGGCGCATCAACGGACGCCGGCTCGTCCGCACGCCCTTCCCGAGGATCCGTGGATTCGCCTGCAACCCCTACTGGAGAGCGGGCGTGTGGGCAACGCATGAACCGGAACGCCACCGCCGCGAGCACGGCATGGGATGGGGCCTGTCGCGCCAGACCTGGAGCACCACTCAGACGGGAAGTCTCATCAGCGACGACCGCCGCAATCTGTTCACCATCAACGACAGTCTCGTTGTCGGCCGCCACGAGTTCTCCGTCACGAGCGTGGAGACCGACGGCGAGGACGTCCTGTGGCTCACCCCCATGACCGGACCGGGAACCCGCGTCGTGTTCCCGGGGCTCCGCGGTCCGTGGAGCACCCCGAGCAGTGGCGTCTGGCAGCGGTGGACGCCGTCGACGCTCATCGAGCTGGACCAGGGCATCTGGCTCAGCATCGCTCCGGCTCCCGGTCACGAGGAACTCGTCCCCGAGATCCTCGTTCGCTCGACGCCATCGGGCCTCCTCGTTGGGTGCACGAGCCGCGCGGGCCTGGAAGAGGACCCGATGGTGTGGCGAGTGCGCGCCACCGGGGCGCCTCTGACCCGGATGACCCGGGTCGGGACGGCGGCCTGATCCGACGAGACGGAATCCGCCGACGACCAGGAGAACAACGACCAACAGACACAGCTCGTCGACCCGGACCACAGGGATCGACGTCACGAAGAGGAGAAGGAAGCATGACTGCACAGACCGATTACCAGATCATCCGCAACAGCATTGCGGTCCACACCCTCGGCGCGCCGCTTGTGCGGCTCACGGGCGATGACCGGTTGGAGTTCCTCGACGGCTTCCTGTCGAGGTCCAGTGATTTCGTCGATCCTGACACCGCCCGCGAGTGCCTCGCCCTGGGGGATGACGGCCGACCGTTCGCGATCCTGCTGCACCTGGAACTGGACGAGGTCTCCTGGCTGGTCCCCCGTAGCGCGGTCGGCGCAGAGGAACTGGTCGACTACCTGGGGAGCATGGATGTTCCCGACGGCGTCACGGTGGACGTGGCCCCTTCCGGGTGGAGGGCCATCGCCTTCGAAGGGGCCGGCGCGTGGAAGGTCGCCGGGGACTTCATCGACTACGACATCTCCGGTCTGGTCCTGCACGGCATCACCGAGATCACCATCCCCGGGGCGGACAGGGGGACGTCGGCCATCATGGCCCGCGTGTCCACCTCGGGAGAGTACGGCTACCTGGTCGTCACGGACGCCGCCGGCATCGCGGAACTGACCATCGCCGAGAAGGCCCGTGCCCTCGGCGGGGCCGTGATCGGCGATGCGGCCCTGGCGCGGGTCGAGGCCGAGGCGGGAACCCCGCACTACGCCTTCGGCGTCAGGGGCCGCGATCTCACCGAAATGGATCTGTCCTGGCTCATCGACTGGAACCGCGTCGGGGAGTTCCGGGGCTCGGATGCGTTGACCGCTCCCACCCGCGAGCAGCGTCGGCTCGTCCCCTTCATCGCGGCCGCAGGTTCCGCGATCGAGCCGTCGGCCCCGGTCCTCGCCGACGGGCAGCGGATCGGTGAGGTGATCTACGTGACGCCCTCGGCCAATCCCGATGAGGAACTCGGCTTCGCGATCGTCGAGGCCCCCTTCTGGGTCCCGGGCATCGAGCTGAGCCTGGAGGGTGAGGACGGCACGACCATCCGAACCGTCGCTCTGCCCCGAGTCCTGGCCCGCTCCTCCGTCGAGAGGATGGCGTGACCGTGATGAGCGGGAACAGCGTCATGGTGACCGGTGTCAGCCTGGTCACCGCGGCAGGCGGCACCACCCGGGAGAGCTGGTCCTCGTTGCGCGCGGGGCGGCCCGGAATCGTCAGGAACAGTCTTTTCGACACCTCCGAACTGCTCAGCGACTGGGCGGGCCAGGTGACCACGGAACGGACCGGACGTATCGACCGCTGCTACTCGCTGGCGGAGAGGGGTGTCGCGCAGGCTCTCGCCCAGGCGGGTCTGACCCCGTCGGATCTTCCCGGGCCGCGGACCGCTCTGGTCGTGGGCTCGAGCCTGGGAGCCATGGAATCACTGCAAGCCGCGCACCGTGAAGCCGTTCTCAACGACACGGTCGACGCCGTCACGGCCCTCGACTCCCAGATCCACTCCGTTGCCGACTTCATCGCGACACGATTCGGTGTCACGGGCCCCCGCGCGGTCACCTCCAATGCGTGCGCCGCCGGCGCGATCGCCATCGGCTACGCGGCGGAACTCCTGTGGAGCGGTGAGGTGGACCGGGTCGTGTGCGGCGGGGTCGACCCGCTGGCCAGCCTGTCCAGCTACGGGTTCTCATGCCTGGGCGCCTTGGACGCAGAGCCCTGCAGCCCCATGTCCGCCTCGACCGGACTGACCCTCGGTGAAGGCGCCGGTTTCCTCGTGCTGGAACGGCGGGAGACGGCCGAGCGCAGGGGCGCCGAGATCCTCGCGGAGATCGGCGGCTACGGGACCAGCTGCGACGGCTACCACCAGACGGCGCCCGATCCGCGTGGTGAGGGCGCCTTCCAGTCGATGGCGGACGCCCTGGCGTGCGCCGGCTGTGAACCCGCCGATGTGAGCTACGTCAATCTGCATGGAACGGGAACCCCGACGAACGACGCCGTCGAGCCCAAGGCGATCTCCCGTCTCTTCGGCGAGACGGCTCCGGTGACGAGTTCCACGAAGTCGGCACTCGGCCACACCCTCGGCGCGGCCGGGGCCGTGGAGGCGGTCTGCGCGGTACTGGCCATCAGGACAGGAACGATTCCCCCGACGATCAACACCCGCGGGATCACGAGCCCATCCGGTTTGGACATCGTCCCCGACCAGGCGCGCAGCGGCCCGGTCGACGTGGTCCTGTCGAATTCCTTCGCCTTCGGCGGCAACAATGCCTCCCTGGTCGTCACCAGCCCCCGCGAGAAGTCCTCCCCCGCTCACGGAGGACACCGGGACGATGTGATGATCACCGGCATCGCGGGGGTCTGCGGGAAGGCCTCCACGACCGAGGAGGTGATCGCCGCCTTCACGGACGGGGGCGAGTTCGAGGAGCTCGAGAACCTCCCCGGCGGCATCGGGGGAGCCGTTCCGTTCGCCCGTTCGGACCCGGCCAGGCTCAGGCGCGGGGTCAATCCGGCTCGCGCCCGCCGCATGGACCCGCTGAGCCTGCTGGCCAACGCGGCGCTGACGGACATGTACTCCCGGCACGGCAGACCCACACGGGCCGAATCGGCCGGAACGGGCATCGTCTTCGCCACCGGCTACGGCCCCCTGAGCGCTCTGCTCAGCTTCCACGAGGGAGTCGTGAAGGAGGGCATGAGGGGCGCGGACCCGCTCGTCTTCCCGAACACCGTCGTCAATGCCGCCACGGGGCACCTGGCGATGCTTCATCGGCTGCGCGGGTACACGGCCACTCTGGCGGGAGCGGGTGTCAGTTCCATCATGGCGCTGACACTGGCCAAGCATGTGATCGCTCGAGGCGGCGCAGAGCGCATCGTCGTCGTCGTCGCGGATGAGTTCCCCGACCTCGCCATTTCCTCGGCCGTCCTCCGGGGCGGTTTCAGACGAGTCGGGGGACAGCGTGGAGCGGTTCTCGCCGATGGTGCGGTGGCGATCATGCTCGAGTCCCGTCGGTGCGCTCAGGAGCGCGGTGCGGCCCCGCTGGCCCGGATCATGTCCAGCGCCGCCACGGGGACGGCCGAGGAGCCCTGCGGGGAGGACTCGGCCGAGAGGTCCTGGGCCGACTGCCTGAGCACGGCGCTCCGGCGCGCTGGGGTCGGCTCGGAGGACATCGCCACCTTCGTCTCGGCACGATGCGGCGACCCCGTTCATGACGCCCTCGAGAAGGAGGCGATCCGGAGGGTGGGTCTGAACGGCACCCGCACCCTCGCTCCGCAACTGCTCATAGGGAACTCGGCCGGTTCGGCCGCCGGCCTGGGCCTGCTGAACGCGCTCGTCGACGAGGAGCGGAAGAAGGACGACCTGATCCTGCTCTCGTCCCGCTCGGACGGTGGCGCCTTCGCCTCGATGGTGGTGAAGTGCGCATGAGCAGTGTCGTGCTGACCCGTGACCCCCCGCGGTGCGGCCGGGTCCCCCCGACGATCGAGTGCCTGCTCGTCCGCCACGAGGGCCTGCCCCGGGGGTCCCGCGGGGAGAGGATCCCCCCGGGCGGACGCCATCTGCTGACGCAGGCGGCCCGCCTGCTGGCCGGGCGTCACGAC
>ERZ773069.944-NODE-944-length-17907-cov-6.227425_pt1 | contig 17907 bp, 14 predicted proteins | sample MGYA00580619_ERZ773069 | MGnify/ENA primary metagenome ERZ773069 (study PRJEB29015, sample SAMEA2738007) | human oral metagenome | biome: human oral; feature: human-associated habitat; material: dental | place: China | collected 2108 ...
AGTTAGCGGGAGCGTGTCCAAGGCAAGATATGTTTATAACGGTTTATGTGATAGACAAATCATAATTGTTTATGTTGCCAACTACTCTGCATCCAGCAGCTCTTTTTGACTTCTTTCTTTAGCAGGAATGCAAAAGTAACTTGTACCAAAGCACTTATACGCCTCTCTCCAGCCTATATCGTCTTCTTCAGAACGCTTGGCATCACAGCTTATTACAAAAAAGACTCCGCTTACGAACTCCGCTTTTTGTAGCATTTTTATAGTGCCATTATCTTCAATATCATCTACAAATAAATCGGGGCAAAGTATTTTTTCCTGCTCATCTTCATCACAAAACATCAAATCCGTTTCGTAAGACCATGTACTGAACGGTTTTCTCTTTCCTTTTTTTAGTTTTCCCGACTCATCGATCCATATTTCAAGTATACTCTCTTCATCATCACCCCGTATATCTTCATCCATAAGCTTAAGACTTCCTTCCTCATTTAAGTCGACCTCAAAAAGATAAGCACCCTGAAGGGTCAAAGCAGTACCGCCACGGAGAGTAAGTACAAAATACACATTGTCTTTTGAATATGCGACCTGCTCGACTGCAGGATATGCCCCCATCATCTCCTCTTTATCTATATCAAAATCTCCCACTTTTTTAAGTTCACCGTTCTCGACAAGTTCAAGTGTCCAAAGTTCTGCATTCTCGCTGTCATCATAAGCATTTTTTAAGAATAATGCATAATCATCTGTCTTTCCGGAAGACATAAAAGAAGCTGTATGCTCATCTTTATCATCTTTAAAACTGTATATCTGCTTGTCCTGCTGCCACAATTCTATAAACCATACTCCATCCTTATAATTTTCTACAGCATATACTCCGTTATCAGGATTCATTGCAAGTATATGTCCCTTTGTTATATCTTTTCTTTCACTTCCGTCTGTTTTTATTGAATATATATTTCCGTAATCAGTATCTTCTTTACCTTCAATCTCTTTCAGATAAAAAGTATCTTTATACAGATATAATTCACCAAAGCCAAAATCATCAAATTCGCTTACTACCTCTTTTGAGTCAATGTCATAGGAACATATCTTTGCATTTTCCATCTTTTTAGGTATGTTTAAGAATTCTCCAAAAAGTGCCGTTTCACCGTCAAGATCCTTAGCATAATTTCTAAAATATACCACATTATCCTTGGCTACAAAGTATCCACCGTTATTTTCTATCTTTCCTTCATTTTCTGTCCCATCTTCGTTTGCTACCTTCTCTTCATTTTCACTTTTATCCTCAGAATTAGAATTTCTTTTTGTCTTAGCCTGTTTTGTTTCCTCAGTAGCTACATTATCTTCACTTACATTTTCTTTACTGCAAGCAGATAAACAAAGTAATAAAAATACCAAAGCTATAAATAATAATTTTATTTTTTTCATACTCCACCTTTCCTTTACTTAAGTCTGATAAGCGTTTTTATAATCATAATACTAAACTTAGTATGATAACCATGTAATATTTTTAACTGTAAAACTAAGCGGCTGTTTGCAAATTTTCCTTAGTTTTACAGTTACTCATCTTTTTCAATCTTATTTATTATACAACTTATTGCTCACACTTACGAACTTAAAGCTTTCGCCATTTTTTTGAAGTGATATAATAAGATTGGGGAAAACTCCTCCATAATATGAAGCATCCAGATATACAAATGTTACCACATCATCCTTTACATCTACAAGCTCCAAATAATCCACCATCATATGATTGGTATCACCATGTTGAAGGCAATACACACCCTTACCGTCAACATATACATCGCATTTCACTGTCAATTCTACCGGATAAGCTATGTATTTCTTAAAAAATTGATCGAGGCTGTCTTTGCTAAGATATGAAGTATCCAGATCAAAATCGGAAGCTCCCGTTTTAGCAAGTTCTTCTATAACTTTTCCATAATCTATACTTTCATCTGTAAGCTGATAGACGATCTCGTACGGTGATATCCCCTTCACATTATCCGGAGAAAATTCACATCTTAACAAACCGTTTACTCCTTTTTCTCCAACAAATTTACAAGCTCTAAGCTCCAGTGAACTTATATCATTATTTCCAAGCAGGCTGTCAAGTCTGTTTTGCATTAATTTTACATTTTGCTTTTCGTATTCATTCAGAATACTTTCCTTAAAGTTATCAGCTTCTATAGTGCCATTATACCATGATTTACTCTCAAAATAAGCTACCTGTCCTTGATTTTTAAACTTTCTGCCATGCCTTGCATAGACTTCATTTGTTCCTCTTCTTAATTGCCAGATGCTTGCAGCTTCTATCTCGGCGTTAGTCAATATTCTTTTATCACTGTCGGGAAATATATAGCTTGTAGGATCTATATCAGCCGGAGCATAATCAATTTGACCAACATTTTTATCATGATCTACTTTTGAAGAAGAATTTGAAGGAGCAGCAGATGCAATACTTGGGATTTCTTTAGTCTCCTGCACCTCGCTACTTTCATCTTTTTGTTTTTTCTTCTTTTTCTTAGCCTCTTTTCTATCTACATTCTCACCTTCTTTTGTATCCTCATCATCTTCTTCATCTATAGCTTCTTTTTTTGATTTATTATCATTATCGACTGATTTATTTATAACTCCACAGGCATTTACCTGTAAAACGGATAATACCAAAATAAATAAAGTCAGTATATATTTTATACTTTTTTTCACAATACCCTCCGTTCTGCGGATAAATCGCAACACAAATAGCTATGCAAGTATTTTTCAATCTATTCTCCTATAATACTATTTAACACTTATAAATTCAAATCCTCCTTCTTTACTTTCAAGTTCCACTATCAGAAAGTTATTATCCTTTTTATAGCCCTTTTTACGACATATAAACCTATATCTGCTCTCTTCCGTCTCAATAAGTTCTACTGATACAATATCAACTTTATTGATATCTTTATACATCACATAATAAACATCCTCGTTTTTTGAATAATTTACACCTGAATTATTCCAATTTATCTCATTCAACCCCACTCCAAAAAGTTTTACAAGGAGCACATCCAAATCTTTACTTTTTATTGCCGCAATATCATTATCAGCATCATAATAACTTATTTTTTCAGCTTCTTTTCTCAGTTTTTCATAATTGATGCTTTCATCATATATCTGGCAGATTATATCTTTTATTAAAATATTTTCCAATGTATTTTGATTAAACCTTGATTTTAATACTCCGTTGGCTCCTTCTTCTCTTAAAAAGTCATACACACTTAATTCCAACTCTCCTATGTTGATTCCCTCACTAATGCCAATTAATTTTCCCTGCAACAAAGAAACATTATTTTTTTCATACTCGTTCAGGAAATCTTCTTCAAAATCCTTTGCTTCAATGCTCCCCTTATACCAACTTTTACCCTCAAAGTATACCCTCTGCCCTGAATTAATAAACTTTCTTCCTCTTCTGGCATATATTTCATTAATACCTCGCCTTAATTGCCAAAGACTTGAATTATCCAACAGCTCATTATCTATAAGTTTTATATCACTGTTAGGAAATATATATTCTTTCGGGTCAATATCTGCTGCCGCATAATCACTCAAATTGGGATAAAGTGATTTACCTTCACTAAAAGATTTCTTAAAACTATATACAAATACCCCCTCACCTTCTTCTTCTTCATATTTTGAATTTATCTTTTTCTTCTGCCCGGCTTTACTATGTTTTTTAGTTTTCCCTACATATTCTTCATCCTCTTCTTTGACTTTTTTATCAGAGAAAAATACTTCGGTATCATCATTTTCTTTAGGTTGTCGGTCCGTAGCATTGCAAGCACTTAACATACCTATACACAGTAAAACAGATAAGTTTTTTACAATCACTCCTAAACTATAAAATGACACCTTGATTTTTTTCATTTCCAACTCTTTTACAGTTATCTTGTATTCAATAAAGAGTTTTGCAGTTGAATAAAAATACTGTTATTTATTCCAAATTTTTATTTTTATACAAGACATAATTGAACAACAAGACTGCTATATTTTTTACCCCCTTTCTTCTTATATATATAAATCCTGCATATTGCCTCTTATTGCTTATTTTTATACTATTTTATATAAAAAAGATACTATCTATTGAATAGTCTTTACTTGTTTTTATAAATACTATTCAATGGATAAGGGTAATATATACAAAAAGAGACATGTTTTTTTATACAATATGCATAGAATATATGTCTCTTTTTGTTTGTAACATTTGTTATGTTTTCAATATTTGGTTTTTATTCTACTTAAGTTCATCTATTCTTCCACAGCGCTTTAAAAGATCCAGATAAAGATTGAGTTCATCTTTTGACTTAATGCCCAGTTTTTCATATATATTTCTGTTATGTTTTCTAACCGTATTCATACTTACACAGGCAAGTTCCGGAATTTCCGATATTTCATAACCGTCCATATAATATCTTAATATATTTCTTTCCGATACAGTAAGCCCTTTTGCATTTTCTATAAATTGATCAAATAAGCTTTCTATGTTTGAAGGAGTCTTGATCTCCTCCCTACCATTACCAAGACTTTCAGTACGCTTTACTTTCATAAACTCTATAAGAGCATCTATTTCGGAAATACCTAAGTTGGAAGAGTTACTTAGCATTTCCTCATCTTTTAATTCTTCAAGCCTTTTTACAATGGGATTTACAAAACACCTTGAAATAAAATAGGATAAGGCAAGCATCAAAAGCACAAAGCAACTGATTATTGCAAGCAAAGTCCATCTTTCTCTGTTTGCCTGTTTCTCATAAACAGAATAGGGCATAAGTACTGTTATTGCCCATTTTCTGTTATCATCACTTTTTAACTCGTTTATAAAATGATGTGAACCTATATACTTAGTATCCTTTCCTGTATATATATTGAAATGTTTTTCTTTTTTTATCTTAAGTGTCTCATTATCGTTAATATAAATATTATCAGTCTCTCCTATAAGCCCTGCACTCAAATCCAGTTTATTATCTTCTACAGGCGCAAAAACTGTAACCATATTACCGTAGTTCCCCTCTATCGGAGGATGCCTGTATCTGAATAATATACTGCTTATTTCTACACCGCACGCACCATAGGCTTCTTTATTACTGCCAAAAACAGGTAAACTTAAATAAGCCGCCCTCTCCCAAAGATTACTTAAGTTTCTTCTTCCTATCCATAAGTAGTCTGTTTTTCCTTCTTCGGGAATGGATGAAATCTGCTTTTTATACCACTCCATTTGCTTAATATCAAATTCCATATTCCATCTGTTATGCATCTGAATGTGATACAAGGTTGATACTTCAGAATTTCCCCTGAATAAAAACACCTCATTATTAGGTGAATTGCCCCCACTTACATTAGCGAGCCTAAGATATAGACCGCTGCGTGAAGTGATTGCATTTGGCTGATGCGTATTCACTGTAGCATCAAGTATTGTAAATATACCGCTTACCCTCATTATCTTCATCTGATTTTCTAATAAAGGGTAGAGATTTTGCTGTATAGACAATAACTTATCCTGATTATCATTAAGCTCATATATATCATAAGGATAAGAAAGAACCTCATCTTCTAAAGAAGATGCTATCTTATTCGATAGTTGCATACAATTTCCTACAAGGAAGCCGAGTCTTTCTTCTATCTCTCTTACACTATTTTTTAACTGTACTTCTATACTTTGTTTAAATCCCTTTCCGCTTTCAGCAAATGATCCGGCTGTAAATAAGATAACCGCCAATATACAGGTAACTACCGTAACCAACATACAAAGGTATAAAAGCAGCTTTCTTTGCATCGATATACTGTGTTTTCCTGCCGCAGCAACTAATTCAGGAACAGACATTTTCCTTTTACTTTTAGATTCTTTTCTTATTAAACGAAACATGATACTATCCTTTACTTCAATAAGTACCGCTCTATGATGCACTAGGTATCCAAACTCCTACTATACGGCAATATGTAAAATTTTACTGCATTATTTTTTTTATATTTTCATATGCCTGTGTTATAAATGGTTCCTCACTTACAGTTTCCTGTTCCCCCGTCTTTGCAAGAGCTTTTAAAAACTCCTGTTCCTGTCTTGTAAGCTCCAGTCTTACATTCTTTTCAAAGCGCATCTCTAAATCCAAATATCTTGGTAGTTGAGGAGCTGTATAAAAACTATATGTTTTTTGGGTTTCGGCAAGTGCCTCATATAAACTTCTGTACTTTAGACTTTCCAAGTCTTTAACTTTTTCAGGCAGTAAATCAAACGCCTCTTTTGTTACAGGCATATATCCTACTTTGGTAACAAAATCCACATTTGTATTCGGCTCTGTAAGCCATTTTAAGAAAGTTGCTGCTGCCGCTTCCCTTTTAGGATTTGACTTAATAGTACAAATTCCGGCACCTCTTTGCATTACAAGTTTTTCTTTGCCTTCAAATATAGGTACCGGACGGGCTATAACTTCTATAGGTTCTGAAACATTATTATCATAGGTTACTATATCTTCATAATATAATACACTTGCGGATGAAGCCACGCTCACAACTATCTTTCCCGTACGAAGCGGTTCGGTAGCATAGCCTTCTCTAAGCCACACACCTCCTGCTATTGAAGCATCCGCATAAGGCTCCCATGCTTTTTTGAAACTCTCTCCAAACTCGATACTTCCGTCTTTATCATCTTCTTTAAAAAACTTATCGCCCATAGACTCTACACCTACCTGAAAATAATTAAAGTGATAGTCATGTACAAAAAAGTTCTTTCCGTCATTAGGAATATCAGGTGTTTGTTCGTCTGTCCATTTATTATAGTCTTTGGACATTTTATATAAGCCTTCCCATGTCTTTAACTCTTCAACATCCGCACCCGTAGCTGCTGAAAATCTATCAAAAATAGTTTTATTTATAAAAAGTATCTCCGTAGACTTTGCAACCGGAAAAACTAAAAGTTTATCATCTATACTTCCCTCACTGATAAACTCAGGTATATAAGCTTTTAGCTCCTTATCATCAAAATAATCATGATAATCTACCAATATATCTTTATCCGGCAATGAGAGCACTGTTTTAGGATAGGCAACAAACATATCCGGAAGCTCCGATGCTCCGGGATCACCCTTTGCTGCTGAAAGTACAGCCTCATGTATAGTATTGGTATTGGAAATTGATGTAACTTGAACATTAATACCCTTCTCCAAACCTACAGTATTATTAAAGTCTTCTATCATGTCATTAAGGGGTGAATCTGTCTGACCTCCGTACACATGCCATATAGTTAATACAATAGGTTCTTTTTTATCATCATTTTTATCACAGGCTGTAAGTAACAAGATTAAACAAATAACAAAAAATAAATAACTTCTTTTACTCATAATCCCCCCATAATTGCAAACAAATACCTCAAAAAGACTAAAAACCTATGTTTATTATAGGTTTTATCTGCTGCTAAAAGTCTTATATATCCGTCTATTGTAGAGAAATTATAACATAATCCTTAATTCTTGTCATCAATTAATAAAAGTCAGGTTAATATTAATTACATTTTGTATTTTTTCACAATTAAGCTGTTTTATAAAAAAGAGTTGCCATATCAAAAAACATATAATCTATCACAATAATAAACTATATTATTTTAATATGACAACTCTTATATTAAATCATAATTTCACTGCTTTTACAGCTTCCTTCACTGTAATTTCATATATCTCCTGCACAAACTGTAAGCAAACTATTCGCAAAATTAAATAGTAATTTATTGGATTTTTACAAATACTGCTTTTAAGGCTATGCGTCAGATCTTGAAAAACCATTCTTCATAGCACAGCTTACTTCAAATAATACATTAGCTAAAACTTTATCGGTTTGTTCTTTTGTAATCTTTGCTATTTCTTCATTAGCTTCTTCTTGTAATTTTATCGCCTCGGCATTGCTCAGCTTTTCATCCCTTAACTTCTTATCATACTCATGAATCACATGGAAGGCATCTATAGCAAGACTTGCCTGATAACGCTCTATATGTGAAGCACAAAGTGCATACTGTGCATCTGCCAAAGCTCCCACCAATCTGTTAGCCCAGTAGAAGTTTTCCGTACTTACCACATCTGTGGTATTCGCAAAGTATTCAGGAGTCTTATCTATATTAGCATAGAAAGGTACAAATGCATTGAATGCGTTAGAACCCAAAGCTATCCACTCTATAGCACGATACTTTTCAGATACATAAGGACGAAGCTGTGTAAGTTCAAGTACACTGTTACGGTTAATACCTATAGGACGGAACATACCCCTCTTGCTTAAATCTCCGTGTTTTCCGTAGCAATTATACTCTGTACCTTGGAAGTATGAAGAAAGTGTATATTTAACATCTTCAACCGTAATCTTCTTTTCAGGTATAAAGCTCCATGGTATATCATCAGAATCCGGACGGTAGTCGGCATCTTCTCCATCCCACTTATAGGTTTTAGGATTAAGGTACCTTCCCATAAACCATGCTCTCGGTGTATTATAGGTGTGATCCGCATCAGAATGGCTTCCGAAGACATGTCTTGGGTTAAATATTCCGTCTAATGACAGATCCAAATGATTATCTCTTATAAAGTCCTTAAGATCTGCCGAACACATGTGATCTTTTTTAGCACCAAAAGCATCTTCCAAATCAAAATTATCTATACCTAATTGGTTTGGCATAACCACATAAGCATCATCCGGAACCCTCTTAGCCATCCAATGATGACCGCCTATTGTCTCAAGCCACCATATTTCATCAAGATCTTGGAAGGCTATACCGTTCATTTCATAAGTTCCGTATTTTTCAAGAAGAGCTCCCAATCTTTCAACTCCTTCTCTGGCACTGTGAATGTAAGGAAGCACTATAGTTACCATATCTTCCTCTCCTATGCCGCCTACTCGCTCCGGCTTACCGTCTTTTGCCGGTATAAGCTCTACTAAAGGATCTGCTGAAAGTACTCTTTCATTACTTGTAATAGTTTCTGTTGCCGTCATAGAGATATTTTCAGAGTTAATACCTGCCGTATCCCAGATTCCGTCTTTATCAACTGCATTAGGTAAGGCGGTAAACCTGAGAGGATTATCAGGAAGCTCTATCTCCACATGAGAAAGTACTGACTTATAATGTCTTGGCTGATCCTCAGGATGTTTTACAACAAACTTCTTATATGTGAACACACCTGATGGAGAGTCATGATTTCTTGCCACCAATGTTGAACCATCAAAACTTGCTTTTTTTCCTACTAAAATTGTAGTACATGCCATAATTCTTCCTCCTTGTTTTTCTCTCTGAACTTACAGATGAGATTTTACTTTATTATAGCACTTGTACTAATGGGATTTCTATAGTTTTTAGTGATAATACACAAAAAATACAATATCACAAAGAAAATTATAAATATTTTTAAGCAAGAAGTTTTTATTCAACATTACATATTTCTATACTTTATAGTCGTATTTTAATGACAGTTTAAGTTATGTTTCTTATAACATACTCCTAAATACTTGCATTAAATAAGTAGTTTTTATTTAACATTCCATACTTCTATACTTTATAATCGTATTTTAATGACAGCTTAAGCCATGTTTCTTATAATATGCTCCTAAATGCTATCATATATTTTTAAGATAAGAATTATTATGGCTTTTTTTTCTTCTATATTCTATCTGTATTCTATACTAAGTTTTAAACTACACTCTCATTTTCCCTACAACAAGTTCCCAAACGCTTGCATGTATTAAAACATAGGTACAAGTAATAATATCTTATCAGATAAATAAATGTGAACTACCCATAGTCTAAAGCCTATGGGCTTCCTGCTTCGCTGACCTCGCAACCTACTATCTCCACAGGCGTTAATTCGGGCAGTCCCTGCCCTATTGTTTTTTCTTATACTACCTTAACCCACCGTCTAAAGCCGGTGGGATTGCGGTAGTATTATTTCAACTTTAAATAAATTTTATTATACTGATTTTGATCTGTTTATACTATTCCTTAAATGTGGTGCTTTTACTCTGTGCTTTAGAAAGATTATTACACAAATCAATTACTATATCCTGTGAGGACTTATCAAGCTGTCTTAGAAGAATAATAAACTCCCTCTCTTCCTCACTTAAAGATATTCCCTGTCCTTCAATATACTTTTCCGCCTCTATATCATCATTTATCAAATATTCTACCGGCGCATTAAGTATTTTACTCATATTGCTTAATATGGCAAATGATGCTTCGCTGTTTCCTGTTTCATATTTGTTCACTGCCTGCTGTGTTATATTTAAAAGTTCTGCAAGCTGTGCCTGTGTTAAATTAGCTCTCTCTCTTAATAATTTTAAATTTCTCACTTGTCTGACCTCTTTATATGCTCTATAAATTTTATCATTCTTATATTACATATAAAGAGATTTACAACTAAAAATAGTTGAGTTTATAATATCTTTAGTTGTTTTACCCTGCCACACTATACCGATAAAAATAATAATTTTTTACTCTGCCTAAGCCGTCATCTAAAAAATCACTATTTATAACGCTCTATCTCAATAAGTTTTTTACAAATATTAATTATGTTCTTTTTAGCAGCCTTATCCATACCTCTAAAAAGCATTAAAAATTCTTGTTCAAAACTACTTAATTTTATAATTTTTTCCTCTATATAAGATCCGATATCTATTTCATCATTAATCAAGTATTCCACAGGTACATTAAATATTTCACTCATTTTAACCAGTGTATCAAAAGAAGCTTGATTAATCCCCTTTTCATATTTGTATATTACCTGCCTGTCGACATGGAGCATTTTAGCTAATTTAGACTGAGTAAGCTTAGCCTTTTTTCTTAATATTTTCAGATTCTTCAATACCTGCCCCCTCTCTATACCACACATCTTATATGGCATAGACTCGATATCATTGTTATATGAAATTAATTGCAAAATAAACCTTATACTTTACTGAAAATCATGACCAAAACTGCATTTATAACATACATATACCGCTTTTTACTCCTATAAACAGCATAAAGATTATTATACATAAGGAATTCTATATCTAATAATATCTTACTTTTAACTCTTTTATTATATTTATTTTTTACAGACTAAAACAAATATAATATTTTTGTATAATAACCGATATGTACTATGTATATTCAACAATTTTATGTTAATATATATATTATTTAAATACCTTTTTCATAATTAATTATACAAACTCTTATATACATTGTCAAACAAGAATAAACGAAACTAATCTTAAGTTTATTTAAAACTAAAAACTACCGAAACTTTAAGTTTCGGTAGTTTTTAAAGGAGTTTACATAGCTCCTTAATTCTTACCAGCGTCCACGAGAAGATTCGAACTTCCGACCTTTCGCTTAGGAGGCGAACGCTCTATCCGGCTGAGCTACGCAGACATTTGTAAAATATTTAGTCAAAACCGCTCCTAATAATAAAAGCAAGTATTGATAACCCGGCAAACTCCTAAAATCATAGGATATTGTCAAATTAATAAAACTATTATAGAGTGTGCATATCTACATGGTTTATTAACTTTCTTAATAAACCAAAGCTGATTATATCATATATATAAACTTTTTTCCAGCTGTTTTTATACTTATAAATTGTCAATAATTACATAGCTGTTACAGTTCAGGCAGGTTATTTATCTTCGTCAGGAAACTAAAAATATTTAACTTTTATTTATAATATATTATTACTCATAAGTCCGGTAACTAAAGATTCTTTTATCTTCACAAAATAATATTATATGAACTAATTATTTCTCTCTCTTTATTTGAATATAATAAACCCAGTTTATCTGACATAGCTACGAAATCTACTACTAATTTCTTTTTATTTATAATTTCATCCTTTTGACTTTGTATAAGATAATCTAACAGTTCGATACCTTTATATTCTATATTGTTTTGTACCATATATATTGTCTGTTGATTTAGGTTTTCAAAATAATTATTCACTATAAAAGTTAAATCATATAAATCCCTTATTTTCTCTCTATGTACATAAGCAATTGCTTTCATAATGCATAGTGTATTTATATTATAAACTTTTATCCCGTTTATCGTGGTTATTTCACTATCATTAATTTCTCTATTTCTTAAAGAAAGCTCTATTTCTAAGGGGTTATTATAATTGCCGTAATTAATCATATATTTTTTTATACTATCAGTTTCTTTTGAAGTACAATAACTATAATTATTATTTTTACAGTAAGCATCCACTATATTTTTTATATTTGATTTATTACTATCAAGCTTTATATTCTCTGAAAAACGATCCGATTTGTAGCATATAAATAATGCCGCTCCTCCTTTTAATATATATGAATCAGAACTATTATTAAGATATTCCAAAAATGAGTTTATTATCTTTCTATGTTCTAATTTACAATCATTTATACTTACTGCATTTTTTAACTCACTACCTTTCTTATAATCCAACCATTCAGAAAAATATTCTTTACCCATAAACATATCTATTTTATCCCAGTCAGGGCTATGTTTCAGTTTCATTACCTGCTCAAATATTTCCTCTGTATATTCATCATTGCATATAAAATCTTTATTCATGCCTTGGGCAAGTGAAAAATTTCCTATTTCCAATAAATCCAATATCGCTCTAATATGATTTGCAACATTATATTTTTCTATGTGTTCGGGAATTTTCTTATTCAACTCTATACCATAATCTTTAAATACACTATCCTCACTGTCCCTAAAATAAGGTATTTCCCACCGAATAGCGGATTGATGCCAATCCCCACATGTTGATAATGAACAAGGAATATTAAGAGCGTGCTGCCCTGTTATGTATTTCATATCATCTACCCCTTATTAGTGTATAAATTGCTTTGATATAGCAATAAAACTGCGCATTTACTGCTAATCTTTAATAAAATTTATTTGTCAGTGCTAATTTGATTCTAAAACTGTTTTACTAATCATCTTACCTACAAATATCCTAATCTACTGTATAGTATCATTGACTTTTAATTAATATCAAATAGTATAGTAACTCTCAATTTTCTTTATTATATATCTATTGCAATCTATTAATAAAGTAATAATAAAGCCAAATATCAACGATACACTATATTTCACTGCCAAACAAGGGCACAAACAGCTATAAAAGTATTTTTCACACTACTATAACACCTATAATTTTTCTTTTTTCTATATTTATTTCGTTTTACTTTATAATTCAAAAGCAGCTATTCCCTGCATCCATATATCAGCTTTAATTCTTCTTCCGATTTTAGGCTCTCCTTCCAGTGTTTTCTTAGGAACTGCCATGTCAAATACTATATCTTTGCAATTAACAGTAAATATGCATATTTCTTCTTTTGTATAAATATTTTCCTCTGTTCTAAAATTCACTATATCTCCAACTATAGAATATATAGCACATTCCACACCACGAGGCACTATACAGGTCTCCACTATACTATATATATCCTCATGTTCCAAGCGTTTTGAAGCCATCTCATACAGCATCATATCTTCTTCAGAAAGTTCTTCCATTGCCAACTCATCACCATTTTTTGCGGCATCTATGCGTATAAATCTATTTATACTTTCAGTTTTTTCAAACTCCGCCTGCTCAAATGTTTTGAACAAAGGCAATATTACTTTTGCAGACTCTGCCCATGCACTTATATAGTTTGCAAGTACCACGGTAGAAAGCTTTTTATTTTTTCTGCTTATATATTCCAAATTATTTATCATTCTATATATAATATATATTCCAAGTCTTGAGTCATCCAAGATAACAGAGTAATAGTCATAGTCAACCAATCTATGCACCGTACTTTCCGACATAGAACTTATATCACTTGCAAAAAGACAAGGAAAATATCTTTCTCTTACCAGATCTCCACTTTTCTCATCTATATATCCATTGATACAGATACGAATACTTTCAGAAATTTTTGTATAAAGCTCCCACACAAGTTCATCCTTTTCATTTCTTCCTATATTAATATTTTTAATATTATCTTCCTGTAACCTGTCAAGCATACCTTTAACTTCAGTTCGCATTTTATACTTTGAAAAACCTGCACAACTAAAATATATATTCATAATAACTTACCTTTTCTAATATATTACAATTCTTTAACTGATCTAAATCATTATTTATATGTATAGCCTATATTTTTAAAACACTTTTACTTATTATATAGCATTTTTATAATTTTAGATATCTTCATTTTATATCAAACCTTTATACTTAGCCCCCTAATACTTAAACTAAAAATTTACAGTTTCGCAAAATAATAAAACTCCTACAAGTACCTCTAATAAACTTATTAAAATAAATTCCAAGTCAAACCGGTATAGTGTATCATTGACATTTAATTAATATCAGCAATATTAGCATAAATCTTAAATTTCTCTATTATATATCTGCTTCAATCTATTAACAAAGCAACCGATGTAATTATCATTGATATTTAATTAATAGCAGGGTAGCTCTTAATTATCTTTAACTATATATGTTACAATCTATTGACAAAGTAGTAATAAAGCCGAATATCAACGATACACTACACTAGAAGGCTGGATATAAGCGATATATTCACCGGTAGCTATAGACTAATAATACTATTTTTACCCCAAAAGCAAACTTTTACTTATAACATTATATTTAGTTATCCGAATTATTGTTTGATTGTTATCTTATTTTTATAATTTAGTTGACATTTCTTTTTAGATAAACTAAAATAGCTTTTGCAATTAATTTAATTAAGGAGTTTTTATGAAATCCATACTAAGTACAAAAAATTTGAGTTTAATGGCACTTATGTCTGCTCTACTATGTTTGCTTGCTCCTATTTCAATTCCAATAGGTCCTGTTCCTATCACACTAAGTATATTTATTATATACATTATTTCTTATATACTTGATGCTAATTCAGCGCTTATAAGTGTATTTATTTACCTGATTATAGGCGTAGTGGGACTTCCTGTTTTCGCAGGTTATAAAAGTGGATTAGGGGTTATTCTCGGTCCAAGCGGAGGCTACCTTATTTCCTATTTAGTAGTGGTATATATCAGCTCATACTATAATCATAAATATTATTATAATAAAATATTGCAATTACTTTTTATGTTTATTGCTTTGATCTTATGTTATGTTTGCGGAACTATTTGGTTTTCTATTTTTAAGAAAATGACTTTCATAGAAAGTCTGTTTATTTGTGTATTTCCTTTTATAATAACCGATGTGATTAAGATTATTGCAGCATGTATGCTGGGGAATGAAATCAGAAAACGATTAAGATAACTTACTTAATATTATTAAAATCAGATACATAATACAGGCTGTTGAGAAGTATCATTAAATATATTATCAGGTATCAATATAGTATTGATTTTCTTAGTATAGAAAATGATAAATCCCGACAGCCTATTCACTTATAAAAGTTATTATACCGGTCTTTCTATATATCCAAGAGCTTGTTCCAAAGCCTCTTTTTCTTCTGTACCTAATAACACTTCTGTCTGCCCTCTGTCTACCACTTTGACATATACAAAACAACCTTCTCTTGAATGTACCGAATTAAGTATATAACCTGTATTTGTATAATCAAGCATTGCAAATGCAAAACTCAAGTTTCCGCCCATCCCCTTAAAGGCATTGTATTTTACAACACCAAATTTTTGATAAGCCGCTCTTAAATTCTTATTGATTACTCTTATAGCATCTTTATTCTCTTTATCTTCAAACTTAAGTTTTTTAATTTCTTCGGTTATTTTAAATATTGTACCCTCTAAATTTTCTCCTCTTTTACCCCTCATAAAAAAATTATATGAATTAGATAACTGTCTATATCTTACAATCATATAAATAAGCAATGCTAATAATATTACATCAATTGAGATGTAAATTATATCCATGGTATTTAACATTGGCATTTTATTTCCTCCTAAACTATAGTATTGAGTAGCTCAACTATTCTCTCCAACTCTGCTGCTGAATAGTAATCTATCTCAATACGACCTTTGTTTTTATCTTTTGTATTTATTTGAACTTTTGTCCCTAAAATATCCTTTAACCTATCCTCATATTCTTTATAAAAAAGACTGTAATCCTTATCGTCCTTACTTTTTTTCTTTTTTCTTGGCTTTATATACTGCTTTACTAACTTTTCAAGCTCTCTTACGCTTAAAGATTTAGAAATAAGTTCCTGAGCTATTTTTTCCTGTTCACTTGTATTCTCCACAGATAAAAGAACTTTAGCATGACCGGCACTTATTTTTCCATCTATAATCATTTGCTGTATATTATCTGACAGCTTTAATAATCTCATTGAATTTGTAATAGTGCTTCTGTTTTTTGAAACTCTTTCAGCCAACTCTTCATGCTTTAACCCATATTCTTCCATAAGGCTTTGATATGCCATAGCTTCTTCTATAGGATTCAGATTTTCTCTTTGTATATTTTCTATAATAGAGATTTCCATGATTTTTTGCTTATCATAATCTCTAATTATAACCGGCACTTCTGTTAATCCTGCTTCTTTTGCAGCCCTCCATCTTCTTTCACCTGCAATAATTTCATACATATCTTCATTTTTTTGAACTATTATAGGTTGTAATATTCCGTATTGTTTTATTGAATTGGCTAATTCTGAAAGTGCATCCTTATCAAACTCTTTTCTTGGCTGATTTCTATTAGGTTCTACAAGAGATATATTTACAAAAACTTCTTTATATTCATTATTCTCTTTTGCATTTTCCTTGCTTTCTGTATCAGTTCCTGTATTTATAAGTGCATTTAGCCCCCTGCCCAAACCACGCTTTTTTTCATTCATTATATTCTTCCTTTACATTAATTTCTACTTATGACTTCTGCTGCTAACATTCTATAACTCTCTGCTCCACTTGATCTCGTATCGTACTCAGTAATAGGTTTACCATAACTTGGAGCTTCTGCCAGTCTTACATTTCTTGGAATAACTGCATTATATATATATTCATCCAATGTTTCCTTAACGCTTTCAACCACCTGCTGACTTAAATTAGTTCTTGCATCATACATGGTAAAAACAACACCTTCTATGGTTAATTTTTTATTTAATTTTTTTCTTATTAAATTTATTGTCTTTACCATCTGTCCTAATCCTTCTAAGGCATAATACTCACACTGTATAGGTATCAGAACAGAGTCAGCAGCTGTAAGTGCATTAATAGTAAGTAAACTAAGAGAGGGAGGACAATCTACAATTATAAAATCATAATTAGCTCTAATAGCCTCTATCTTTTCTTTTAACTTTGTATCTCTATTCGCCTCATCTTGTAATTCTATCTCTGCACCTGCCAAATTAACATTTGTTGGAAGTACATCTAAATTCTTAATTTCTGTTTCCTGTAATACAGAATAAAAATCAACCCCATTTATAAGTAAATCATATACAGAGTTTTTTATACTTTCCTTTTCTATACCTATACCACTGCTAAGATTGCCCTGCGGATCAAAATCAATCCCCAAAACTCTCTGCCCTGCCTCGGCTAATGCTGCAGCTAAATTTATAGCTGTAGTGGTTTTTCCGACTCCACCTTTTTGATTGGCTATAGCTATAATTCTACCCATATATAATCACCTTTTTAATAATATATTACATTTATTATTACACCTCTCATCTATCATGTGTTTTATTATAGCATAAAATAAATGATTTTTATATATGTTTTTTATGTTCCATGTGGAACATATATGAGAGCTTTAGTTTTATTAAAACACTCAAACTTCTCGCACTCAAAATTTGGTTAGTATTAAAAAATCAATATGTCGGCTAATCACCAACCCCAAATAATGATTTGTCGGGGAGTTAGTAACATAAACAATTAGGCAGCAATAATTAACAGAAACACTCCCTATTTCAATCATA
>ERZ773069.950-NODE-950-length-17845-cov-46.023272_pt1 | contig 17845 bp, 19 predicted proteins | sample MGYA00580619_ERZ773069 | MGnify/ENA primary metagenome ERZ773069 (study PRJEB29015, sample SAMEA2738007) | human oral metagenome | biome: human oral; feature: human-associated habitat; material: dental | place: China | collected 2108 ...
AGAATTACTCAAGAGGCTGAAGAGGACGGTTTGCTAAATCGTTAGGTCGGGTAACCGGCGCGGGGGTTCGAATCCCCCATTCTCCGTAAATAAGGGAGTTTAGCATCTGCTATCTCCTTTTCTTGTTTTATAATGTTCTTATTTTCTAAAATTGTTTTTTAATGTTTGTTTAAACTTTTTTGGTACGCTGTGCTGGTCTGATTAGATCTAGACTTATATAATCAGGTTTTTTTGGGATTTACTGATTTCGGAGATTGGAATGAATAAATTAAAGATATCTAAATTTTTGATTTCTATTTTGTTATTGGGAATTGTTATGATAAGCTTGATGCTTTCCCCTCTTTCACCATGGATTGTTTCTGTGACTGGTGATTTTTTGTCCAGTATTGATCGGGTAGTTGCTATTCCTTTTAACTATTTTGCTAAGGAAAAGAAAAAGGTTGTTCAGTTAATAGAGACCTATCAAGAAAATGAGACACTAAAAGGAACAATTTACAATCTTGAAGAGAAGGCAAATATTTCTGATTCCTTAAAATTGGAGAATGAACAGTTGCGTTCTCTCTTAGAGTTACGAAATAATGATCAAAGTGCTGTCAAGATTGCTGCAGAGGTTATTTCTCGCTCTCCATCTACTTGGAAGAATGAATTAACTCTTGATAAGGGGCAGTCAAGCGATGTGTCAACCTCTATGCTGGCTATTTCTAACGGTGGTTTGATCGGAGCGGTTACTAGTGTTTCTGATTCTTCCAGTGTCGTTAGTCTACTTACAAATGAAAAGAATGATAGTTCTATTGCAATTAAGATTCAGACACAAACTGGTTTTGCCTATGGCATCATTGTTGGTTTTGACACTGAAAAGTCAGCTTTTATCGTCAGCCAGCTAAATACGGTGGATGGAATTGAAGAAGGGGCAACTGTAACGACAAGTGGTCTCGGCTCTTATAATGCTGAGAATGTTTTGGTTGGTCAGGTTTTATCAATATCAGCTGGTAAGGACCAATTAAACAAAGAAGTTTTGGTGAAGCCTGCTGCGGATTTGTCTGATATTCAAGCGGTTCTGTTGGTGAGAAATTAGTATGAAAATTTTAAGAGGAAGCTTTTTTACAACTTTGTTTCTGTTTCTTATCTTCTTCATTGATGGTCAACTATCAAGAAGTCTTGTAGATCTATTTGCTGAGAAGTGGCATCCAGCAAGTCATATTTTATTGTTTTTTACGGTTTTCTTGTTTTTAAACTTTTCAAAGGAATATATTTTTTTCCTCTTTTTTACTTTAGGCCTTTTTTACGATGTTTATTATCTACATGTGATTGGACTTTTCACCTTCATCTTGCCTCTACTGACGGTTGCCATCTATCATTTTCTTTCTGTATTTTTGCTAAATCGTTGGACACGCGTTTTAGCAATCATTACGATTGTCTTCTTTTTTGAAATGATTAGCTTTGCTTCTGCATCCTTCTTGCACTTAGCGCGCTTTACATTCCCTGATTTTATTATCTATGCTTTGGTGCCAACTTTAGTATTTAATGCCTTTCTTTTTCTATTGTTACAGCCTTTGTTTGAAAAAGTCTATTTATGATGATTTAGAAATAGAAATGTAACGAATGCGTAATATATAGCCAGAATTTTTTTGATATACTATATAATGTCTTAGTAAGAAGGAGTGTTAATATTTTTATGAAGAAAAAGCTACTTACATCAGTTTTATTGAGTGCGGTGATCCTTTCTCAAGGTGCTGCGCTAGTTAGTGTTAAAGCTGATAGTACAGATGATAAAATTGCAGCTCAAAATAGTAAAATTGATAGTTTAACCAATCAACAAAAAGCGGCACAAGCACAAGTTGATGAAATTCAAAAACAAGTTTCAGCTATTCAAAAGCAACAAGAAGTTCTTCAAGCAGAAAATGAAAAATTGAATGCTGAATCTGCGAAACTTACTGCTGAAATTGAAGAGTTATCAAAGAATATTGTTGCTCGTAATGAGTCTCTTGCAAACCAAGCGCGTAGTGCTCAAACAAATGGTACGGCAACAAGCTATATCAACACAATCATCAACTCTGCTTCAATCACTGAAGCTATCTCTCGTGTAGCAGCGATGAGCGAAATCGTTTCGGCTAACAACAAAATGCTGGAACAACAAAAAGAAGATAAAGAAAAAATTGCTGAAAAACAGGTTGCTAACAATGAAGCTATCAATACAGTGATTGCAAACCAACAAAAACTTGCAGACGATGCTCAAACGTTGACAACTAAGCAGGCTGAACTCAAGGTTGCTCAACTGAACCTTGCAGCTGAAAAAACAACTGCTGAAAATGAGAAAAATAGTCTCTTAGAGCAAAAAGCAGCAGCTGAAAAAGCGGCAGCTGAGGCAGCAGCGGCAGAAGCAGCATATAAGAACCAGCAACAAGCGCAACAACAAGCGATCCTTGCTTCAGGAAATACAAGCTTCGCAGCACAAGTTCAAGCTGTAAATAATACAGGTGGAACTCCTGCAGCAGAAGCAGCAGTTGCTACATCAGGAGTTGTTGCAACTCCATCATATAGCCTTTCAGCATCAACTTATCCTGTAGGTCAATGTACTTGGGGTGCTAAGACTTTGGCACCATGGGCTGGCGACTACTGGGGTAATGGTGGCCAATGGGCAGCTAGTGCAGCAGCAGCAGGCTTCCGTACAGGATCACAACCACAAGTTGGAGCAATCGCATGTTGGAACGACGGTGGCTACGGTCACGTTGCAGTTGTAACAGCAGTTCAATCTGCTAACAACATTCAAGTATCAGAAGCAAACTATGCTGGTAACCAATCACTCGGTAATCACCGTGGATGGTTTGACCCAACAAATGCACAAGGATACGTAACATACATCTATCCAAACTAATGAAATATGAAGGAGGCTGGGACAAAAGTCCTAGCCTCTTAATTGTCTTTGGATTGTTGAGCAAGATGCAGTGATTGAGTGGGCTCTACTACGCTGATTCCATCAGCTTTTACAGTCCTACTCAACTGTCGGAGGTGGGACGACGAAATCGAATTCTTACGAATTACCGATTTCTGTCCCACTCTCCCTTTTATTTTTTATTGAAAAATTGCTGGAAAAGCGTTACAATGGTAGGTAGGATAAATGCAATTGGTTACAATAAAAGACGATTTAGAATCTGGAGGGAATCATGTCTTTTTCTGATTTAAAGCTCTTTGCTCTTTCTTCTAATCAAGAATTAGCGAAACGTGTTGCAAAAGAGATTGGTATACCGCTTGGTAAATCAACGGTTCGTCAATTTTCTGACGGGGAAATTCAAGTAAACATCGAAGAATCGATCCGTGGTAAGCACGTTTTTATCTTGCAGTCGACTAGCTCACCTGTTAATGACAATCTGATGGAGATTTTGATCATGGTGGATGCCTTGAAGCGGGCTAGTGCGGAGTCTATCAACGTAGTGATGCCTTACTATGGCTATGCTAGACAGGATCGAAAAGCTCGTGCTCGTGAGCCAATTACATCTAAATTAGTGGCTAATCTAATGGAGATTGCTGGGGTTGATCGCCTATTGACCATTGATTTGCATGCTGCTCAGATCCAAGGTTTCTTTGACATTCCTGTCGATCATTTGATGGGAGCGCCTTTGATTGCTGATTATTTTGAGCGTCGGGGCATGGTTGGTAGCGACTATGTGGTTGTTAGCCCAGACCACGGTGGTGTCAGCCGCGCTCGTAAGTTGGCCGAATTTCTCAAGACTTCGATTGCGATTATCGACAAACGTCGCAGCGTTGACAAGATGAATACCAGTGAAGTCATGAATATCATTGGTAAGGTGGAAGGTAAGACCTGTATTCTGATAGATGATATGATTGATACGGCGGGGACCATTTGTCATGCGGCAGATGCTTTGGCAGAGTCCGGTGCTGTGGAAGTCTATGCGAGCTGTACTCACCCAGTCTTGTCAGGACCAGCTATGGAAAATATCCAAAAATCCGCTATTAAAAAACTAGTAGTTTTAGATACTATCTACCTTTCAGAGGACAGATTAATCGATAAGATTGAGCAGATTTCTATCGCTCATCTCTTGGCAGAAGCCATCGTTCGAATCCATGAAAAACGTCCACTTTCCCCCCTTTTTGAAGTAGCAAAAAAGGCTTAAAAGTGCCTTGATCAAGATTTTTTTTAGCAAAAGACTTGACAATTTAAAGAATATTTCATATACTATACATAGTAACGATAGTTACCAAATAAGAATGTTTTTTATATAAAAAAGGAGAAAACAAATGAAAAAAGTTGTACTTTCTAGCGTAGTAGCTCTTTCATTGTTCGCAGTAGCAGCACCAGTATTTGCACAAGGTGAAAATGCTGAGTCATCAAACCAATTGATCCAAAAGAAATATAGCTCATGGCGCGATTCAGCTGATGAAGCAAACACTCAAGTAGCTGCTCACGAAGCTGAAATCAATGCTGAAGCTGAAAAAGATGCAGCAGTTGTAGCTGCTAAGGCTGCTCTTGAACAATACGGTTCAGGTCATGAGTATGGCAAATATGCAGAAAAAGTTGAAGAAGCTCGTACAGAAGCTCGTAACACTGTTCGTAACAAATATGTTGCTCAACTTCAAGATAAATACACTGCAGCAGCTAAATCTCAAGGTAACTACTACAATGAAACTGGCGTAGAAGCTAACCGTACAAATGAACAACGTATCGCTGATGATAAAGCAGCTCAAGGTCAAGCTGGTCAAGCAGGCCAAAACGGTCAAGCTGGTGAAAATGGAAAAGCTGGTCAAAACGGTCAAAAACCTGCATCTGCAGCAGAAGCTAAAGCTTCAGAAGCAAAAGCTGCTAAAGGTGCTAAAGCTGGACAAAAAGCAGCTGGTAAAGCTCTTCCAAAAACATCTGCAGTTAAATAATTTGTTTTAAACAATTGTACTAACGCAATTTATATCACTGGACCTCTGGTTCAGTGATATTTTTTAGAAGGATTTTATAGGATTTTTATCTATGAGAAGAAGAAGACAAAAACGACAGCAGAAAAATTGGAAGATTTTTGGTGGTTTAGGAGCTTTATTTGTTGCTATTTTAGCAGGGATTTTTCTCCTCCAACAGGTAAACTCTTCGAATTCTGCTGCTAAATCATCCACTAGTCAGGTAGGTAAGGTAACTTATACACCAAGTAAGGAAGAAAAGGAATATCTGACTAATCGTTTTAATGGATTGAAAGCGATCAATCCTGAAACGGTGGCCTATGTCTATGCTCCTGGTACAGAATTGGACGAGCCAGTTGTACAGACCGGTGATAACTCAACTTACTTGGATAAGACCTTTGAAGGTGGAAATGAGCCTTATCTGGGGACTGTTTTCATGGACACTGATAACAAAAAAGACTTTAGTGACCGTTTGACTTGGCTCTTTGGGCATGCTCGTGGAAGTCAGGTTGGTGACCACCGCATGTTTAATGATGTGAACTATTATGATAAACAGGAATACTTAGATAAGCATAAGTATGTTGTCATTGAAACACCAGAGCGTAAGCTTTACTATCAGGTAATGGGCTTGGTGATCGTTCCAGAAGAGACTGCTTTTTATCGGATTAAGTTTGATGATGATAAGGATTTTGAAACTCAGCTCAAGAATATCTATGAAGCTGCTCGTACCAAAGATTCAAAAATTAAGATTAAGGCTAGCGATAAGTACGTTGTGCTGTCAACTTGTCGTGAAGAGGATGAGACGATTCGTTCTAACCTCTATCTACGTCAAATCCCAGACTCTGAACTACAAGATTTCCTAGCCAAGCATGGGAATGAGCTTACTTATAAAGCAACTCGTGAATAAAAATCAGGATTTTTCCTGATTTTTTTGTTACCTAAGGACTCATATGAGATTGAATTGGAGTAAATGCTTGACAAACGCTATATGTATATATATACTAGAGTAGTATTGATTTTCCATAAAATTAATTCTAAATAAAGGAGATAAAACATGAAAAAAGTTTTATTGCTTAGTGTATTAGGCCTTTCTGCAGTTGCTAGTGTAGCTTATGCAGCAACTGGTACGCCTGCTATTCCAGGAGTTACAGCACCTGCTACATCAGCTGTGACAAAAGTGAATGAAAACGGGAACCACAATAACCGCTTTGGTTACGGAGTTTCACCAAAGAATAAGACGTACGGATATAGCTTTTCAGGTGCAGCGACTTACCCAGTAGCTCCAGCAGCAGGAACAGCAGATGGTAAGCCTTTGAATGACGGAACTCGTAAGTTTGGTCATAACAGTCGTTTTGGAGCAGCATTTGAAGCTCGTTATACTACTAGCTCAGCTACACCAGCAGCTCCATCAACACCTGCTACTCCAGCTACACCAGCGGCTCCATCAACGCCTGCTACTCCAGCTACACCAGCAGCTCCATCAACACCTGCAGCTTCAGCGGCTCTACCTGCTATTACAGTTAAAAAGCCAGTTGGAGCTCCAGCAGCAGCAGACCTTCCATCACAAGCGAACGTTACAGGAACTACAAATGCACGTTTTGGTGCTGCAGCCCAAGAAGATCGTGACAATAATAATGTAGCTTATGATGCGGTTTACCAAGCAGGAACATATCCAGTAGCTCCAGCAGCAGGAACAAAAGATGGTAAGCCTTTGAATGACGCAGGACGTGAATTTGGTCATAATACACGTTTTGGTGCTGCAGGACAAGATACTAATATTAAAGCAGCTACAACATTCGAAAACACAAACTATTCAGCTGTAGTAAACGGTAACTAATTTAGTTTTAGTAACATTTATATTAAAAAATCAGGATTTTTCCTGATTTTTTGTTTTTCTTTCTATAAATCAGATGGATTTTTGCGCAGGTGCTGCATTTATAGTATAATAGTTCTATTAGATTATCGGAGGCGGCTATGGATTTGACTAAGAAGTTTAATAAGAATTTAGATAAAATTGAAGTGTCTCTGATTCGTCAGTTTGACCAGTCTATTTCTACGATTCCAGGTGTTTTGCGGCTGACCTTGGGGGAGCCAGACTTTCCGACACCGGATCATATCAAGGAGGCGGCCAAGGCAGCTATTGATGCCAACCAGAGCCACTATACAGGAATGAGTGGGCTTTTGGAGCTGCGGCAGGCTGCGGCTGACTTTGTCAGGGAGAAGTACCGTCTGAACTATCGTCCAGAAGATGAAGTCTTAGTCACTATTGGGGCAACCGAGGCTCTGTCTGCGACTCTGACGGCTATTCTGGAGGAGGGCGACAAGGTCTTGCTGCCAGCGCCGGCTTATCCAGGTTATGAGCCGATTGTGAATTTGGTTGGGGCGGAGATTGTCGAGATTGATACGACAGAAAACGACTTCGTTTTGACTCCTGAAATGCTGGAGCAGGCTATCTTGGAGCAAGGAGACAAGCTCAAGGCGGTTATTCTCAACTATCCGGCCAATCCGACTGGTGTGACTTATTCTAGGGCGCAGATGGAGGCTTTGGCAGCTGTATTGAGCAAGTATGAAGTTTTTGTCGTTTGCGATGAGGTTTATTCTGAATTGACTTATACGGAGCAGGGACACGTTTCACTGGCGGAATATTTGCCTGAGCAGACCATCGTCATCAATGGCTTGTCCAAGTCTCATGCTATGACGGGCTGGCGACTAGGCTTTATCTTTGCACCGGCTGCTTTTACGGCTCAATTGATCAAGAGCCATCAGTATCTAGTGACAGCAGCCAACACCATGGCTCAATATGCAGCTATTGAGGCATTGACAGCTGGTAAGGATGATGCTCAACCGATGAAGACGGAATACATCCAGCGGCGGGATTACATTATCGAAAAAATGACGGAGCTAGGTTATCAGATTATCAAGCCAGACGGTGCTTTCTATATTTTTGCCAAAATTCCAGCGGGCTACAACCAAGATTCTTTTGCCTTTTTGCAGGATTTCGCTGAGAAGAAGGCTGTGGCCTTTATCCCAGGAGCGGCTTTCGGCCAGTATGGAGAAGGCTATATCCGCCTGTCTTATGCAGCTAGTATGGAAACCATCAAGGAAGCTCTAAAACGGCTCAAGGAGTACATGGAAGAGCATGCTTAGACCGTTAACGAGCAAGAGTTTGATTCTCTATAATCGGAATTTCCGGGAAGATGATAAGCTGGTCAAGATCTTTACGGAACAGGCTGGCAAGCGAATGTTTTTCGTGAAACATGCTGGAAAGTCTAAGCTGGCACCAGTCATCCAGCCTCTGACGGCGGCAGAACTCTTGATGAAAATCAATGACGATGGGCTCAGCTATATCGAAGATTACCAAGCTGTGGAAAGTTACGGGCAAATCAAGGGCGATCTCTTTGTCATGGCCTATGCCAGCTATGTGGCAGCCCTAGCAGATGCTAGTATTCAGGACAATCAGCCAGATCCGGCCCTCTTTGCTTTTTTGCAAAAGACACTAGATTTGATGAATCAAGGGCTGGATTATGAGGTTTTGACAAATATTTTTGAAATTCAGATTTTATCTCGCTTTGGTGTTTCTCTGAATTTCCATGACTGTGTTTTTTGCCATCGGACAGGTCTGCCTTTTGATTTTTCCTTTCAATATGGCGGGGTGCTCTGCCCAGAGCATTATCACAAGGATGCTCATCGCAGTCATCTTAATCCCAATATTCCTTTTTTGCTCAATCAGTTTCAGGCAGTTCAGTTTAGTGAGCTGGAGACGATTTCGCTCAAGCCGGAAATCAAGCGACAGATCAGGGACTTTATAGATCAACTTTATGATGAATACGTAGGTATTCATCTCAAATCAAAGAAATTTATCGACTCTCTGGGCGACTGGGGCAGTATTTTACAAAACAAACATGAGGAAGAACAGCATGAAAAAAATAGCTATTGATGCCATGGGCGGAGACAATGCCCCTCAGGCTTTAGTCGAAGGTGCCAATCAGGCTCTGAGAGACTTCTCGGATATTGAGATTGTTCTCTATGGGGATGAAGCCAAGATTAAACCTCTGTTGACAGCGACAGAGCGCGTCAGCATCGTTCATACGGATGAAAAGATTGATTCGGATGATGAGCCGACCAAGGCTATTCGTAGGAAGAAGCAGGCCAGCATGGTTTTGGCAGCCAAGGCAGTCAAGGATGGCGAAGCAGATGCAGTCTTGTCTGCTGGTAATACGGGAGCGCTTTTGGCGGCGGGCTTCTTTATCGTCGGACGGATCAAAAATATTGACCGACCGGGTCTTTTATCCACTTTACCGACTGTGGATGGCCAAGGTTTTGATATGCTGGATCTGGGGGCAAATGCTGAAAACACCCCTCACCATCTGCACCAATATGCTATCCTAGGTTCTTTTTATGCGGAAAATGTTCGTGGCATTAAGCGGCCACGGGTTGGTTTGCTCAATAATGGCACTGAAGCCAGCAAGGGAGACCCTCTGCGCAAGGAAACCTATGCATTGCTAGCAGCGGATGACAAGCTGAACTTCATCGGCAATGTGGAGGCGCGTGACCTTATGGATGGAGTGGCAGACGTTGTCGTAGCAGATGGCTTTACGGGCAATGCTGTGCTCAAGTCTATCGAAGGAACTGCCATTAGCATCCTAGGACAGCTCAAAAAGGCTGTGCTAGGCGGAGGTCTTAAGGCTAAGCTAGGAGCTTTGTTGCTCAAAGACAGCCTACAGGAAATGCGCAAGAGTCTGGACTATTCCAGTGCCGGTGGGGCCGTTCTCTTTGGACTCAAGGCGCCAGTGGTCAAGACACACGGTTCAAGCGATGCCAAGGCCGTTTATAGCACCATTCGTCAGATCCGAACCATGCTGGAGACAGATGTTGTCGGAAAATCTGTGGTGGAATTTTCAAAAGAGGTGGAGACAGAATGAATCAAGAACAAATTTTTCAAAAAGTAACAGAAATTATCCAAGAACGTCAAGGAAAGGACTTTGTTGTTCAGCCAACTTTGGGCTTAAAAGATGATTTAGGCGCTGATTCTGTTGACTTAATGGAGTTTATCCTGACTTTAGAGGATGAGTTTGCGATTGAAATTTCAGATGAAGATGTTGATCGCTTTGAAAATGTCGCAGATATTGTTGCCTATTTGGAAAAGAAACTAGCGAAGTAAGAAATCGACTTCGATTTGAACAGATGAAAAACCTTGGTTGATAAAACCAAGGTTTTTTTAGTGAATTTATTTTGGATAGATATAGCTGACAGCTCCTTGACCAGCGGCGTAGGGATTGAACCAGCCGCGGAAGTTGCCAATATACTGTTTGCCCGCATAGTTGGATTCTTTGATTTGGATGCGGGTGTTGGATTCGACATGGGTGACAACACCAACATGCCCATAGCCACTATCGGTCCAGCAGATGATGGCTCCGACTTGTGGGGTGCTTCCTGTCCGGAAACCAGCTGCGCGTGCACTAGCTGCCCATTGACCGCCGTTGCCCCAGTAAGGACCAGCCCAAGGAGCCAGCACTTTTGCTCCCCAAGTACACTGACCATGAGGATAAGAGGAGGCTCCAGCATAATCAGGGGTGTAGAGGGTTGGCTCAGGTGTGGTTGGTTTATCAACCTGATAGCTGGTGCCTGTAAGTCCAGTCATCTGACCATTGAGATTACGGTAAACATGGGTATGGAAGAGACCACTTCCAGCATGCTGTTGCGTATTGATGGTAAATTTGTACAAGCCATTGCCCATTTTGTTAGCAGTGTACCATTTGATGTCATCTTGACCATTGACTTCTGACCAAGTTGGTAGAAAAATGGTTCCTGGTCCAAAAGCATCGGAAACGGTCACTTCGTAATTGTAGGTAGAGATTTTATTGACAGAGACCTTGGCTTTGATATTTTCAGCAGAGAGGGTGACGCTGTCTGTCGCATAGCTATGCTCGCTACCATCTTTGTACTTAACGTAGATATGATTGGTGTAGCTTCCAGATAGGGCTTGGTGGTTGCGGATATTGAATTGTGCAGTAAAAGTCCCATCTCCATTATTACTTGCGTCATACCATTTGATATTACTTTGATTCTGGGTACTCCAGATAGGCACACGGACAGATTGAATTGGCTTAGATGCGGCAGTTTCAGTAACTTTTACAGTGTAGGTTCCCTCTTCCTGATTGATATTTTCAACAGAGAAAAGCGGTTTTTGGTCTTTTTGAGAAGGCATTTTTCCAGCATCTAGCGTAACACTTGTTCCTGCTAATCCTGTTAACTCAGGCTTGACATAGCTTTCTCCATAGAGATGGATATGGTAGGTTCCAGTATCGTAATTGTGCTTCTTCAGCTCGACTCTGACGCTATAACTACCATCAGGATTTTTCTTTGCTTGATACCATTGTAAATCATCTTGTCCCTTATTTTCAGACCAGGTTGGGACATTGACTTTATACATGGATTCAGGAAGATTTTTGATATGGATTTCCATAATGCCGGGTTCAGGGAAGCTTGTCTGAATGGTCGGATTAGGCTTTTCTAGATGGAAAGTGGTGCCCGATTGGTAAATCATTTTACCATTTTTATTTTCATAAGTATCTACGAAATATTTTCCATATCCCTTGTGCTTAGAAAAGTTAAATTCAGTACTCTCTTGCCCAGCTTCATACCAATTAAGGTCATCTCCACCATTTTCATCAGACCAAACTGCATGGACAATTTTTGAGTTCTTTTGGTCTTTATTTCGCGTAAAATTAATGCGACCAGTTTGTCCAGATGTTTTGACGCTTGTCTTGCTAGCGGGTTTATTGACGGTAAAGGTTGTAAGGCTCAAGCCAATCATTTTCCCGTTGATATTAATGTAAGTATGCACATGGAAGGTGCCATAGCCAGTGTGCTGTCGGAGGTCAATGGCTGTGCTGGATGTTTGAGGCGTGGTGTACCATTTCAAATCATCCTGCCCGTTTTCGTCGGACCAGACCGCGTGGGAAATGGTATAGGGAACCTGAGCCTTGGAGCGGGCGTAATGAATCTGTGCTGTATCCCCAGTGACATTGACGGTCACATTGCTAGCACGATCAGTGGGGCCTAGGACTTTGTTTCCAGCTTCAGTCGATGCAACAGCTTGAACCGTGGAATGACTGGCAAATAGCCCAAGGACTGCTCCGGATAATAAAAACAGCTTCTGATATTTCTTCATAAATCTCCTTTGAATAAGTAATTTGGATGATTCCATTTAGATTATTCGAGAAAAAATATAAAAAAAGAAAAATTTTAAAAGATGTTGGAACTTGAGTTTCTAATTTATTTTAGTTTTATAAAATTTTTGATGTTTGAAATAAAAGGGATGAAAAGTCGAAATATCAAAACGAATATAGGTAGATTTTATTTATCAGAGATGATATTCCTAACAAAAGTAGATTATTTCTCTTCTTTTCTTGCTTATCATAGAACAAAACGAACGATTATGGTATAATTTAGATAAATAATTCGTAAAAATAGCAATGATTTTTACGTGATGTGTTGGCTTGGTGCGTAAGCACCTGTGATGATGGATGTTGAGGTATCTTAGCTATGAAGCTTTTAGTCGTTGGTTCAGGCGGTCGTGAGCATGCGATTGCCAAAAAGTTATTGGAGTCTCAGGGTGTGGAGCAGGTCTTTGTCGCACCTGGAAATGATGGTATGACCCTGGACGGGCTAGACTTGGTGAATATTGGAATTTCCGAACATTCTAAACTAATCGAATTTGCAAAGGAAAATGACATTGCTTGGTCCTTTATCGGTCCGGATGATGCGCTGGCAGCTGGGATTGTGGATGATTTTAACCAAGCTGGGCTCAAGGCTTTTGGCCCATCTCGTTTAGCAGCGGAGCTGGAGTGGTCTAAGGATTTTGCCAAGGAAATCATGGTCAAATACGGCGTTCCGACAGCAGCCTATGGCACATTCTCGGACTTTGAGGAAGCCAAGGCCTATATCGAAAAGCAGGGGGCACCTATCGTCGTCAAGGCGGATGGCTTGGCGCTTGGGAAAGGTGTCGTCGTTGCGGAGACGGTTGAGCAAGCGGTCGAAGCCGCTCACGAGATGCTCTTGGACAATAAATTTGGTGACTCTGGTGCGCGTGTGGTTATCGAGGAATTTCTCGACGGGGAGGAGTTCTCTCTCTTTGCCTTTGTCAATGAGGACAAGTTCTACATCATGCCGACGGCTCAGGACCACAAACGTGCTTACAATGGCGACAAGGGGCCTAACACAGGCGGTATGGGAGCTTATGCGCCAGTTCCACACTTGCCACAGAGCGTGATTGATACGGCGGTTGACACCATTGTCAAACCAGTCCTTGAAGGGATGATCAAAGAAGGCCGTCCGTATCTTGGTGTCCTCTACGCGGGGCTTATTTTGACAGCTGACGGTCCGAAGGTTATCGAGTTTAACGCTCGATTTGGAGATCCCGAAACTCAGATTATCTTGCCTCGTTTGACATCTGATTTTGCACAAAATATCACGGATATTCTCGATGACAAGGAGCCGAACATCACATGGACGGACAAGGGCGTGACTCTGGGTGTGGTTGTCGCATCCAAGGGCTACCCGATAGATTATGCAAAGGGAGTCAAGTTGCCAGCCAAAACTGATGGCGACATCATCACCTACTATGCAGGGGCTAAGTTTGCGGAAAATAGCAGAGCATTGCTGTCAAATGGCGGTCGAGTATACATGCTGGTCACCACAGCAGATACCGTCAAAGAAGCCCAAGAAACCATCTACCAAGAACTCTCCCAACAAAAAACAGAAGGCCTCTTTTACCGAACAGATATCGGAAGCAAGGCGATAAAAGATTAACAGACACAAAAATTGTCATGGTGAGCGAAAGCGAGCCAAAGTAAGATAATGGTCGCTGTGGTGAAAAGACCAGAACAGTATCTGTTCTGGTCTAGGGAAACTTTGAGACCCTAGGCTCAAAGTTTAGGAATGAAACCGAAGGTTTGCTTCCGTCCCCACCACCTAAGACCATTATCAAAAAAGAAGAAAAAAGGAAAAATTATGACTAAACCAATTGTTTCCATCATCATGGGTTCAAAATCCGACTGGGCCACCATGCAAAAAACAGCCGAAGTCCTAGACCGCTTCGGTGTAGCCTACGAAAAGAAAGTCGTCTCTGCTCACCGTACACCAGACCTCATGTTCAAACATGCTGAAGAAGCCCGTAGCCGTGGCATCAAGGTTATCATTGCAGGTGCTGGAGGCGCAGCCCATTTACCAGGAATGGTAGCTGCAAAAACAACCCTTCCAGTCATTGGGGTGCCCGTCAAATCGCGTGCCCTTAGTGGCGTGGACTCGCTCTACTCTATCGTACAGATGCCGGGCGGTGTGCCTGTTGCGACAATGGCTATTGGTGAAGCGGGTGCTACAAACGCAGCCCTCTTTGCCCTCCGTCTCCTGTCAGTAGAGGATCAGGCTATCGCGACAGCTTTGGCAGATTTTGCTGAAGAACAAGGAAAAATCGCTGAGGAGTCAAGTAATGAGCTCATCTAAAACTATCGGAATTATCGGTGGCGGGCAGCTGGGTCAGATGATGGCTATTTCTGCTATCTACATGGGGCACAAGGTTATCGCGCTGGATCCAGCGGCGGATTGCCCGGCCTCTCGCGTGGCGGAAATCATTGTGGCTCCTTATAATGATGTGGAGGCCCTCCGTCAGTTGGCGGAGCGTTGTGATGTTCTCACCTATGAGTTTGAAAATGTCGATGCGGACGGTTTGGATGCGGTTGTCAAGGATGGACAACTCCCTCAAGGGACTGACTTGCTCCGTATTTCCCAAAATCGCATCTTTGAAAAGGACTTTTTGTCAAACAAGGCTCAAGTCACTGTAGCACCCTACAAGGTTGTGACCTCAAGCCAAGACTTGGCAGATATGGACCTGTCTAAAAACTATGTTCTCAAGACTGCGACTGGTGGCTACGACGGTCATGGACAAAAGGTCATTCGCTCGAAAGCAGATTTGGAAGAAGCCTGTGCGCTAGCAGATTCAGCAGACTGCGTCTTGGAAGAATTTGTCAATTTTGACCTTGAAATTTCAGTCATCATATCAGGAAATGGCAAGGACGTGACAGTCTTCCCAGTTCAGGAAAATATCCACCGTAACAACATTCTTTCGAAAACCATCGTGCCTGCTCGCATTTCTGAGAGTCTAGCAGAAAAAGCCAAAGCAATGGCGGTGCGAATCGCAGAACAACTCAAGCTGTCTGGAACGCTTTGCGTGGAAATGTTTGCGACGGCTGATGACATCATCGTCAATGAGATTGCCCCACGGCCACACAACTCTGGGCACTACTCTATCGAAGCCTGCGACTTCTCGCAGTTTGATACCCATATCTTGGGCGTTCTCGGAGCACCATTGCCAGCTATCCACCTGCATGCACCAGCCGTCATGCTCAACGTACTCGGCCAGCATGTCGAGGCCGCTGAAAAATATGTCACAGAAAATCCAAGCGCCCACCTCCACCTGTATGGTAAAATAGAAGCGAAGCACAACCGCAAGATGGGGCATGTGACTTTGTTTAGTAACGAACCGGATAAGGTTGAGGAATTTGGGAAAGGGATTGATTTTTAGGAGTTGCCTATGATTAAAATCATTGTTCATGCCTATGTCCAAGCTGACAAAGAAAAAGCCGTCGTTGAAGTCGTATTTGCGTCAGCAGACGAGCAAGCTGTTTATGATAAATTGGCTGAATTGACAAAACAGTTTCCGAATGACTATCTTGCCATCTATGATTTACCACAAGATACGGACTTGAACCAGTTGGCACATTATCCCTCTGTGGCGATTGGGAAAGAGGAGTTTTAGGAGGAAAATTAAAATGGCGACATTATTAACTGCTGTCGGTAATACAATTTGGGACTTCCAAATAAAAGATTTTATAACAATTGGAATTTCAGCACTTGCATTATTATTTTCTGGGATTAGTCTAGCAGTAAGTTTTCTATCATTTAGAAGAAATAGTACAAAATTGAAAGTAACGCAATTAATTTTTAGGCCTACCCCTCTTTCAGTGGGTGCATTGCCTAATAAACTTTATTTGGATCGTAAGCAAGATCAAAGCCTATGGTCTCAAATACCTATGGTCTACCTATTAGTATATCTAAAAATCGATAATTTGAGTTATACCCCGATTTCATTAAACAGAGTTATTATTAATGGAAACTTTGTAGTTACTATGGCAAATAGATTTAAGTTTGGAGAGAGCGATTTAAGTTTAGCTCATTTTGCTTCTGAGGATAGTCATTTACAAGATCTTGAGCGTTTTGGGACCGCAATCCCCATGTCGGTAACAGGATTGAAGAAAGATGACTACAATTTTATTACTATTGGAGATAGAATTGAAGCAAAATCAACACTTGAGGGAGTATTGATAGTCCAAGGAAGTATTGATTTATATAATGCTATTAATGATGGAAACAATCAATTAGAAATTTGTACCCCAGATAAAAACTTTAAAGTTGATGTAGAAATTGCCAAAACAAAGATTTACAATTTTGATGAAGGAGAAAAATAAACATGCTAAACCGTTACTCTCGCCCTGAGATGGCGAACATTTGGACTGAGGAAAATAAATACAAGGCTTGGCTGGAGGTAGAGATTCTGGCTGATGAGGCCTGGGCTGAGCTGGGTGAGATTCCCAAGGAAGATGTGGCCTTGATTCGTGAAAAGGCTGGCTTTGATATTGACCGCATCTTGGAGATTGAGCAGGAGACGCGCCACGATGTGGTGGCTTTCACGCGAGCGGTTTCTGAGACACTGGGCGAAGAGCGCAAGTGGGTGCACTATGGCCTGACCTCGACCGATGTGGTGGATACGGCTTACGGCTACCTCTACAAGCAGGCCAATGATATCATTCGTGAGGATCTGCGTCGCTTCACCGATATCATTGCAGAGCGGGCGCGGGAGCACAAGTTCACCATCATGATGGGGCGGACCCACGGGGTGCATGCGGAGCCGACGACTTTTGGTCTTAAGCTTGCGACTTGGTACAGCGAAATGAAGCGCAATATCGAGCGTTTCGAGCTTGCGGCTGCGGGTGTGGAAGCTGGGAAAATCTCTGGTGCGGTTGGAAACTTTGCCAATATTCCGCCATTTGTGGAAAGCTATGTCTGTGAGAAATTAGGCATCCGTCCGCAGGAGATTTCGACTCAAGTATTGCCACGTGACCTCCACGCTGAATACTTCTCTGCCTTAGCCTTGATTGCGACGTCTATTGAGCGCATGGCGACTGAAATTCGCGGTCTGCAAAAATCTGAGCAGCGCGAAGTCGAAGAGTTCTTTGCCAAGGGGCAAAAAGGTTCATCTGCTATGCCGCACAAGCGCAATCCAATTGGCTCTGAAAATATGACTGGTCTGGCGCGTGTCATTCGCGGTCACATGGTGACGGCCTTTGAGAATGTCTCTCTCTGGCATGAACGCGACATTTCCCACTCATCTGCTGAGCGGATTATCGCGCCGGACACGACCATTCTTATCGACTATATGCTCAACCGCTTTGGTAATATCGTCAAGAACCTGACCGTCTTCCCAGAAAACATGAAGCGTAACATGAACTCAACCTTTGGTCTTATCTTTAGTCAGCGGGCTATGTTGACCTTGATTGAAAAAGGCATGACACGGGAGCAGGCTTATGACTTGGTGCAGCCAAAAACTGCCCAGTCTTGGGACAATCAAGTGGACTTCAAGCCTTTGCTCGAAGCGGATCCAGAAGTCACTTCCCGCCTGACTCAGGAAGAGATTGATGAAATCTTCAACCCAGTTTACTATACCAAACGCGTAGATGAAATCTTCAAGCGCGTGGGGCTGGATTAAACAAAAAGATAGGCACTTCGTAAGAAGCGCCTATCTCTTTACCTTAAATTTGACTAGCCAGTTGCCCGATTTTCTTGAGCATTTCTTGGCGTTGTTGGTCTGTTTTGCGTTCTACTC
>ERZ773069.952-NODE-952-length-17808-cov-23.449896_pt1 | contig 17808 bp, 9 predicted proteins | sample MGYA00580619_ERZ773069 | MGnify/ENA primary metagenome ERZ773069 (study PRJEB29015, sample SAMEA2738007) | human oral metagenome | biome: human oral; feature: human-associated habitat; material: dental | place: China | collected 2108 ...
ATAGTCAAACAAAAAACTCAAAAAGTAATTCTGATTGGCGAAGTTAGAGAAATTTTAGCAAAAGAAGTATCCCTCAAGACTTGTGAAGGATATCAATTGATTCAAGTGGAAGATATCTTGAGCGTCCAGTTATTAGAAGAGGTTACCTATGACTAGAAAAGAACTCTATGAGAATGAATTACAGATGGATTATTTCTCAGATAACTATATCAGATTTGAAGAAGATTTCCAGAAGTATTCAACAATGGATGTACCCTTAACTTTTTTGATTGATGATATCCTTAGGACTATGGCAATGAATCAGAAGAACTACTTCAAACTTAATAAAGAAAATTCTAAAGATGGACGGGATCATTATTTTTATTTTTTAATTAAAATGTTAAATAATAGTGAAATAACACGGAAGTATTTTTATCAATATCATACTTTAAAGTAGAGATATTGCATAGTTAATTAGTTTTTTCAAGAAGTACAAATAAGACCTAAGCCGCCCAAAATATAAGGTGGTTTAGGTCATTTTAAAAACTAGGAAAATAACTTAATATGCTATAATAGTGGTACAAATCAAATTCATATGAGGTACGAGCATGAGAATTCATGAACAAAGTTTTGACGGACCATTTTCAGATGTTATCAATCAGTGGTTACGAAATGCGGACGGTGGTTCATTTACTGGTATTTCAGCATTTGCTAAAGCATCAGGAGTTGGTTTAATTGAAGAATCACTAAGGGAATATAAAAGTCGTGGTGGAAAAATTATTTTTATTGTAGGGATAGATTTAGATGGAACAAGTTATGACGCATTAATCAATTTACTTGAATTGTCCGATGAACTATATGTAGTTTATTCTGAAAATATTATCACTTTTCATCCTAAAATGTATTTATTAGATTTACCCGAATCTAAAAATATTGCGATTGGTTCAAATAATCTCACTGTAGGTGGTCTGTATAACAACTTCGAAGCGTCAATAATCTTGGAAAACCTTGATAACGAAGCAGAATTATATCAGAATTATTGTAAAATAAGAGATCGTTTTACAAACATTTCAGATGAAGTTGTAAAAAAAATTAGTTCAAAAGAAAATATTGAAGAACTATTAGAAAACGGATATATTCATACAGAACAGAGTATAATAAGGAAACGAATTTCAAATAAAAACGGAGAAAATGCGGTGAACCAACCATCTTCTCTAAGACCCAAAATTTTTGGTAGCAAACCAATAAGAAGACGACCTATCTCAACAGTTAAAAGTAAGCAATTTTTGCCTGAAAATAAAGAAGAGACTCGTTCAAGTAATGATGTACAAGAAATAAAAGTAAATAATGGTGAATTCGCATGGTTTGAAACAGGTAAGATGACTGGAGGGTCAAGGAATATTCTAGACCTAAGTATGAGAGGAAGAATCGTATCCGGAAGCTCTGTTGATACGGTATATTATGACGTTGATGATGAAGAATTAGTTAAAGGAGGAACAATATTTTTTGGAGTTGATCCTAATTCACATGGTGCTACAAAGAATATTACCATCAAGTACAAGGGAATGAATTATTTTCCAGCGACTATTATTTATACTGAAGGTAATTCGAATTGGAGATTGCAGATTAAAGGTTTTAATAGTTTAGGAGAACGAATTACTCAAAAATTAGAGGATTCGCTAGTTGATAAGATTCTTGTATTTGAAAAAATTAATTCAGATAATTATACATTAATGATTTTTGAAAAGGAAGCAATGAATGATTTAATCAATCAAAGTCGGTTTTATGCAAGAAATGGAGAAAACAATCCTAAGGGGCGTTATTTTGGTTATATCACTAACGAATTAGAAGTATAATTCGATTTCTTCAGGAGAATAGTAAGCATCAAAACAGCTTGCTATTTTTTTTGTTTCATTCGAATTGAATTTGTATAGTTGAGCTATTAGAATATCAATTTCGGAGATACATTTTTTTCTATTAATACAATTATATTCATAGTAATTAGTTTTAAATAAAGAAATGAATCTATTATCATCTTTGTATAAAAATTTTATTCTTGAATAGATATGCTCATAATATGTTGCAGAAATATTTTTGAATTTAACTTTTTTATCAAAACCTTCTAATTTTGGAACAGGGATAGATTTTATAACAGTCTGTGTCAAGTCTATTCCTGGCATTTTTAAACGAACAAGGTAGTCAAAAACGATGCTATTAAAGAGTGATAGGATGATTATCATTTCTTTAGGAGAATTTGATTGTAAAAATTGAATTGATTGAGATGTAGGCATAAATGGAATTATAGAAGCTAACATTGTTCTGCGATTTGTAGTCGAGGTCAGACTTCTCCAAGCTATAATATAATTATCGGAAAAATTTTTTGAAAGATTTTTCCAAAAATTTTCATCAATGAAAAATCTAGATTCAGGTACTTGTTTAGGTGAATGTTGAATTATTGCTTGAGCTTTGGGTTTTTGACGATCATATACTGAAACACCTTTAAACGTTGAAAACATTGAATCATATAACTCTATGAATTTACCTTCATAAATTGGAATGCCGTTATCAGGGATGGTTGAAATAAAATTAGAATGATTTGTTAAATGGACAAGTCTACCAAATTTTATATCTTTAAATTCTTTGGAAAAAACATTGTTTTTTCTATAAAGTTTTAAAAGGAGTTCCAGTTCATCAACAGTTGTAATGTTTGGAATCATAAAAGTTTCAGGATTTATAGCATATAAGTCATTTCTAGAAAGACGAATACAAAACTTCTCCTTTTGCAGGAGATCGGATTCATCAGTTATATTTACAAAAAGGTTGAAAGAAGGGGAGTTATTATTAGCGGAAGAAATTACAAAACAAAATTCTTCCCTGGAGTCTATTGAGAATATTTTTTTTGAATTGTTAAACATTACTACATCATGTAACATATTAGAGTCTAGGAGAGCTCCAAATATATGTTTATTTGCTGATGTTTTAACCATTGAGGCTTTAACTAAGGCACCAATCATTCCAGTCTTACTTAAAAGTTTAGTTCCTAATTCATAGAAAAGGTTATAAGTATTTAATTCTCCTTTCAAAGAGTGTTTTAAAAGGGGATTGATATTATGTTTACTTTTTAAAACCGTATAATCATTTTTATACTCCAAATAGTAATTAAAATCAGCTAAAGGAATATTCTTTATTTCTATTTGACGCTTATTTTTTTGACTGATTTCTGATATTTCGGGATATGAGGTTCTTAAGAAGGTGCGTTCTTCAAAACGAATTTTTTCCCAAGGTGGATTTCCTAAAATAATGTCATATCCCTGCTCTGGATGAAGTTTTTCATCAAAACCTAAAGAAGAATTGTAAATACGCCCCTCAGCGAAAAAATAAAATTTATCTTCTAATTTTGTATTTGGTTTAAGTAGAGGGTTTCCTAAAATTGTATTTATATTTCTAGGATCAATATTAAAATTATTATAGATATTGTATTTTAATAACAAAAGCGCTATAGGATCGACATCTATACCGTATAAATTATGTAATATTTCTTCTAGAAAAGCAGACGATATTTGAAAATTTTTCTTAATTACTTTAAGATAAGCAATAATAAATGATCCACTACCGGAAGATAAGTCAGAGACTTTTAAATTTTTTATAACATTCAGGGAGTCTTCTTGATAGTCAGAATTAAACATATCGATCTTATGATTCAATAAAAGATACTCATTTAAAGTTTGTTCAGTTAGTGCATAGGATAACCAGTCAGGAGTGTAATATGCACCAAGGTTATTTCTGAAATGTTTATCTTTGATGATTTCATAAGTATCTTTATTAAAATATAAATCTAGAGATAATAAATTTTGGTATAAAATTGAATAATCAATATTGTGTGTTGATAAGATTCGGATAGTTTCTATATCTTCTTTGTCTAAAATTTTACTAGTGTTGTATTTAGTAAAGAAGTCAGGAAGTTTTGTATGTAATAAAGTGCTGATTATTTCGTATATTAATAAAAATTTTAGTTGGTTTTCAATTCTCCAATCGAATCTCTGAGTAGTATTGAAGTGTTTTTTTATTATTTGCGATAAATTGTCTATTATAGATTCATAGTTTATATTATTGTTCATAGTCTTGTTCTAAATATTTATTAAAGTTGAGCCCATAAAAAGTTCCTTGTGGACTGTAGGAAATGTTTCAGAAATCCATTTTGTTATACTTTCACTAGAAATAGAAAATTTATTTTGAATTTCTTTAATGTAATCAAGCTGAATGGATGTATCTAAACCAGTAAAAGTGTCAAAATGGTGTAAATCAAGGATAAAATTATGAAGGATAAGATTTTTATATTTTTTTATTATACGCTCGAAACCATTAATATTATCTTCAATAAAGTGGAGGATTTCGAATGGATGTATATTTATCTTTGATGCTAAATATTCTAAAATGCCATCTGATCCAACGTAGTGTTTAGCATTTTTGACTTTAGTGAGTGATGCAGTTAAGTTTGTAGAACTATCCAAAATTTTATCCAATGTTTCTATGTCTAAAGAGCTGTGACTAAAAACACTTTTTAATTTATAGACTGGAATCCCTAATTCATTATACATCAGTTGTATTTCCTCTTTTTGTAATCCTATATTTAAATTAAGAAAGTCTTCAATTTGTTCTTCAGCAAGTAGCTTTTGATATTCCAATTGCAATTCCGATAAAAATAGATATTGAGCAGTTTTGGTTAAGTCATTTTCAAAGAATTGTATGTTAGAAAAATTGTATTCAATATTATTAGGTCGATTCATAAGTAAAGATTTTTTTGACTGTAAACAAATATTTGCCTGAGTAGCAAGAAAATCTGAATTAATGATATTTTGTGTAATTGGAAGATTTGCAATATATCCAGCAGCTATTGTTAATTTTGGCGATAGTATTCTTATATAGTAAGTGGCAATTCTAGAGTTTAAATATGCTAGTAATGCAAGATGGTTCCCACTTGATACTCTAATGCCTGGACCTGACGCAATAAATAATTGAGCATTCCTTAATTCTCGAACATTCAAACCACTAGTCCCTGTATCACTATATACTAACTTAGTTTGTTCGAAATATTTTTCATTTCTAAGAGCAGAACCAGGTTGTTTCTTAATAAATTCAGCATCAGAACCCCATTTTACAACATATCTGTTTAAACCACACCATCTAGAATAACCCCCTCCTTTACTCACTAATTTCCAATTATTATCATTGAAACGATTCCAGAAATAATCTACTAATTTTTTGTTATTCCCTGTTGAAGTTCCTTGCATAGGAGTTGCAAAATCAATTACCTTTTGTGATTTATAAAAGAAGTTTCTAAATTCTAATATATTTAATACATCAAAGCGACTATTTTCATTCAATAAAATATCGTTTTGGTTTAGATAAAAAGCATTATCTAACCTTTTTAAAACTTCATGTTTTTTTTCAAATGAATAGTTTTTCAGATTATAATATTTAATTTTATCATTAAGTGTGTTTTTATTTATAAATTTAATAAGTGCTACATTTGATTTTTCTCCGCTTAAATCAAAAAAGGAGCCAGAACCAAGGTCGACAATATTCTCAATATAATATGAAGAAAGAAAATTCTTTCTAAAATTACTAAAAGAATTTAAATACATCCATGAGTTCTGTGAGACTACTAAAATTGTTCCGTCATCAGTAGAAAAATCAACGAGTCTTTCTAGGAATGCCACACAAATGTCACTATTGGAATTTGGATAATTTCTTTTTAAAAAATTACTTAAAGAGTTATCCATACCTTTGATTGTAGCAAATGGTGGATTAGTAATAACGTTAGAAAATCTATTTTTAAAGATATCTACATCATTTATTTCTTTTGTTTCAATATTAATTATTGGAGTTTTGTCAAGTGAACCTCGAAAATCAGTCCTATCAGTAGAGGTAAAGATATTTGGTGTTAAATTTTCCCATGTATTAAAGTTTGTTTCAATATTACTTCTTTTAAGTAAATCTAAAGCTTTAAGTTTTAGGTTAAGTACAGCTATATTTGCTAGTAAAGGATCAATTTCGTAACCAACTATATTAGATAATATTTCCTCTAATTCTGAATTGCTATTTAGATAGTAATACTCAACTGCTTGAGTCAGAATATTACCTCCGCCACAACAAGGATCAAATAAGGAAATATTAGAATCAGTATTGTCTAAAAGATAATCAATCATATAATTTTCTGTAAAAAATTGAGTGTTTGATTTATTATTATCATTAAGAAATAGATTCAAATACTGATAACTCCAAGACAGAACATCTTCTAAATTGTACTTAAGATCAAATAGTCTTTCCATTCTTTCCCTAATATCAGAATATAGTTTTTTGTTGAAGTTCAAACTAGAGTCACTCAAGTATTTAGAAAAAATGTATTCTCCCCAAAATAGGTCATCATTAAAATTCACTTTTGAAAGATTTGAAATAAGTAATGAATGAACTGCTGATAAAATATGTGTTCGTAACTCTTTTGAAGAGTAATTTGAAAATTCAGTAGTGATAGTTTTTATTAGAATTTTTAATTCTCTCCTGTTTAATCTTAGGTGGTTATTTTTATTATTTAATGTTGGTTTTGAAGTGTTATCAGGGATTAACCAAACACCGCTTTTTTTTAATGCTCCCTTAATACGTCCTTGAGAAGCCAATATTTGGACACGTCTATTTGAAATTTTCCAAAGTTTTGCTGTTTCATTTGTTGTTAAATAGTTCATTAGCTACTCCTTTAAACGAATAAAAAAATGATTATTTCTCATCATACAATTATATCACATAAATGTTTTATAATCCTGAATATTATTGTAAAAAATTAAACAAGATTATCGCCTAAACAAAAATAATCACATTGACAAACTAGATTTCATAAAATAGATAGAGTTTGAACATTAGATTCTTAAAATACTTCCTCCCTATCCAAATTCGGATAGGGTTTTTCATCGTTTAAAATTCGTTTTAGTATCTCAACACTTTCCTTCAGGTGGAGAAGTTCAATTTTTCTTTTATTATCATCAGTGTTTTTCTCTATATTTTCGCAATGGCGTTTGATATGCCATAAAGATTTTTGAATGTTATCTTCTTTTAAATTTTTCATGCTTCTATCTTATCAGATAAATCTTTAAAAATAATGTCGATTTCCTCAAATGATCAAAAGATAACCTGAAAAGTACTAAAAAATAAATTATGTCTTTTTAGAGGGAAAACAAAAAGACGCTTCAATTTAAGCGTTCTTATTGTATTAAAAATAATGAATAGTTTAAGAGTTTTACTTATCACCGTATTTCTTTAAGGCTTTTTTATATGCTTCACTGTCCTTTTTGTAATAGTCTTGCTTCGTTCCTGAAATATCTACAGTGAACACGCCATCCTTAAAGGTGTAAATCTCTTTTCGGCTAATGATATTAGAACCAGTCAGTTCGATTGTAGAACTATCTTTATCAATTGTAAAGCCATCAGCCTCTCCTTTATTGATATTTCCTTTGTTACCTGAAATGGTAAAGGCGATTTCATTTCTACTCTCGTTTATCCAGTAGTATTCCCCATCTAAGGAATTACTTGATTGATTGGAACAGGCAATTAATAGAATTGTAGATAGAGATACTATAAGTAATGTGATAAATCTTTTCATTTGCTTACCTCCATTTCTATTATATCAAAGTAATGTTACAAGTGTAAGACAAGTAATGCTGACATTTGTTCTATTTCTTTCGGGAAAATAAGTCTTTTTCGGAAAGTTCATCTTATGTAAGGTTTAGGTTTCGTATCACTCCGAATGTATAGTGGATGTTTTGGCTCACCATTTTTATTAGTATCTAAACAGTTCAAACTACCTATAAGATCATAAACTTTCTGAGAACGGTTATTGAATCGTCCATGATTTCCCCAACAAGCGATAATCATCTCTGATTTATCTGCATATTCTTTGATATAAAAATCATTATCACTTCCGATGGGATCTTGCTCTGAATATAATTCCCTAGGATTGGTTGCTCTATATGCAAAAAGATTTGCCATAAGAATACCACCATAACCCCAGCTTTTTGCAAAATTGATACATCTCCTTATTGTTGGATCGTCTTCGTTTTCATCAGCAGTTGATGGATTTAATCCAATAAATAGGACAGTTGACTTAGTTTCATCCCAAGTTCGAGAAAGTATGTAACGGTATTTTCTATCTTTTGATAGGATAGCATCTTTTAACATGATTGACCTCCATTTTCTTCTATTATATACTATTATTACAGAAAAGTATTAGTAACTTTCCGTGGTGTTATGATAGTCTGAGAAATTCCCTTATTCAAATAAACTTATTCAAAAATATTGAAAAAAAGAAAGCAGTATAGATTTTCTCAGAGGTGCTATATCGCAAATTTAAAAGTACATGAAATCCAACCGTGTCAAACCAGGTCTTAAGAAAGCTCGTAAAGCATCACAATTTAGTAAACGTTAATCAATACGATTATATCAACGTTTCAAACACCTCTTGGTTCCCACCAAGGGGTGTTTTTTTGATAATTTTTAGCAAAATTCACACCACTTTTTACACCATATTCACACTATTATTTTTTAAGATTGCGGTAGGCAATTTCTCCAACAGCCATTGGAATCATATTTTTATTTATGAAATCTATCATTACGAAAGATTTCATGGAATCGGATAAATATGTAGCGAAATAAGGGAAAGGAATCGCACATTGTGGCTTCCTAGACTAGGAAACATCTAGGGTTTCTTCTCAATTAAAAACTAAAAACGATTTTGGAACTTGATTTTTTCATAGGAAATGTAAGAATTGGAGTTTTGCAGGTTTCAGGAGGCATCTATCACAAGGGAGTTTAGACAAAAAGTCAGAGTCAGCTCAAACAGTCGTTAAAAGAGGAGCCCATTCTTATTTGGAGTGGGCTCCTCTTTTCTGTTAAAAAAGTAGATATCAAACAGGTAATGAAACGATATACATGTATATGATACCAAAATATCTTAATAAAAGTATAATTTTAAAGGATAGTGCATTTACAAGGGCTATCGGGATCTGATATAATGATAACATGGGAGAGGTTACATGAAAATTTTAAGGTTTAGTTTATCATTAATTGCAATGGTTGCAGTTTTATTTTTAGGTCTAAAAATCTTGGATGGATTTGAACAGAAAGCTGTAGAGAAGCATTCCCAAAATGCAGTAGAGACGAGGTTTCATCAGAATCCCGATGTCTTTGCTTGGCTAACAGTCGAAGGGACTCGAATTGATTATCCAGTCGCTCAACATTCAAGGGATGATACTTATTATCTATCTCACGATATAGATGGTGAAGAGACCTATTATGGAGCCATATTCACAGAGCTGGTTAACAAAAAAACATTTGAAGATCCTGTCACGATTATCTATGGGCATGCTATGCTAGATGATTCTATGTTCGGGTCTTTAGATTATTTTGCGAAGCCAGCTTTTTTTAACGAACATGAGAGCATCAAAATTGACACGTTGACTCAACATTTTGAATATGAGGTGCTGGCAGCCCATTCTTATACAGATGATCATCTTTTTTATACATTCGAATTAGGAAGTCGAGAAGGTCTCCGATATTATTTAGATACATTACAGATAAGAACGTCAGACTATGGGGGATTCTATCGCCAGATAGCCACTGACCCCCAAAAAGATCGGTTTTTAATCTTATCAACCTGCGATGTTGCTGGAAATGATCAACGATTTGTGGTTACTGCTCGTTTAAAAAGTGTCAAAGAAAGGACAAGTAAATCATGAAAATATTAAGACTCTCAAGATTTTGGAGACTAGCTACTGGCTTACTGTTTTTAGGAGTGGGGCAACGCCTTCTATTTACAGGTGCGATTTCCCCTGTGGTAGTTGAGGAAAGTTTATCACTCATTCTGATCTTACTCAGCCTACTATTTTTAATGATAGGAACGGTTCTTATTTTTCCAATAGCGATCTGGTTTTATAAGCAGTATCGATCAGATAAACGTTTAAATCACACTATTCTGGTTTACTTGTTTAGTGCGATTTTATGTGGCATTCTCATCGGAGGCTTGGGTCAAGTTTTATACGATAATACGAGTTTGGAGTATGATCATGCTAAGATTGCGATTTGGGCTTTTACCACAATTATACAAACTTTTCTTAAAGTAATCTTATCCTATAGTCTGGTTAGTATTTACAAAGCTTTACCAATTAAAAGTAGGGTAGATCAATTGCGACTACCTGTTCTGGTATCCATGCTTCTTGTTGCCTTTTGTTTAGCTATTGCTGTTTGGTTCCCAATATTAGGTTCTTTCGTTTTATCCATCGGTGATGCTCTTATTTTAATTTTTACACTTTATTATTTTATTTATCTTACAAAGGAGAATTATGATGAAAAGACTTCGTAAGACCATACAGTGGTTATTATTACTGAGTTTATTTATTTCTAACACCCCACTTATTTATGCGGAAGAAATAAGCCATGCAATCAAGCAAGGTCAGGCGGAGGCCGCTTATAAAAAAGCTGTCACAGAGGCGAGTAGCCAGACTGTAGGTTCTGAGAATGCGAATACGGAACATTCGACGAGCTCTGATGCTTCAAAACCAGCAAAAGATGGTGGAGATGCCCTACAACAACCAAAGGTGGTCAATGAAGAGAGTAAGGCAGAGGCAGAACTAAAGAAACAATATGGAGAACCAGTAGCGGTTAGTGGGCAAGAACAACTGTTTCGGGTGGATGAAACTCACTTTGTGACGCATATTGGGAGTGATATTAAAACCTATATTGACCAAGAAGGGGTGGAAGTTCCTGTTGACTTATCTCTCTATTCTTATCATGCCAATGGAAAACACTATTATCTACCTAAAGAATCTCCAGTAGGCGTAGTTCTTCCGAGCGAAGTCAAAGAAGAAACCCCTATTGATATTACACATAAGGATGACAAAATTTCCCTCTATCCGCTTGATAAAACGTATGATCAGGCAACTGTAGAAAAGAATGCCATCTTATACAATAACGTTGATGGCAAAACAGATGTGCAATATACGGTACAGTCTAATGGTGTTAAAGAAGAGATTATCTTAGCAGAGTGGGGTGGGAAGAACTCCTTTACTTATGGTTTAGATGCATCTAAGTATGATGTTTCTTTGAAAGACAATCAAATCCTTGTTCGCGAAAAGGGCAAAGCGAAGATCCTATTTGTACTAACTGCCCCAATGATGGTGGATAGTGCTGGTGCTACTAGTAATGCTTTAACTCTTGGCTTGAAAAAAGGAGATGGGCGTCATGAAGTGACAGTCACAGCTAGTAAAGAGTGGTTGTCTGCCTCAGACCGTAAGTATCCTGTTCGGATCGACCCAACTGTAACGGTTCCAAGAGAAAAAATCCTTGATGTTGTGACTTCATCCGTACATGGTCAGTACCAAGGTTATGCCTATGGATATGTTGGGTATATGACAGCTGAGATGATGGGGATGGCTGGTATTCCAGGTGTTCGTGATATCGGTCGCGCAAGGATGTACTTTAAGATTAACTACGATTTTCAAAAGAGTATTCCTAAAGAAGCGCGTATCGATAGTGCAAGTCTAAATATTTATGAATACACTGCTCCAGATTCTCAATCAACCCAGTTTGCGGCATACCGTTTGAAACAAGATTTTGATATCAATACCCTCACGTGGGATACTTCTGTGGGTCTTGATATGGAAATTGCAGGAAAGAATGCGACCAGTGGTAAGAAGATAGGGATGCATAACTTTGATATCCGTGAGACTGTAAATGCATGGGTTCAAGGTTTGGAACCAAACTACGGTCTAGTTGTAGCTGCAACCGACGAAGGTTCAGATGGCGGTGCCTTCTATACAACTGAAGCTACTGCAGATAATGCAGGACAGATTGGGTTTACCCCAGACAAGGCTCCGAGTTTGACGATTAATTGGTCTGTTCCAGATCCGGTTGATGTCAATTATCCAATTGGGAACACTACCATCAATCTTCGGACTATGGTGAAAACAGATAAGAAAGGAAAACTGCAATTTCAGGGAGTCTTTGCGGATGGTCTGACAACACCGGGTGCTCAGGTTGATTATAACCTTAGTGACACTGCGAAAGACTACAAGGGTCAAAGTTCTGCAAGTTTTTCTTACAAATACCCTGATAGTAGTTCCTTTGATGCAGCCTTTGAAAAAGGAACAACTAAATATAAAGACAAGCTCTCAAACTGGCAGACCCAGGTGCCTTTCACAGAACCTGAACTAAACAAGGTTTATACGATTGACGCAGAGAGTAAAAAGGATGGTCAGACCAGCGGTAAAAAATCAAGCGATACTTTCTTGATTTACAAAGTTACCCAGTTTGATACCCTTCCAAAGATTGCGGCTTACTATGGAGTACCACTGAATCAACTTGCTTACGATAATCGTATCCAAGATATGATGGTTGTACAAAATAATACCCTTTTTATTCGCAATCCAAGAAAGAATGCTGATAAACCTTATAATCCACCAGCATTAACATCTAATACCAAGGCAGAAATAGACAGGCTTTTAATGGGTCGAGGTCTTCACTGTGAGTTTGGATTTGAACCTATCAATCTAAACACGGGGAATTTCTACCTAGATCGAACAGATGTTTCTATCACAGATGTTGACGGCAAGTTCGAAATTACTCGCGCCTATAACTCTAAAGCAGCAGGTATCAATAGTCTCTTTGGTCGTGGTTGGTCATTTGCCTTTAATGAGCAGTTATCGAGCGATGAAGACCAAAATCTTTACTATACTCGTACAGACGGATCTATTCTTAAGTTTACGAAAGATGGTGATAAATATCGTTCTCCAAGCGGTTATGATCTGACTCTCGAGGTAAAAACAGTTGAAACGAAGAAAGGTGACTTTGGCGGAGACGAAAAAGAAGACTACGATGTTAAGGAATACCGAGTTGTTGATCACAATCATCAAGAGAAAATTTTCAACTATCACGGCCTCTTAACGAGTCAGACGGATGAAAAAGGCAATAAAACAAACTTTGATTATAATGAAAATTATCAGCTGACCAAGATTACATCCCCTACAGGCTTGGTTTATAGTATCACCTATAACTCAGAGGGCTATATAGGTGCGATTCAAATCCCAAATGGTTCAACTTTGACCTATGAATACGACACGAATGGTCATTTGATTACCTATACAGATGCGACGGGAGTTCCTACTCGTTATGAATATGACGATAAGGGACGTATGACAGCCTGGTATGATGGAAATGGGACCAAGGTTATCCAAAACGAGTATGATGAGGAAAATCGTGTCACCAAGCAAACAGATGGTGCAGGTGCTGTTTCAACTCTTTCTTATAGTGAAGGTCAGACGATCACTACCGATGGAAATGGCAATCAAACCGTATATACTTACGATGAGCAATATCGTACAACGGGCATTCGCTATGCCGATGGAACTAGTGTTTCAAAAACGTATGATGACAACAACCGTCTGTCAAGCGTGACGAATGAAGCGGGGCAAACAACTCGCTACACTTATGACAGCAATGGTAATACCTTGACAGAAACGCGTTTTGACGGTGCAGTAAAAACTTCTAGCTATGATGAGAAGAACCATCTTCTGTCTCTCACTGATTTTAGTGGTGCATCGACTGCCCATAGTTATGATGCAAATGGCAATCTAATTCAGACGACATTGCCAGATGGGTCTAAGATTGCTTATACTGTCGATCAGCAAGGGCGTATCTTATCTACGACAGATGCAGCTGGCCACACAACTTCCTTTGCCTATCAAGGTGCGAATCTGGTAAGCATTACCAATCCTTTAGGAGGCGTATCAACCTTTACCTACAATGCACACAATCAAGTCACTAGCATTACGAATCCTCTCGGTGGGGCAAAAACCTTTACCTATGATGCAGAAGGTCGCAAGCTGAGCGAAAAAGATGCTGATGGTGTTGGAACTAGTCATACTTTTGACAAGGCAGGTCAAGTGACAGCTGTGACAGAAGGCAATGGTAACACGACTACCTTCACCTATGATGGTTTCGGCCGTAAAGTCGGTGCTTCGAATGGAGAAGGAGGGAACTATAGCTACACTTATGATGGTGTTGGGAATCAGCTTTCCGTTACCGATGCAGAAGGTCGAACCACAAGCTATACATATGATAGCAAAGGTCGTTTCCTAACAGAAACCAATGCTTCAGGTCAAACGACTACTGTTACTCGTGATGCACTGGGTCGAATTGTCACTCGAATCAATGAAGCAGGCAATAGCAGTAGCTTGACTTATGATGATAGAAACAATGCCGTTAAAACTATCACAGATGCTCTGGGGCAAGTTACTCAAAACACTTATGACGTAGCAGGCAAGTTAACGTCAGTTTCTTACCCAATCGGTACAAAGGCAGAAACTACTTATGATATCATGGGTCGTGTGCTATCCTACACCGATGAAGCAGGTCAAACAGTTACCTACACCTATGACAGTGTAGGTAACAAACTCAGTGAAACCAAAGGAAAAAAGACTACTAGATATAGCTATGATGCAGCGGGAAACGTGACTGGTGTTACCTACCCAGATGGTAGCAGTGTTTCCTATGTGTTGGATGCGATGGGGAATATCCTGTCCATGACAGATGCCCTTGGAAAAGAAACGACTTATGAATACAGCAAGGCAGGGCGCCTAATCGCAACGACCAATGCCTTGGGTCACCGCACCAGCATGACCTATGATGCCAATGGCAATCAAAATAGCCTAACAGATGCGGCAGGTTATACTGCTAGCACGACCTATACAGGTCAAAATCAAGTTTCCAGTATTACAGATGGTTTAGGCAATAAAACCACGATGGCCTATAACCAGATGGAACAGTTGACAGAGTTGACAGATGCCTTGGGTGGCAAGACTCAGTACACCTATAATGAACTGGGCTATCCGATTCAGGTCACCGATGCCAATGGTCATGTCACGAAGATGACCTATACCTCAACGGCTCAACTGGAGGAAGTGACTCTTCCAGACGGAACTACTGTAAAGCAAGAATACGATGCCCTTGATCGTCTCATCAAGCAGACGCATTCTAGTGGCTTGGTGACGGAGTATAGCTACGATGCCGCCAACCGTGTAGTGAACAAAAAAGATAATCAGGATCTCAATGAGACCTACACCTACGATAAGGCAGGAAATCGTCTCACTTTAACAAACAGCTTGGGTGAGGTTACTCAATACAGCTATAATAGTGACAACCAACTGACTAAGGTGGTCTACGCAGATAAGACCAGCGAAACCTTTACCTATGATGTCATGGGCAATGTCGCAAGTTCAACTGACCAAGAAGGAAAGACAAAGACCTATCACTATGATCAAAATGGTAATCTGCTTAAGACCGTCGATCATTTAAAACGTGAAACCAAGTATAGCTACGATGCTCTCAACAGAGTGGTGACAGAGTCGGATGCCGATGGCAATACCTCTACTTACGAATATGATGTCCTTGGCAACCTATCTAAAATGACCGATGCCAATGGTCATTCAAGTAGTTATGGGTATGATGCCAATAAGAAATTGGTACTCTATACAGATCCAAATGGTCAAGCGACAGCCTTTAAGTACGACCCATTAGGACGAATCATTGAAACAGTAGCTCCGACAGGAAGCAAGCAAAGTTTCAGCTATGATGCTTTGGGAAATCGCTTGAGTGAAACCAGTGGTGAAGGTCATACAACGACCTACAGCTATGACAGTATGAACCGTGTCAGCAGTAAGAAACGTCCAACAGGTGGAGAGACTCAGTATGCCTATGACGCTACAGGTAGTTTGGCAAAGGAAACAGATGCCAACGGTCATAGCACCAACTATGTCAATGACCTTTATGGCCGTGTGACCAAACGCACTCTGCCAAATGAGGCAGCATACACCTACGCCTATGATGCCTTGGGCCGTCTCACCAAGCAAACAGGTCCACAAGGTCTATCGAAAACCTATAGCTATGATGTGTCTGGGAACTTGGTGAAAGAGACAGACCAATCCGATCGAAGCAATCACTATAGCTATGACAAGATGGGCCGTCTCTTAACGGCTAAGAACGCCCTTGACCTTGAAACCAAGTATAGCTACGATGAAGCGGGGAATCTAGCCAAACTGACCAAGCCGTCCGGTGCTACAACCACTTTTGACTATACGACCCTTGATCAACTAAAAACAATCAAAACGCCAACTGGTCGAGCAGTGGAATCAAGCTATGATCCCGTCGGTCAGGTGACCAAACGAACCATCAATGGCAAACGCGAAACGACCTATACCTATGACCCGAATGGCAATCTCCTTGAGGAGACGAATCCTCTCGGTCAAGTAACTAAGCGAACCTATGATAGCCTCAATCGCCTCACCTCAGAAAGCGATACAGCAGGCCAATGGACTAAGTATAGCTATGACCACGATAACCATCTCACGAAGATTACAGATGAGGCTGGTGGCGTCGCAAGCATGACCTATGATGCCAATGGCAACCTGACTAGTGTCACATCCGGCAGCAAGCGTGTTAAGACTTACACCTACGACCTAAAGGATCAGTTACTTACAGCGACGCAAGGAAGTGGAGAGAAGGCTTCTACCTCTAGCTATACCTACGATAGTGTGGGCAATATCACTTCGGTCACGAATGGCAATGGCAAGGTCACAAGCTACAGCTATGACCAGCTTTCCAATCTAGTGGAGCGCATGACCAGCCTCGGAGACAAGGAAACCTATACCTACAATGTCGATAACCAGCTCGAAAAAGTAACCAAGTCCGATGGGAAAACCATCAGCTACGACTACAACAAGCTGGATCAACTGCTCAAGGTGGAGTACTCTGAAAAGCAAGAGGGTCAAGTCCTCTATACCTATGATGCGGATGGCCGTCGGGTATCTATGAGTGACCTGACAGGAACTAGTCAGTACGCGACTAATGAAGAAGGCGAGATTACGGGTGTTCGTCAAGGAGATGGTAGCCTGATCCAGTACGAGTATGATGCCTATGGCAACATCTCGAAGATGATTTACCCAGATGGCAGTACAGTTTCCTACACTTACGATGAACTGGATCGCCTGACTTCCGTGACAGATGTCAAGGGACAAAAGACCACCTATAGCTATAACCCAGCAGGGGATTTGACGGAAGTTAATCGGGGAGATGGGACCAAGAGCTTCTTGACCTACGACAAGGCTCACCGCCTCACCGAACTCCGTCACATGGACAAGCAGGATAAGCTCATCTCCAGCTACGGCTATGAGTATGACGATGGAGGCTATATCGCCAAGGAAACCATTAAGCAGGATGGCGAAACCCTAGTCCATACCTATACCTACGATACTCTGGGTCAAGTGGAAAACATGACCGTATCGGATGCATCTGGTAAGGAACTCTCCAAGCTCTCCTACACCTATGACCTAGCGGGCAATAAACTGACTAGCACCGAGACAGTCGATGGTAAGGAGAACCAGACACGCTTTACCTATGATGACCATAACCGCTTGACCAAGCTGGAAGGCCCAGATGGCACCATCACCTATACCTACGACAAGAATGGCAATCGCATCGCTTCTGAAAAGAACTCAGAAAAGCTAGACTACATCTACGATACAGAGAACCGCCTGCTTGCGATCAAGGACAAGAAGGGACTTCTCATGGCTGCGCTTTACGACGGGGATGATAACCGTGTCTTCACTGCCAGTCGTAAGGAGGGCAAGAACACCTACCAACTCTTCCAACGCAAGCCAAAGGATACCAAGTCAGGTCGTAAGTCACCATACACAGCCCCAAGTGGGGACCAACACTCCCTCTTCTGGTATG
>ERZ773069.956-NODE-956-length-17782-cov-3.569978_pt1 | contig 17782 bp, 24 predicted proteins | sample MGYA00580619_ERZ773069 | MGnify/ENA primary metagenome ERZ773069 (study PRJEB29015, sample SAMEA2738007) | human oral metagenome | biome: human oral; feature: human-associated habitat; material: dental | place: China | collected 2108 ...
TTTAACTGATTTAATTATATCATATTTTTGAAACAATTTCAAGAAAATAAAAAAGAAATTTATCCCCTACTTATAGAAGTAGGGGACTTCTTGCTAGATATTGTTAAAAGAGAAGAATGTATATATCCTTTGTGTCCTCTTCTTTGAAAAAAATTTCTAAAACAATAGATAAAAATTTGCCCTATCATAAAAGAAATAATAGGTATCAGAAATTCAACTGCTTTTTCAAGATTTCCTTTTGCAAAATGTAAGGCCATAAAAATTACATTTCCAGTTTGTGCTCCTGCAAAAAGTTCTCCTGCATTATTATAAGTAAAGGCATTAATATACCCACTAATAAATGATAAAAGAACTGCAATTCTTAATTTCTCAGGAACTTCTTCTTTTATTTTTTCCATAACTTCTAAAACTCCTCTTATTTCAATTTTATAAATATATTACTAAATTTAATTATTTATTTTAAACAAAAAAGGTTTAAAATCAGTAGGTAAAAAAGAAACAGATATATCTGCTAAAACTTCTGGTAAAATATCCATATTTGTAGAAAACCAATAAGAGAAAATATTAAATATTCCTCCTATATGGTAATAATGATAAATTTTTTCTTTATCTGTCAATTTATTATTTTTTTCTGCAGATGTAATTTCTTTAAATAGAATGAAAACAGAAATTATAAATTTATAACTATGGTAGGGCTTTTATTTTTACAAATCTTGTGAATAGTAAAATGGCTATTACAAATTTTATTTTATTATTTTGTAATAGCCAATTTTATATTATTTTTTAGGTTGTACCTTCCCATAGAAATATGATGCTGTTGCTCCACCATCTATTATTCATTTACATTTGTTTCTCCCAAAATTTTATAGCTTTATCTATCCAACCTTCTGCTTCTGTTCCTAAACCAAGTCCAAAACCATGACCTAAATTATGATATACATGAAATTCTGTATCTATACCCATTTTTGATATATTATCTACTCTTGATTTCATAACTTTCCAGTTTGAAATATAATCATTATCTCCTACACAGACAAAAGTAGGAGGATCTTTTGGAGAATATTCACTTAATCCTGTATATTGTATAATAACAGCACTTGGCTTAGGATAATCTTTTTCTCCAAATTTTGATGTTCCATAAGCTCCAAGCATTGCCACAACTCTTGCTCCTGCTGAACCACCCCAAAGAGAATAAGCATTTGTGTCAATTTCTAATTCTTTTGCATGCTCAAACACAAATGCTGTTGCTCTTGCAAGATCTTCGCAAGCAAGTATAGGATCTGGACGATATATTAGAATAAAAGCATTATATCCTTTTTTAGAAAGTTCTAAGGCATGAGGAAAACTATCATGTATAGCCCCTACATAAGAAAACCCTCCACCAGCATTACAAATAGCAAATTTTTCATTAGGTTTTCCTTTAAAAAAGAATAAACCTGTATCTTTTTTTCTTGGTTCTGCTTTCTTTTCAGCTTCTGTATATATGTCAAAAAATACTGTTTCTCCAACTGACACTCTCTCTTTTAAATTATTTACAATCTCTACTGTTTTATCTGGATTTATATGACTATACCAAGTTAACCTTATATCTTTTAATGTTTCTCCACTCCAATAATCAGTATTAATAGGAAAAATTAATCTTCCAAATCCTTTAAAAGCTGGATCATTTATTACTTCTGATACTTTCGTATCTTTAACAAAATAGTTTTTATTCATTTCTACCTTTCTTTTATTAATATCAGATATATTTTTAGCATATATTTCTAATCCTATTAATAGAATTAGAAATATTATAGTTATTATTTTTTTCAATATATCTCCTTTTTATATTTAAAGATTATTATTCATTTTTTGAGCTTCTGATTTATCTGTAATCATTCCCTGATATTTAAAACCATACAAAATAGCATATCTTTCCATTGTATAATTTCCAGCATTTAATTGTTCTTTTGTTGGTGCTGCTCCTTGAAAAATAAAATATAATTTTTTATCTGAAAATATATTTTCTGTAAGTTCTCCATAAGTACGATCTAAAAGGTTTCTAACTGCTCCACACATACTGTGCCAATACATAGGAGAACCTATTACAATAATATCTACATCCAACATTTTTTCAATAACTTCTTTAAATTGGTCATCTTCAAAATTTTGTCCATAAGAATAAATTTTATAATCTACTAAATTTAAAGTTTCGTATTTTTTATCTTTTAAAAGTATTTTGGCAATATCTACTGTATTTCCATTTTTATTAGGACTTCCATTTATAAATAAAATGCTCATATCTCCTCCTTAAATAGTCTTATTATCTCTTAAAGTTTTTATCCAATTCTTAACATCATTTTCTGCCTTAGAATCTTGGACTCTTTTCCCTCTGATAGAAAATGCATTTTTTACAACATTTCCTTTTGTATATTTTTCAATAGTATTAACAGTATCAGCAAGTCCACTTCCTTCATTTGTAGAAAATAATATTATCTTTTTCCAGAAAGATTATTTTCATCAAAGAAAGTATAAACTGCCATTGGTAAATCACCATGCCAAATAGGATAACCTACAAATACTACATCATAATCTTTTAAATTTTTTACTTTATTTTTCATTTCTTGCTATTCTTACCGTTTCATCATAGTTTACTGGATAAGAATTTACTGGCTCAATTTTATATTTTTTTAGGAATTACTAAAACTACAAAAATTAGAGTTATAAATAAACCTATCATAATTGCTGGTGGATAGAAGAATGCCGAAATTAAAAAAGCTACAATTTTTATAATTAAATCATATTTTAATAATAAATTTCTCTTCTTTAGTCTTTCTAAAATATATTTGTTCATCTTATTAACTTCTATTAGTGTATTTGTAGTAACTATAACGGTAATAGTTATTGCTATTATTATTATACCATAAAACAATTGTGCAGTTGTATTATAGAAATTTTTAGAAACTATTGAAGTAGAATATGGAAAAAGTGAAGAAAAGAATAATGTCAACATTGTTGCCCATACTGTTTTTACAGATATTTTTTCTATCCTCATCCATTCATTATGATGATTTACCCACATTGTACCTAGCCAAAAAAATGATAAAACATAAGCTAAAAAATTTTCTTTAAGTGCCAAAAATCCTTTTAATGAGACTTCACTGGGTTTTTCTAATTCTAGTACAAGAATTGTCATAATAATTGCTAACACTGCATCAAAAAATGCTGTTAATCTTTCCTTTGTCATTTTTTATCTCCTCTATATTTTATGATTAACTAAAAATTTTACTGTTTCAGGATCAAAATGTGATAAGAAAAGACTTTCTTTTTTATCCAATTTTAAAATTTTTTTCATATCATCTTCACTTAACTCAAAATCAAATACAGAAAAATTTTGTATCATTCTATCTTTTTTCACTGTCTTAGGAATAACAACTATATCTCTTTGAATTAGATATCTTAGAGCTACTTGTGCAGCTGTCTTATCATATTTTTTTCCAATCTCTACCAATGTTTCATTAGTAAAAAGATTATTTTTCCCTTCTGCAAAAGGTCCCCAAGATTCAATTTGAGTTCCATATTCTTTCATTATTTCTTGTGGAATTATTTGTTGGTTAAATACATGAGTTTCAACTTGATTTACCATAGGTTTAATTTCAACAAAATTAACTATATCTACAAACCTATCAGGATAGAAATTACTTACTCCTATTGCTCTTAATTTTCCTGCCTTATAATATTCTTCCATGGCTCTACATGTTCCATAGTAATCACCAAAAGGTTGATGTATCAATAATAAGTCTATATAATCTGTTTGTAATTTTTTTAGAGACTCTTCAATAGAAGCTTTTGCTTTTTCATAACCTGAATTTGATATCCAAACTTTTGTTGTTATAAAAAATTCTTTTCTATCCACTCCACTTTTTTTAATAGCATTTCCTACTGCTTCTTCATTTCCATAGACTTGTGCTGTATCTATTGAACGGTATCCAACTTCTATTGCTTCTAAAACAACTCTTTCACATTCTTCTAAATCAGGTATTTGATATACTCCAAAACCTAAAATTGGCATTTCAACTCCATTTGATAGTTTTACATTTTTCATACTAATTCACCTCAATTTAAAAAATAGTTTCTTCTGCTTTATCTATAAGCCATTTATTACTAACTTTTTTAAACTCCAACTTTAATTCTTTACCTTCAATATCATTTACTTTTTCTTTTTTACTTGTACTAGCTTTTTTTACTGTCAAAGTAGCTTTATCATTTTCTATGTTAAAACTGCTACTTTCTTCTAAATTTGAATAAGTATCAATTTTTTCAATTTTCTTTAATATTTCTTCATTTTTCTTGGGAGAAGTTTTATTTACTTTATTTAAAGAAAAATCTTTTGTTGTAATTTTTGCTAGTTCTTCTTTATTATTTTCATTTTTTAAAAACTTTTCATATAAGTCCATTATATCTTTTCTATCTTTTTCAAAATTGCTACTAGTTGTACTAAAATTACTAGTCACAACATTTGAGCTACTTACAATCTTAACATTATTTAAGTTTTCCTTTCCAAATACACTTACTGACACAGCTAAAATAAAAATTAATATTCTTTTTTTCATAATAACCTCCTTAAAATTTCAATAAATCTTCAACAATTAAGTCAGCTTTCAATCTATTTTCTGTAAGTACTTTTCCTATATTGTATCTATCTAAAAATTCTTTTTTAAGTCCATAATTTAAAACTTTCACATCAGAATTTCCATAGAATCTAGCTATTTTTTCTCCAAAACCACCATTTAAAATTCCATCTTCAAGAGTTATAACTACACTATGGTCTTTTTTCAATTCTTCTAATAATTTTTCATCTACACCTGTGATATACATAGGATTTATAACTGTTGCCTTTACTTCCGTTTTTTCTTCATAAAGTTTTGCAGCTTTTTCTCCTAATTGATAGAAAGTTCCCAATCCTAGAATTGCAACCTTTTCTCCTTTTTGTTTTACTTCATAAGTATTTAATTTAGAGAAATCTTTTGTTACTTTTTCACCAGTTGAAACCATCTTTCCACCTGGTAAACGAATTGCAACTGGATGTTCTTGTTGTTCTATACTCCATTCAAGCATAGCAAGATGTTCTTCCTTTGTTGTTGGAGCTAAATAAACTAAATTTGGAATATTACTCATCATAGCAATGTCAAACCAACCAAGGTGAGTAACATCTGTCATTCCTATAGCTCCACCATAAGAAACAACTATTGTTGCAGGATTATTATTTATACATAAATCTTGTGACAATTGATCATAAGTTCTTTGGATAAATGAACTTACAACTGTAAATACTGGTTTAGCTCCTTTAGAAGCCATTCCTGAAGCTAAGGCAACAGCTGTTTGTTCTGCTATTCCCACATCTACGAATTGTTCTCCAAGTTCTTCTCTTTCTTTTCTAGAAAAACTAAAAGTTCCTGGTGTTCCTGCTGTTATTGTAACAACAGTTTTATCTTCTTTCATTTTCTTCATTAAATATTCTTTTGTAACATCTGTATAATCTTCGCTATCATCATTATCTAAAGGTTTTCCATCTTCTATATTAAATGGCATTGTATAGTGCCAAGGTTCCTTGTTTTCTTCAGCAAGTTTGTATCCTTTACCTTTTTGAGTATGGATATGAACTGTTATTGGGTGGTCTATATCCTTTACTTTTTTAAATGCTTCTATCAATTCTTCGATATTATTCCCATCTTTGACAAAGATATACTCTAAGCCCATAGCTTTGAATAGATTACATTCTGCCTTACCTTCTGTTTCTCTTAATAATTTTAAATTTTTGTAAAGTCCTCCATGATTTTCTGCTATAGACATATCATTATCATTGGCTATAACAATGAAATTAGTTTTTAATTCTCCTGCAAAATCTAAACCTTCAAGTGCTTCTCCACCACTTAGAGAACCATCTCCAATGATAGCAATAACATTTCCTTTTTCTCCTTTAACATCTCTAGCTTTTGCAAGTCCTAAGGCTAAACTTATTGAAGTTGAAGTATGTCCTAAGATAAAGTGATCATGTTCACTTTCATGTTGATTACTATATCCAGTTACATCATCATAGTGTGCTTCATCTGTGAAAGCTTCTCTTCTTCCAGTTAGCATTTTATGTGGATATGTTTGGTGAGATACATCAAATACAAACTTATCCTTTGGTGAGTCAAAAACATAATGTAAAGCTATTGTTGCTTCAACTATTCCTAAGTTTGGTCCAAAGTGTCCTCCATGTTTAGCATCTCTTGTTATTACTGCTTCTCTTATTTCTTCAGCTAAGACTTTCATTTCCTCAATATTTAATTTTTTTACATCCTCTGGTGAATTGATTTTTTCTAAATACATTACCATTTCCTCCTATTCTTTATCCCAAGTTAACTTTCCTGTTTCAACTGCAATTTCATATTTTGCAATCTTATAGTTTAATTTTTCCAATGTTTCTTCTATTTGCTTTTTTTGCTCTAAGAGTTTTGTTCTTTGTTCTTTTAAGAGATTACATCTTTCTTGAATAGTTGAATCTCCTTGTTTATATAGATTTAAATAATCTATCATTACTTTTACAGGTAGCCCTGCACTTCTCATGCAAGTTGCTAGTTTTACCCAAGCAATATCTTTTTCTTGATAATCTCTAATTCCACCTTCTGTTCTTGTAACAGGAGGTATCATTCCAATCTTTTCATAATATCTAAGTGTATCTTGTGTCAATCCTAATTCTTCGCTCACTTCTTTTATTGTCATTTTAGACTATCCTCCAACCATTTTTTTATTTGTTTTTCTGAATTATTGACTTCTGAACCATTTATTGATAAGCCTTTTAGTACTTCTGCACCACCTGTCAATTTTTTTTATATCACTTTCACTTTTTCCTAAACCACTTCCTTCATGTGTACAGAATGGTAAAACTTTTTTATTAGTAAAATCTTTTTCTTCAAGGAAAGTCCATACTGACATAGGCATAGTTCCCCACCAATTTGGATAACCCACAAATATTGTGTCATATTCTTTAATATCTATATCATCTTTTAATTTAGATCTTGAGTTTTCTCTAAGTTCTTTCTTTGCGATTTCAATACAGTCATCATATTTGATAGGATATTTTTTATCAGCTACTATTTCAAATATATCTGTCTCAATTATACTAGAAATTATTTTAGCAGCAATTTCAGTATTACCTTTTTCTAAATTTACAATTCTTCCTTTTGAATAATTTTCCCCTTTATGTGAAAAATATACAACCAATTTTTTATTCATAGCAACCTCCTTTTTATGAACATATTTATTTTATAACTTAGAGTTAGCTCTAAGTCAAGGAAAAATTTTTAAAAATTTTATATTTTTTTATTCTTTCTTGATTTTTCAATATAAAACATTATATTATAATAAATATAGAAATTACAATCAGAAGTAGAAGGGGAAATTATGTTTTATAACTATTTTAATTACTATTTCTGTAATTTTGATACAATTTTTTGAAAGTAAAAGAGGTGATTAAATTTTTCCAAATATTTTAGATGATGCTCTTGTGCATTTTTATACTCAAAAAGATAATTATGGAAGTGTTTACTATGATAATGGGAAAATAGAATATATCCATTATCTCTCTATCTGCTCTTATGATAATAAAGAATATTATTTATTTCATTGTAATAATAAATTTGAAGTCATCGCAGATTATCTATTTGATAGTATTGAAGAATGTATGAATATGGCAAATAGAAGTAAAAAAGAAATTGTATGGATAAAAAATAATTGTAATGAAATATATTGACATTGTCTATAACAAATAATATAATTTATTTATAAAATATAAAAATTAAAGGGGAGATTATAATGAAAACTATAACTACTGAAAAAGAAAAAACTAATATTAATTTTAGACTTGATAAAAATTTAAAAGAAGAACTAGATATTCTTTGCGATGAAATTGGTATTACTGTAACCACTGCTTTTACAATTTTTGCTAAAAAATTTGTTAGAGAAAGAAGACTTCCTTTCACAGTTGATGCTGATCCATTTTATAGCCAAAAAAATCTGGAAAGACTAAAAAAATCAATAGAACAATTAGAAAATAAAGGTGGGACTATCCATGAAATTACAGAGGTTTTAGATGATTAAAGAATGGTCAGATGAGGCTTGGGAAGAATTTTTAGAACAAGTTAAAAAAGATAGAAATTTTCTAAAAAGAATAGAAAAAATTTTAAAAGATATTGAAAGAAATGGATATATTGGAATAGGAAAGCCTGAACCTTTAAAATATGAATTTTCTGGTTATTGGAGTAGGAGAATTGACAGCTATAATAGGATTGTCTATAAGATTGAAAATAATGTACTGAAAATAGCTCAATGTGGATTACATTATGACGAGTAAATTTAAAAGGTGATTATATGTTAAAAATAAAAGAGTTGCTATAAATAATATGACTTTATAGCAACTTCTTAAAATTCATAATATTTCCACATACTAATGATATTTATTCTTTTTTCATCTTCAATGACTTCATATACGAGTCTATGTTGCTTATTAATTCTTCTTGAATAATACCCCTTAAGATCTCCTATTAAAGCTTCATAAGATGGTGGGGTTTGAAAAGGGTTCTTTTTAATTAACTTTATTAATTTGTCAACATTATTTTTTAGGGCTGGAAATTGTTTTATATTTTCTTTATCTTTATTTGCCTTTTTTAATATGTATATTTTATATTCTTCATCTACCATTCAAATACCTCATAATCTTCATCAGTCGCATTTTTTGCAGTTTCTAATTTTTCTTTCATTGTAGGATCTGATAATAAATACAAAGTTTCTAACAAACCATTATACTCACTTTCACTTATTATTATTACATTTCCTTTTTTGGTATTTACATTTATAATATCATTATACTCAATAGTAGAATCTAAATATGAAAATAAATTCTTTCTTAAATTTGTAGCATTTGTATTTGTCATAATATCTTCACCTTCCTTTATGTACATTATAACGAACATACATATATATGTCAATATTATTTTCAATAAAAAACTGTACCTTAAATCTCGATTTCAAGATAATAGGTACAGTTTATTCTATTATTTTTTATAGTATTTCATTGCTTCTGGTAAAAATCTTTTTAATTCTTCTATTCTATTTTGAGTAGAAGGGTGAGAAGATAATATTTCTGCTTGTTGACTTCCACCTAAGTCCATCATTCTTTGTTGTGCATTAATTGCTTCTTGTGGATTATATCCTGCCATAGCCATAAATATCATTCCATATTTATCTGCTTCATATTCTTGAGTTCTGTTGAACTTTAAAAGCCCTAATGATAGTCCTTGTTGAGCTAAATCATCACTAATAACAGGAACTCCTGTCACAGCATCTATAAGTTTTTTACCTATCATTAAGAATCCAGCTAAGTTTTGGTTACTTGCACTTTCTGCGTGGTGTCCACCTATAACATGACCTATTTCATGTCCCATTACAAAAGCTATAGCTGCATCTGTTTTTAATACTGGTAATATTCCTGTGTAGAAAGCAATTTTTCCTCCTGGTAATGCAAAAGCATTTATATCCTTACTCTTTATTAAGTTAAATTCCCATTGTAGATTTTTTATTTTATCTTGCATTCCATTTGCAATTAAATATTGTTCCACAGCTCTAGAAATTCTTCTTCCAATTTGATTTATTCTTTGTCCATCAGCAGTATTATTTGCTAACAACTTATTTTGTCTTAATTCAGCTATCATTTGATTGTATTGTGATATAGAAGATTGAGCTACAGCCTCATCACTTACCATCTTGAATTGTCTTCTTCCTGTTAAAGGTGCAGTTGAACAAGATATTAAAATTAAAGATACAAACAACATTAAAATTATATTTTTGATTTTTTTCATAGCCACTCCTTCCTTATACGATTACTTGCCAGCCTATAATGGTTCTAGAGCTCCACAAAGGCTCTTTCACCATTATAGGGCGTCGCAGTAATCTTAATCAAATTTTTTGAATTTAATTTTTATATTCTTTTATAAAAAATAGGGAGTTGAAATTCAACCCCCATATTATTTTATTTTCAATATACTATTTTTCAATTCTTGTATATGGTATAAGAGCTATATTTCTTGCTCTTTTAACAGCTTTTGCTATTTTTCTTTGTAATTTAGCATTAGCTCCAGTTAATCTTGAAGGATTGATTTTTCCTTTATCAGATACGAATCTTTTTAAAAGTTCAACATTTTTATAATCAATTTCTTCAGCTTTAACTCTTAATTTTGCTCTTCTTCTTCTGAATTCTGCCATTTAATTTCCCTCCTTTTTGAGAATTAACGATTTTTTAATCAATAACAAAAATTAGTCAAGTCTTACAACTATATGTCTCATTACAGCTTCCATAATGTTTATTTTAGCTTCTACTTCTGCTAATTTTGTTCCGTCCATCTCAAAAGTAGTTAGTACATAAAAACCTGATTTTTTCTTATCGATTGGATAAGCAAGTTTTCTTTCTCCCCATTTTTCTGTCTTAGCTATTGTAGCTCCATTTGCAGTTAATAAAGAGTTTATTTGGTTTATTAACTCGTCTCTACCTTCTTCTAATACAGTAGGGTTGATGATGTACATAATTTCATATTTTTTCATAGCATTAACCTCCTCCCTTTGGTTTTTGCCCAAAACACGTCGTTTTTGAGCAGGGCTTAATAATTATATCATAGTACTTTATATTTTGCAAGTACAAATTAATAAAGTTTCATTAATTCTTTTATTTTAGCTACAACTTCAGATTCTGATACTTCTAAAGTTTCTCCTGTTCTTCTGATTTTTACTTCAACTACACCTTCATCTGCTCTTTTTCCAACAACAACTTTGAATGGGAATCCAATTAAGTCAGCATCTTTGAATTTAAATCCAGGTTTCTCATCTCTATCATCTAACATTACATCAATATTTTCTGCTTGTAATTCATTATAGATTTTTTCAGCTAAACTTACTTGTCCTTCATTTTTTATATTAGCAGGAATTACATCAACAATATAAGGTGCTATTGATACTGGCCAAATAATTCCATTCTCATCATTATTTTGTTCTATTGCAGCTGCCATAGTTCTTGTAACTCCTATACCATAGCAACCCATTAACATATATTGTGTTTTACCATTTTCATCAAGGTAAGTAGCATTCATAGCCTTAGAATATTTATCTCCAAGTTTGAAGATTTGCCCACATTCAATACCTCTTGCTGAATGTAATTTTCCTCCTGTTATACAGTTATCTCCAACTCTAACTTTTCTTATATCATCAACTATATCAGCCTTGTAATCTCTTCCATAGTTTACATTCTTATAGTGATAATCTTTTTGGTGAGAACCAACAACATGGTTAGTAACTTCTATTACAGATAAGTCAGCTACAATTTTGATATTAGTAGGTAGTTTATATGGTCCAATATACCCTTTTGTTAAACCTAACTTTTCTATTTCTTCATCAGTAGCCATTTCAACTTCCACTGCTTTTAAAATATTTTTTAATTTAACCTCATTAACTTCAAAATCTCCTCTTATTAGAACCATGTATATTTCATCTGTTCCCATATCTTTATATGTCAATGCTTTTACAGTTCTTTCTAAAGGAATATCTAAATATTTTGCTAAGCTTTCTATTGTTGGACAATCTGGAGTGTGGACAAGTTCAACTTCTCTTAATTCTTCCTTTGGAGGATTGATAAGTTCACTTACAGCCTTTTCAATGTTTGCTGCATAGTCTGAACCATCAGAATAAATGATTTCATCTTCTCCTGATTCTGCTAGAACTTGGAATTCTTGTGAACCACTTCCACCAATGTTTCCTGTATCTGCATCAACAGGTCTAAATTTTAAACCACATCTTGTAAATATTCTTGTATAAGCATCTTTCATATTTAAGAATTCTTCATCTAATGATTCTTGAGAAGTATGGAAAGAATAACCATCTTTCATAGTAAATTCTCTACCTCTCATAAGTCCAAATCTAGGTCTTCTTTCATCTCTAAATTTTGTTTGTATATGATATAGATTTAAAGGAAGTGACTTATATGAAGAAATATCACTTCTTACTATTGATGTTATCATTTCTTCTTGTGTTGGAGATAGAACGAAGTCTCTTTCATGTCTATCTTTCAATCTTAGCATTTCTGCTCCCATTACATCCCATCTTCCACTTTCTTGCCAAAGTTCAGCTGGTTGAACAACTGGCATTAAAAGTTCTAATGCTCCTGCTCTATCCATTTCTTCACGAACAATATTTTCTATTTTTCTAATAGTTCTATATCCCAATGGTAGATAAGCATAAATACCACTAGCTAATTTTTTTATCATAGCTGCTCTAAGCATTAATTTATGACTTGCTATTTCTGCTTCTTTAGGTGTTTCTTTTAAAGTTTTTATATATGCCTTACTGAATCTCATTTTTCCCTCCGATTAAATTTAAAATTACCTTATAATTTTAACATATTTATCTAACTTTGTCTTTTATTTTTTTGAAAAGACAAGTTTTAAAAAAAATGTAAAGATAAAACACTTGACAATTTTTAAAAAGTATCTTATACTTAGTAGGTGAATTATTATGATTTTAGATGAATTTATAGAAATTGCTAATCTTTTAGAGATATATTCTCCACTTTTAAGTGAAAAACAAAGAGAATATTTAGAAGACCATTTCGAAAATGATCTTTCTATCTCAGAGATTGCAAAAAACAATAATGTCAGTAGACAGGCGATATTCGATAATATAAAAAGAGGTGTCGCTCTCTTATATGAATATGAAAATAAGTTAAAGTTTCATCAAATAAAACAAGATATAAGAGAAAAATTAATTGATTTAAAAGAAGATTTTACAGAGGAAAAGTTGGAAAATATAATAGAAGACTTAGTTTAATGAGGTAGATATGTTAGAAAATTTAGGAAATAGATTTCAGGATATTTTTAAAAAGATAAGAGGACATGGAAAGCTTAGTGACTCTAATATAAAAGATGCACTTAGAGAAGTTAAAATGTCTCTTTTAGAAGCTGATGTAAACTATAAGGTTGTTAAGGACTTCACAAATAGAATCAGTGAAAAGGCTATTGGAACTGAAGTTATAAGAGGAGTTAATCCTGCTCAACAATTTATTAAATTAGTAAATGATGAACTTGTTGAACTTTTAGGAGGAACTAGCTCAAAATTAACAAAAGGACTTAGAAATCCTACTATAATTATGTTAGCAGGTTTACAAGGGGCAGGTAAGACTACTTTCGCTGCTAAGCTTGCAAAATTTTTAAAAAAACAAAATGAAAAACTGTTACTTGTTGGAGTCGATGTCTATAGACCTGCTGCCATAAAGCAATTACAAGTTTTAGGGCAACAAATAGGGGTAGATGTTTATTCTGAAGAAGATAATAAAGATGTAGTTGGAATAGCAACAAGAGCTATAGAAAAAGCTAAAGAAATAAATGCAACATATATGATAGTTGATACTGCAGGTAGATTACATGTTGATGAAACTCTTATGAATGAGTTGAAAGAACTTAAAAAGGCTATAAAGCCTCAAGAAATTTTACTTGTTGTAGATGCTATGATAGGGCAAGATGCGGTTAACCTAGCTGAATCTTTCAACAATGCTTTGAGTGTTGATGGAGTTATCTTAACTAAATTAGATGGAGATACTCGTGGAGGAGCTGCTTTATCAATAAAGGCTGTTGTTGGTAAACCAATAAAGTTTATCGGAGTTGGAGAAAAATTAAATGATATTGAAATTTTCCACCCAGATAGATTAGTTTCAAGAATCTTAGGAATGGGAGACGTTGTTTCTCTTGTTGAAAAAGCTCAAGAAGTTATAGATGAAAATGAAGCTAAATCTTTGGAAGAAAAGATTAAATCTCAAAAATTTGACTTAAATGACTTCTTAAAGCAGTTACAAACAATTAAAAGATTAGGTTCTCTTGGAGGGATATTAAAATTGATTCCTGGTATGCCAAAAATTGATGACTTAGCACCAGCTGAAAAGGAAATGAAAAAAGTTGAAGCTATAATTCAATCTATGACTATTGAAGAGAGAAAGAAACCTGATATATTAAAAGCTAGTAGAAAAATAAGAATTGCAAAAGGTAGTGGAACTGATGTTTCAGATGTAAATAAACTACTTAAACAGTTTGAACAAATGAAATCAATGATGAAAATGTTTAGCTCAGGAAAAATGCCTAATTTAGGTGGTATGGGCAAGGGTGGAAAATTCCCATTTTAAAAAATACTTATAAAAAAATTTATATAAAACAAAAGGAGATGTGAAATAATGTTAAAATTAAGACTTACAAGATTAGGAGATAAAAAGAGACCTTCTTATAGATTAGTAGCTATGGAAGCTTTATCTAAAAGAGATGGAGGAGCTATTGCTTACTTAGGTAACTACTTCCCATTAGAAGATTCTAAAGTAGTTTTAAAAGAAGAAGAAATCATTAAATTCTTACAAAATGGAGCTCAACCAACTAGAACAGTTAAATCTATCCTAGTTAAAGCTGGAGTTTGGGCTAAATTTGAAGAAAGCAAAAAGAAATAAGCCTTAAATTAAAAAGTTGATAAGTTAAACTTATCAACTTTTTTTATTTAATATGTCTTTATAAGTTCTTTTATTTTTTCAATTAGAGTATCTAAGTCAATATCACCTTTTTCACTTACTTTTTCAAGAGTAGCTTTTGGCAACATCACAGCAGCAAGTGGTCCTTGTAATATTTTAAATTTTTCAGATATCTTTATCATATCCTTTTTTAAATTTGGATAAATTTTTATTAAATCTTTTAAATAAGTATCTTTATTTATACTATCTAAAGGAATTTGAGAGTTTGAACTTTCTTCAGTTGTTTCTTCTACTTTTTCTTCTTTCACTTCTTCACTATTCATAGTACCATTTTCCCAATTTAAAAGAGTTTGTGATCCTTGAAGTGAACGAATTCTTGTACAATCTTGCATCATTTCTAAAATACCTCTGAAGTTTCCATCTTTATCCTTAACTGCTGAATAACAGATATAGATAAATAGACCTGGTTTATTTATCCAGAATTCTGCAAAATCTTGTTCACCATTTCTAAATTTTTCTATAATTTCTTCAACTATATGTACGCTCTTTCTAGGGTGACAGTTTTTAACATCTCTTCCTATTACATTTTTACTACGAGGGAATATTCTATGAGCAGTGTCAGAATAGAATTTTACAATTTCATTTTCATCAACATAAGTTATATCCACAGGTAAATGCTTAAATACTAAGTTTATTTGCTCTAAAGTCATTTTTCCCATAGCAACATCTAATTCAGAAGAATTAGCATCTGAATTAAATCCATATTTCCCTAAAAGTTGAGCCAAGTCCTTAGCCAAATTACCTTGTCCTGAAATATTAGAACTTTCAGATTGATTTATTTCTTTTTTAGGACTAACTTCTTCTAATTCACCAAAAGTAAAACCTATCTCTTTGTCTCCCGATTTCATATCTTCAAACTCTTCTTCTGTTATCATAGCAAGAGATGTAGGATACAAAACAGTTTCTTCCTTTTGAATTAAATCTATTATATCTGCTGCAACACTAGTTTGAGAAGCGATGAATTCTTCTTCATTACCATCATCTAGCATTTTTCTATTTTCTTTTAATTCATCTCTAACAAAATCATCTAAAACCCACATTGTAGTTGTTGGTCTTGTAAAACCTTTCTTTTCTAAAAGCGAATAAAGTTGATTTTGTTTTCTAGGTAAATGAAGTTTCCACCATAGATCAAGTTTGTCATATAGTTCATACCATTGATTTTTTATTACAGGAAATTGAATTAAGTTTTCAACTTCTTTTAGTAGTTCCCTCATATCATCATTTTCTCTATAGTAACACATAATAGGATGATCTGAAGGAAGATTAGTAGGTCTGCTTGTATCCATTACTTCATTAAATAATAACATCATATTTTGGATATTTTCTTTTATACATTCATCTTCAACAAAGGGTACAATTTTTTGTTCAGCATAAGCAATTTCATAAGGTGTTAAAGTTTTTACTCTTTCTTTAAGCAACTTTCTTGCTTCCTCTAAACTTATTTTTCCTGCATTATATTTCTCTTTTAATTCAATTACAAATTTTAGCTTTTCTTCATCAAGTGCTGGTAAATGTTTTGCCATTGTTTCCATAATTATATCAACTCACTTTCATTTTAATTGTTTACTAAAATTATAAACTTTTTTATTGAAAGTGTCAATAAAAAGTTTTATACTTAAATAGTTTATGAAATAAAAGTAAAAAAAGAAATTATTTGACAGTAAAATTAAAAAAGTTATATAATAAACTTAATTAAAAATCGTGAATTGAGGAATGATATTATGAAAACTATGTTTAAAAATAATGATTTGACTCAAGGTAAAATTTGGAAGGTTATTTTGAATTTTACTTTGCCTATATTTTTAGGAACATTATTTCAATCTCTTTACACAACTATAGATGCTATCATAGTAGGAAAGTTTGCAGGCAAAGATGCCTTTGCTGCCATTGAATCAGTTATGAGTTTTCAAAGATTACCTGTAAGTTTTTTTATTGGTCTTTCGTCTGGAGCGACTATTATTATTTCTCAATATTTTGGTGCAAAAGAAAAAGAAGATGTTTCTAAAGCTAGTCATACGGCTATGTTATTTGCCATAGTTGGAGGATTAATTTTATCCATATTAAGTTGCCTTCTATCACCTTACTTCATAGGTCTTATTAAAGTTCCTCAAAAAATATTCCATGAAGCTTACATCTACACTTTTATTTGTTTCAGTGGTATGGTTTTTTCTATGATATATAACATAGGTTCAGGTATTTTAAGAGCCTTAGGAAACTCAAAAACACCTTTTCATATTTTAATATTTGCTAATATCTTAAACATAGTTTTAGATTTAATCTTTGTAATTAACTTTAATTTATCTGTTGTTGGAGTGGGACTTGCCACATTAATTTCACAAATTGTAAGTGCAATTTTAATCTTTGTTGTATTGATGAGAACTAATTTGGATTGCAGAATTTATATAAAAAAATTAACTTTTTATAAAAAATATTTAAAGAAAATCTTTGTATTGGGTTTGCCCATTGCTATACAATCAGTTATTTATCCTATTGCCAATACCACTATACAAAGTAAGATAAATATGTTTGGTGTAAATAGTATAGCTGCTTGGGCTATTTCAGGAAAATTAGATTTCTTAATATGGTCTGTTTCAGATGCCTTTTGTATATCTTCTTCAACTTTTGTTGCACAAAATTATGGAGCTAAGAAACATCATAGAGTTAAGAAAGGAATTATATCTTCTGTAATTATGTCCATTTCAATGATATTAGTTATAAGTATAACTCTATTTATTTGGAGTAAAGATTTAGCACCTTTCCTTATAGAAGATAGAGAAGTTATAGAATTGACTTCAGAAATTTTAAGTATACTAGCACCTTTCTACTTTATTTATACGATTGGGGATGTATTAGCTGGTGCTATAAGAGGGCTTGGAGATACTTTTTATCCTATGTTAATAAATGTATTGGCTATTTGTGGTGTAAGACTTTTATGGATATTTTTTGTCTTCCCTTTAAATCCTACATTCTTTATGATACTATACAGTTATTTAATTTCTTGGTCAGTAAATACCTTTGCTTTTCTTATCTATATTTACTTCAAAAGAAAAAAAATCTAAAATAAAAAGCTAGAACATACTATAAACACTTAGTTTAAAAGTTAAAAAATAAGTGAGTTACGAATGGAAATTTTAGATAAAAAATCAAATAGAATGA
>ERZ773069.961-NODE-961-length-17729-cov-30.048376_pt1 | contig 17729 bp, 22 predicted proteins | sample MGYA00580619_ERZ773069 | MGnify/ENA primary metagenome ERZ773069 (study PRJEB29015, sample SAMEA2738007) | human oral metagenome | biome: human oral; feature: human-associated habitat; material: dental | place: China | collected 2108 ...
GGCGCAGCCAGGGCGGAGGGGCCAGCGTGACGCCGTGCAGCCGCCCCCCGGTGCGGCTCGGCATCATCCAGGCCGCCAGCGCACACGAGCGCACGCTACTCAAATGGGCGAAATGGGCGACACATGACCTCCTCGGGGCCAACACCCCGCAGACATGGACGGAGGTCTCATGGGCGCTCAGGGGCGCGTCCGCGCACCCCGGCCGGCCCGAGCTAGCGACCCTCATCCCCGAGGTCCTGGCCGCTATCCGGGCCATCACGGCGCTCGTGGACGTCCCCGAGGATGCTCGCTTCTACGGGCGGTGCCTCACCGACTTGGGGGACCGGGGTATCTGCGACCAGCCCATCTACGCGGCGGCGGGATCCTCGTGGGCGCGCTGCCCGGCCTGCGACACCCAGTGGGAACTCCAGCCGCTCCTCGCGAGCCACCTGGAGGCGGCCGCCGACTGGCTAGTCACCCCCGACGAAGGCGCCCGGCTACTTACCCAGGCGGGCTACCCCACACGCCCCGGTACCATCCGACTCTGGAAACACCGAGGCCACCTCACCGACCACGAAGGCAGATACCACGTCGGCGACCTACTCGCCGCCGCATCCCGGCGACAAGCCGCATGACGAAGGCGCCCCACCAAACCGGCGGGGCGCCTCCCGTATTCGGTCAGCGGGTGTGCTTCTCGACGATCTCCCAGAACTTGCTTGGGTAGATGTCGGGGCTCAGGCAGTAGGTGATCATCCTGCCCTTGGTGATGAACATGGTGATGGTCTCGTCGGCGATGGCGTCAATGTCGAAGGCGTCATCGATCGGGCCGGTGGCGTCCTCGCTCTGGCGCAGCACGTCGCGAATCTCGTGCTCGATGGCTTCGTTGCGTGTGGGGTACAGGTTCATGACTGGTCTCCTTAGGGTAGTGGAGGTAGGTGTCGTGCCCGGCGGGGGAGTCGAACCCCCGCTACGACCATCCGGGCGGGTATGGGGTTAGTTGGCGGTTTCGGGGTCGTAGCCGAGGAGGGCGGCGACGGCGGCGCGCTGATACTCGTCAGTGACGTCAGCCTCATCCTCGGCGTACACGTCGCCGTTGATGATGAGGGCCGCATCTCCGGTCTCCTGGACGTACTGGCCGCGGGGGCCGACGGCGATCGTGCCATCCACGAGGTCGATGACCTTGATCTGGCCAGCGGCGGCGTAGTCGATGTTCTTGATGGCGTTGAAGGCCTTGCGGATGATGCTCATTTGGGGTTCCTTTCTTTGTTCCCGATGACTTAAGTGTATGCCACCATACTGAATAGGGTCAAGCCATCAAGATGTGCGCTGCCACACACCCAGCCAGCGGTCCAAAGTCTGCCGAGTCACCCCCGCAGCCAACGCCACCGGAGCCTTGCCCTTCCCGGCGCGCACCGCAGCCACCGCCGCAGCACGACGCCGATCCTCAACCTCCTCCAGCGCCTCACGCACCGCCTCCACCTCACAACGCAGCCGATCCAACTCCAACAAGCTCGGGACCTCGTTCACGCTCATGACATCCTCCCCGCGCTCTCCAGCACCGAGTGCTTCCAGACATCACAGATGCCCACCAGGGCGAAGGTGTCGCCCTTCATGAACACCTCATAGGCGTCCACCTCACGCTCGATGTAGTCCATCGATTCCACCTGAGCCAGCATCAGCCAGGACCCCAGCACGTCACCTGGCCTCTCATCCGCCAGGTGCGCAGCCAGAGCATCCTCCAGCGCCCTCTTCGTATCGGCACTCATCGCATCTCCTTCCAGGTCAGGCCCGGCCCCATCGCGGGGCCGGGCAGGTGGGCGTTCAGTTGGCGTTGGCGACGGCGGTGGCGATCATCCGCTCCACCACGCCGGGGAGGTTGAGGAGCGTGGTGTCCTCGTAGGCGAGGGCGCAGTTCACGCGGTACATCGCGCACGGGATGGGGTGGATAGTGGCGAGACCGCCAGCCCAGTGGACCTCCACCGCCTGGCCCTTGCCGCCGGGGTTGTCCTGGATAGTGACGGCGCCCTGCCCAAAGAACCTGGCGAGGTAGCTAGCGGCTGCGCTGGTGGGGGTCATTTCGGGGTTCCTTTCTGTCTGTTCCGATAGCTCTAGTGTATGCCCACATACTGAATGGATGCAACCCAGGGGGTGTATGCGAACAGTGGGGTAGGCCACACTAAAGGGGGTGGGGCTACAGCAAGGGGGCGCCCATCATGGACACCCACCCCCTCTCAAAGCAAGGGCACCCCCATCAAACAAGGGGGCAGGGGTAACAACGCAGGGGCAGGGGGCAAAGGACAGGGGGCACCCCACAACAAACCACCCCAACCCCGTGACCAAACCGCAACACGCCAGCGTGTGCCACCACTTGCACATCGCCACTGAAACACGCATCATACGAACATAGGCAAACTGTCAGAGCCCAGCCGTCCACAAGACTGCTGGGCTCCACTGTTGCCACCCTTCTGGGGAGAAGGGAATGGGGAGAAGCGACGCGGCCCGCTCACGCACAGCAGCGTGACGCGGGCCGCGTGCGCACACGCGCGCGAGGAGGACACGTGACCACCTCACGCACCGGCACCACACGCTGGCTCCACAACGCCGCAGCAGCCAAACGCTCAGCGCGCGCCGCAGGACTAGAGCACTGTCCACTCTGCCACGTCCGCCTCACCTGGGACGCTAGCCTACTGCCGTCCTCACCCGAGGCCGACCACATCGTGCCTCACAGTCGAGGCGGAAACGACACATTAGACAATATTCAAATCATCTGCCGAAAATGCAACCAACGCAAAGGAAACGGCAGAAAAACACGGCCACCAAAACGCAAACGCTACCAACCGGCCCGAATCCAACAGACAACCGACACCGAAACATGGTAGAGTAGCCACCAGAAACGAGGGACAGGGGGGCAATACCCCCCGACCCCCCGTTCTCGCCCCCCCGTGGGTATAGCGGCATCTCTCCCCACTGTTTTTTCCCAAGGAGGTGCCTATGAGTGCCGCGAGGAAACTCCGCGCCGTGAAGGATGGCGAGACGGCCCCCACGGCCCCTATGAGCGTCCTGGACGCGACGGAGCACGGGGACAGTAGGGACGTGATGGCGGCGATGCGTAAGCGCCTCGCAGCGTCCATCGACGACCCGAGCACCCCAGCCCGCGACCTGGCCGCCCTGTCCCGCCGCCTACTCGAGGTGGACAAGACGATCCGGGAGATCGACCTGGCTCGCGAGGAGCGTGAGCGACAGACGGCGACTGAGGCGACGGAGGATGAGGATGGGCTCGGCGACATCTGAGCCCCGCCTGTCCGACATCGCGAAGCATCTCATCCTGCCTGAGGGGATCGCGTCCACGGGCTGGCCGGCCGTCAGGGACCGTGCGAAGCGCTTCGGACTGTCCTGCGACCGCTGGCAGGATGGGCTGGGGCGCGCGATCCTGGCGAAGCGCAAGGATGGCATGTACGCGGCCGGCATCGACGGCGTGCAGGTCTCGATGCCCCGTCAAGTAGGGAAGACCTGGGTGTTCGGGGCGATGATCTTCGCCCTGTGCACCCTGAACGAGGGCCTGTTTGTCCTCTGGACAGCGCACCGCACGCGTACCGCTGATGAGACGTTCGCGGCGATGCAGGGCCTCGCCCTGAAGCCGGAGATCGCTCCGTACATTGACGGCCGTCCGAGGCAGGCGAACGGCCAGCAACAGATTCGCTTCACCAACGGCTCCCGTATCCTCTTCGGTGCCCGCGAGGGCGGCTTCGGCCGTGGTTTCGCTGGCGTCGACATCATCACTTTCGATGAGGCCCAGATTCTCGGCCAGCGCGCCCTCGACGACATGGTGCCGGCCATGAACACGGCCCCGAACCCTCTGATCCTGCGCTTGGGTACGCCACCACGCCCTACTGACCCGTCTGAGGCGTTCACGACGTTCAGGAAGCAGGCGCTTGCTGGCGAGATGAGCGATGGCCTGTATGTCGAGGTTGGCGCGGATGATGACGCGGACCCGGACGATAGGAAGCAGTGGCGGAAGGCGAATCCGTCGTTCCCGCACCGGACGCCGGAGTCGGCGATCCTGCGGATGAAGCGCCAACTGGGTCCCGAGTCGTTCCGGCGTGAGGGCTTGGGCATCTGGGACCCGGAGGTCGCCAGCCAGGCGATTGGCCGTGAGGCGTGGAACGCACTGACGGTGGATGAGGCCCCGAGCGGGCTGCGCTGGTGCGCGGCCGTGAGGTTCAGCGTCGACGGCAGTACCGTCGCCCTGGCCCGCGCGGGCCGCAAGCCAGAGCGCAAGAGCGAGGCCGTCTACGCCCAACTGTGCACCTCGCAGGGGGTGCGCAATATGGGTGAGGGCGTCCACTGGATTCTGGACTACCTGCTGGAGCACCGGGATCGGTGGGCGCAGATCGTCGTTGACGGCAAGAGCGGGGCCGGGGACCTGGTTGATCGTCTCCGCGCCGCGGGGTTCAGCCCGAAGGTCATTTGGACGCCGACGACGGATCAGGTGATCGCGGCGCACGCGATGATGGATGCTGCGATCCGGGACCGCACACTCAGCCACCCGGATGACGCTGAACTTGAGGCTGAGGCCGCCGTCATTAGCCGCCGGAAGATCGGCGCGGCTGGCGGGTTCGGCTGGACCGCGCCGGAGGGGATGACGTCGGCGGGCATGGACGCATTGACTATGGCCCACTGGGCTACGAAGACAACGAAGCGCAGGCCGCGCGAACTCGACGACGGCGGGCGACCGAGAGGAGCCAGAATCCTATGATCCAGGCACCAATCAGTGTCGCCGGGCTCACCGACGACGAGCAGGTCACGCTCAACCGGCTCTACAAGCGGTGGGCCGCCAAGTTCGACAAGAACACCCTCCTGGACGTCTACTACGACGGCCACAAGGCTTTCAACGACCTGGGTATCTCGATCCCTCCGCAGATGCAGAACACTCACGCCGCGCTCGGCTGGCCGGCCAAGGCGGTGCAGGCGCTCGCCCGGAAGCACGTCTGGGAGGGGTTCTCCCTGGACGGTTCGCCGGACCCGTTCGAGCTCGGTGAGGTCCTTGCTCGCAACGACTTCGACGTCGAGTTGCCGCAGGTGTTCAACGCCGCGTACCGGCACGGGGTGGCGTTCCTGACGGTGGAGCCTGGCGTGGATGCCGGGGATCCGCCGGTGGTGATCCAGGCGCGGGACGCTAAGTGGGCGTCGGCGCTGTGGGACATGCGCCGCCGGCAGATCAGTGCCGCTATCGCGGTCACGGAGATGTCGAAGGATGCGCCGGAGGGGCTGGAGTCGCCGTCGGAGATGGTGATGTGGACGCGTGACGCGATTGTCGTGATGCGCCGTTTGGATGGGCGTTGGTCGGCGGAGCGTCTGCCGAATCGGACGGGCCGGGTTCTGGTGGAGAGGATCGCCTATGACCCGCAGATCGGCCGGCCGTTCGGGCATTCCCGGATCACGCGGGAGGTCCGCTACCTGACGGATGCGGCCCTGCGGACGCTGGTGCGCGCCGAGACGGGGGCGGAGTTCTTCTCTTCCCCGCAGCGGTATGTCCTTGGGGCGTCCGAGTCGGCGTTTGAGGGTCAGTCCCGGTGGACGGCTATCAGTGGCCGGATCACGGTCCTGGACCTGAACGACGAGGGTGATAAGCCTGACGTCGGCCAGTTCCCGCAGATGAGCATGGAGCCTCACCTGGCGATGTATCGGCAGCTGGCGCAGAACTTCTGTGCGGCGACGAATCTGCCGCAGTCGCAGGTCGGCCTGTTTGCGGATAATCCGGCGTCGGCTGAGGCGATGCAGGCGGCTGAGGCGGCTCTGTCGGATGAGGCTGAGCATCAGTGGAAGATCGTGTCTTCGGCGTTGCGGAGGACGGCCCAGAACGCGCTCATGGTGCGTGATGGTTTGACGGAGCCGCCGGCTGAGTCGTGGGATCTGCATCCGACGTGGACGCCGGCCCGCTACGTCAGTCCGCAGGCGGCGGCGGATACGGCGGTGAAGATCGTTGGGGCGTTCCCGGCGCTGGCTGACTCTGCTGTGGCGATGCGTATGGCTGGCCTGACTCAGGAGCAGATCATGGAGGTTCGTTCCGAGCAGCGGCGCGCTGAGTCTGGCGCTGTCCTGGATCGCCTGCTGGCCGCCGCTCCGGCCCCGACTGCGCCTGCGCCGCAGGAGCCTACTGAGGCCCCGGTCGAGGTGACCAGCGGTGGCGACGCGGGCTGACCTGGAGCGGCTGTCTCGTGGCCTGGATGAGGCTACGCGGATGGCGTTGGCGGCCCTAGCGACGGCGTTCACCCGGCTGGACCTGTCCAGCCCTGAGAGGGCGCGTGACGCTCTCCTGGTGGCGATGCCGGCCATCACCACCCAGTATGGCGACCTGGCCGCGTCCAGTGCTGCGGAGTGGTATGAGCAGCTGCGTGCTGACGCCGTCGGTGGCACCTACTCGGCCATCCTGGCTGATGGGCCGTCCGAGGTGCAGGTAGCGCAGGCGACCCGCTGGGGTGTCGGCGGCCTGTGGGGTGCGGACCCGGCTGGGGTGCAGACCACCCTGGGCGGTGTCCTGGCCCGCTTCGTGGGGCAGCAGGGGAAGGACACGGTGCACCGCAACGTGGCCTCCGACCCCGCGAAGCCGAGGTGGGCGCGCGTGCCAGGTCCCGGCGGATGCTGTGCCTGGTGCAGCATGCTCGCCAGCCGGGGGTTCGTCTACGCCAGTGCTGCGACGGCCGGGCAGGGGCACGCCTACCACGATCATTGCTCCTGCGTCCCAACGCCGCTGTGGAAGGGCCAGGCGCCCCGTATCCGTGGCTATGACCCGAAGCGGCTGCGTGCCGCCTACGACGAGGCCAGGGCTGCTGTGAAGGCGTCCGGTGCCACCGTCGACGATAAGGCGATCGCCGCTGAGATGCGGCGTCTCACCCCTGAGTCTTTCACTGACGGGATCAAGCCCGCCGAGTGACCTAGCCGCACCGGCCTGCACAGGACGGTCCGGCACCCATCCGAACACCAACACCTAGCAGCGCTCCGCTCGCCCCGCACGGGCCGGCCGGGGCGCTGCCCGTTTCCCGGAAAGGGGACGAACTGATGCCCGAGCCCACAACCACCGAGCCCCCCGCCGACGACACCACCACGGGCACCGACTGGAAAGCCGAAGCCCGCAAGTGGGAGGCCCGAGCCCGAGCCAACCACGCCGCCGTCGACGAGCTCGCAGCCCTGAAGAAGACCAGCGCCGAAGAGGCCGAGGCGCACGCCAAGGCCCTCAAAGACGCGCAGGACCGGATCGCCGGATACGAGCACCGCGACCAGGTTCACGGCTGGAAGCAGGCGGCCGCGAAGGCCGCCGGCGTCCCCCTCGACGCCCTAAGGGGCGACACCGAGGAGGAGATCACCGCCCACGCCGAAGTCCTCAAAGGCCTCATGGGCAGCGCCCCCGTCGCAGGGGGAACAGGCATCAGCGGCAAGGCCCCCGAAACGGCCACCCCCAGCGCCGCAATCCAGGCCGTCCGAGGCCTGTTCGGCACCAACCAGTAACGAAAGGGAAACACGAACATGGCAACCGTGTTCACCACGCAGGACTCCAAGGTCCTCATGCCCCGCGAGATCGCTGACGGGATGATCGTCAAGGCCCGCAGCCTCTCCACCATCGCCCAGCTCTCCGCCCGCGAGCCCATGCGCTTCGGAGAGGTCGACTACATCACCTTCAACGACTTCCCGAAGGCCGAGTTCGTCGAGGAGGGTGGCGAGAAGGGAGCCACCAAGGGCACCTTCGGCGCGGTCACCGCCAAGCCCCACAAGGCCCAGGTGACCATGCGCTTCTCCGAGGAGGTGCAGTGGGCCAGCGAGGACTACCAGCTGGACGTCATCAACCAGCTCGCGGCCGCAGGGCAGGTGTCCCTGTCTCGTGCCCTTGACCTGGGCATGTACCACCGGATCAACCCGCTCACCGGGAACGTCATCTCCGGCTGGGAGAACTACATCACGAAGACCACTAAGACGGTGGAGCACGACGCGGCCGGCACCGCCGACCTGGACGACGAGTTCTCTACCGCCGTTGGCCTCCTGGTCAACGCCGCCGACGCCGTTCAGGTGACGGGCGCGGCCTTCGACCCGAAGTTCTCCTGGGCCCTGTCTCAGCTGAAGCGCAAGGACGGCTCCGGCGCGACCAGCGACCAGCGCTACCCGCAGCTTGGGTTCGGCACGAACGTCACGGACTTCCGCGGTATCCCGGTCGCCCAGGGCAACACCGTCTCCGGCCTGCCCGAGGCTGCGGACACGAAGGTCCGCGCGATCATCGGCGACTTCCGTGACGGCATCCGCTGGGGCGTCCAGCGTGAACTGCCTATCGAGCTGATCCGCTTCGGTGACCCGGACGGCCAGGGCGACCTGAAGCGTCACAACCAGATCGCTCTGCGTCTGGAGATCGTGTACGGCTGGTACGCGTTCACTGACAAGTTCGCGCTCATCAAGGACAAGGCCTGAGCATGGTCCGGCTTACTCACTGTGAGACTGGCGTGGTCGTCGTGGTCGATGAGGTCACGGCGGACACGCTTGGCCCTGGGTGGGTGCTGCCTGAGGAGGTGCCCGCTGATCCTGAGGAGACTGAGGGGGAGGCGGGCGCCTCTGCGCCGCCAGAGAAGGGGCGAGGTAAGGGCGCCCACGCGAAGTCTGATGGCTGACGTCTTCGCCACGGTGGAGGACCTGGAGGCGCGTTGGCGTGGCCTGTCTGAGCAGGAGCATAGGCGGGCTGCGGTCCTCCTGGAGGATGCGACGGACCTCATCAAGTCCTCTGCGCCGCGCTGGCAGCACGCGTCTCTGGGGACGCTGAGGCGGGTCTGCTGCGCGGTCGTGAAGCGGGCGCTTCAGGCGGAGCAGGGGGCTGCTGACGGGCTACCCGAGCCGCGGGGTCTCGTGTCTGGGGAACTCCACACGACGGGGCCGTTCACCGACCAGTTCACCTACTCGAATCCTGAGGGGGACTTGTTCCTGCGGACGGCTGAACTGAAGCAACTGGGCGGCCGCCGTAGCGCGGCGTTCGAGGTGGATCTCCTGGCTCCGGCGGTGGACCCGTGATCGCCGCCGGACTGGTCGCCGTGACGAGACTCAGGGCGGGTGACGGTGGGCGCGATCAGTACGGTGAGGCTGTCCCCGGACCGGTCGTGGAGACGCCCCTGCCGCCCGCCCTGTTCAACCCTGGCGGCACGAGCGAGCCGGTCACTGCCGGATCAGCGCCGGTCGTCAGCCAGCCGACCCTGTACTGGCGCGGCAAGCACCCGGACATCAGGTCCTCGGACCTCCTGCGCGTCGCCGGCACCACGTACCGCGTCGAGGGCGCCCCGGCGCGCTGGCCCAAGGGGACCGTGGTCACGCTCCACGCCGCTACCGACCCGAAGATGACGGGGGGTGCTTGATGGGGAAGATCAAGTTCCGGCTCAACGGGCCGGGCGTCGCCCAGATGCTCCAGTCACGTGAGGCGCAGGAAGCCGTCAACGGGGCCGCGAAGGGGCTCGCTGAGCGGGCGGGGGAGGGCTTCAAGGTGCACTCCTCTACGACTTCACGTGCCCGAGCCTACGTGCGTGCCGGCACCCGTGAGGCGGGGCTGAAGCAGGCCCGCAAGCATGTCCTGGAGCGCGTCTACGGCGGGGGGGGCGGCTGATGGCTGGCACATCTCGGGACACGAAGGCCCTGGTCATGGCGGCCCTGAAGGCGGCCCTGCCTGACGTGCAGGTGGTGTCCACCGTCCCCTACGAGGACGGGGATCCGCCGGGGCCTCTGGTGCTGGTGATCGCTACGGGTGGTCAGGGCCAGCACCAGCGGGTGCTCTCCACCGGTCAGGTCACCATCGACAGTTTCGCGCCAACTACGGGCCAGGCAATGAGCCTGGCCCTTCGTGTTGACGCAGCGATCAACGCCCTCGTAGCCGGTCACGACTGGCCGGTCACCAAGGTCACGGGGAACGCCCCCGCAGAGTCGCCCGACCCGACTATCACGGCCGCTCGAGCGACGGCCACCTACCAGATCACCACACGGAATCAACCGTAAGGAGAACACCAATGGCAGTGAATGCCGACAACGTGCTTGGCTTTGGGTCGGACGATGACTCACTTTTCCTGGGCCCCTATGACGCCGCCCTCGCCACCAAGATTCAGGGCCTCACCACCGCCGTCCCCGCCACCCTGAAGGACTGTGGGTGGCTGTCCGACGACGGCATCAAGCTGACGATGGACGACTCTGTGACCAAGATTAAAGGCCACCAAGGCCATGGGGTGGTCCGCACCTTCATGGATTCATCCGAAACGGGCCTGGAGGCTGCCCTCCTGGAGTCGCAGTTGGACATCGTGACCCGCTTCCTGAACGCGAAGGCGGAGAAGATTCAGGAGCAGATCGGGGCCGGCCCGCAGAAGACCGACGTGGCGAAACTGACGGCGAAGGCCCAGCGCACGGTGACCGTGCTCAGTGGCGTCCTCGACGTCTTCGACACCGCCTCCACCGGGGACGCCCGCACCCGCATGCGGATCGTCTTCCCTCGCCTCGAACTCGGTGAGCGCGGCGAGGTCGCCTTCAAGGTCGGCGAACTGACGGCTTGGTCCTACAAGCTGAGCGTCCTGGGTGACTACGTCATCTACTCGAATGCGAAGTCGCTGATCCCGGCCTGATAGGCCCTCATTCTCCCTGCCCCGGCGCGGATGGTCGGTCCCTGCGCCGGGGTGGGGTCACCACACACCTGGGACCGCCAACCGCCTGAAAGGGACCGACAGATGACTAGCAAGAAGACGAGCAAGACGGCCGAGCACGCCCGCGAGATTGGGGCTGCGACCCCGAGTGACTTCCAGGAGGCTGAGGCCAAGGGTGGCGGCATCGTGGAGGTGACCGTCGATGGCCTGACCGTCGCCGTCGACCCGACCGCTTTCCAGTCCGACTGGGAGGTGATCGAGGCGCTGGCTGCCATGGAGGATGGTAGCGCCTCACCCGCGGCGATGATGCGCGTGACCCGCGCCGTCCTGGGTGACGCCTACGACGACGTGAAGAACCACGTCCGCAAGGACGGGAAGGTGTCGGCTGACGCCATGGGCGAGTTCCTCCAGCAGGTCTTTGAGGTCCTGAACGCGGGAAACTGATCGCCCTCCCCGCGCTCCTGCGGGAGCATGGGGAGGAGATCGAAGCCGACCTGCTCAGGGTCTACGGCATCGACTTGCTGGACCTGTGGAGGGGCGCACTGACGCCTCGCAGGCTGCTGGTCCTCATCCGGGGCCTACCCCCAGGCAGCGCCCTAGGGCGGGCCATGGGCGGGGACGTCGCCCTCTCCGATGAGGTCACCGCCGTCAGGATGGCCGCCTGGCAGATCTGCTGCTACATCGCCAGCGCCGTCGGAGCCAAGCAATCCGACCTGCCGAAGCCGCCCGAGCCGCCCGAACCGGGCTGGCAGGCCAAGGCCAAGGAGGCGCAGGAGAGGCAGGACGCCAAGGCGCTCCGCTGGCTCGCCAGGCACCCAGAACTGGCCGCCCAGGCCCGCGCATAACCAACACAAGGGAGGCCCCACAGCGGCGTGCTGTGGGGCCTCCCAGCATATAGAGGAGGACCTGGATTGGCCGGCTACAACATCGGAACCGCCTGGATTCAGGTCGCTATCTCGGGCTCCAACCTCACCCGTGAGGTCGAGGGGCAACTCAACCGTGTCAACACCAGCAAGGCCGAGAACAGCATCATCTCCGGCCTGGGCGGCGCATTCCGCAAGGTCGGGAAGATCGCCGCCGGGGCGCTGGCTGTCACGTCCGCCGTCGGGCTCGCCGCGGGTTTCTCGGACATCGCCACGCAGGCGATCACCGCCTCTGACGCGACGAACAAGTTCAAGAATACCCTGAATTTCGCGGGCAAGAGCGCGGCCGACGTTGACCGACTCACCAAGTCCACGAAGGACTACGCCGACAAGACCGTCTACGGCCTGTCCGATATCCAGTCGATCACCGCCCAACTCGCATCGAATAACGTCGCCGGCTACGACAAGTTGGCTGAGGCGGCCGGTAACCTGAACGCCGTCGCGGGCGGTAATGCCGAGACTTTCAAGTCGGTCGGCATGGTGCTCACCCAGACCGCCGGCCAGGGGAAACTCACCACTGAGAACTTCAACCAGCTCGCTGACGCTGTCCCCGGCGCGTCCGGGAAACTCCAGCAGGCCCTCCTTGAGGCCGGTGCCTACACCGGCAACTTCAGGGAGGCGATGGAGAAAGGCCAGATCACCGCCGAGGAATTCAACGCCGCGGTGATGGACCTTGGCATGACGGATGTCGCCAAGGAGGCGGCCACGTCGACCAAGACGATTGAGGGCGCCTGGGGTAACCTTGAGGCGGCCCTCGTGTCCGGGGCGATGGGTATCGTCGACCAGATCAAGCCCGCATTGACGGACTTCATGGGGAATGTCGCCACCGGGGCAGAAGCGGCTTTCGGGTGGATCAACGACAAGCTTGTCCCCGGCATTCAGGGAGTCTGGGACATTCTCTCAAAGGGCCAGTTTGATGGGTCCGATAAACTCTTCGGCCTCGAAGAGGACTCTGGTATCGTCGATTTCCTTTTCAAGATCGGTGAGTCCGCTAGGGCTGCCGGCGACTGGATTACCGGCACGCTTGTGCCCGGTCTACAGGGTGTCGCCAGCATCCTTTTCTCCGGCGACTATCAGGGGCCTGATTCACTATTCGGCCTCGAAGAGGATAGTGCGCTAGTCGATTTCCTCTTCAGTGTCCGCGACGCCGCTATCGAGGCTGGCACCTGGATCAACGACACGCTAATTCCGTCGGTGCAGGGTCTCACGGAGATCATCTTCACCGGGGAGACGGATAAACCGCTGTTCGGGCTCGACCCGAATTCCCCGCTGACCGGTTTCCTGGAGGGCCTGCGTGACGCCATCGTCAAGGTCGGCGACGCCCTCCTGACCGCGACCTCCTGGGGTATCGAGCACAAGGGGATGCTGTCGACCCTGGCCGTCACCGTCGGCACCGCCGCCACCGCGTTCTACGGCCTCCACAAGGCCACGACGACGATTGACGCGATCAAGCAGGCCGGCAGCATCCTGAAATGGGTTACCAGCCTGAAGTCCATGGAAGGCGCTGTCAATGCCGCGAAGAATGCGCAGGCAGCCTTCAACGTGGTCTCGAATGCGAATCCGTATATTCTCATTGTGACGGCCATTCTCGCCGTCGTCGCTGCCTTGGCGTGGTTCTTCACCCAGACGGAGACGGGCAAGAAGGCGTGGGCGGCGATCACCGAGGAGTTCCACAAGTTCCTGGACTGGATCGCCCCCTACTGGGATGCGACCCTGAATGCTCTCAGCTCGGCATGGAACACGGTGTGGAACGCCGTCAGCGGCTTCTTCACCTCCTATGTGGTGCCAGTTATCACGGGTGCCGTGGGGATCCTGGGGAGCATCTGGAATGGCCTCGTAGGCATCGTTTCTGGAGTCTGGTCGGGTATTCAGACTGCGGTGCAGGCGGTCGCGGACTGGTTCAGCACCTATGTGGTGCCGGTTTTTGAGGCCGTGTGGACGGCTATCAAGGTCGGGATTTGGGCATTATCCATTCCGTTCATTGTGGTCTGGACTCTGATTCAGGTCGCGGTCCAGTTGGCTGTGGACTGGTTCATGGCCTACGTGGCCCCGACACTGGCGACGGTCTGGTCGTGGATCGTGACCGGCGCACAGTATTTGTGGACCGGGATTCAGGCTGTGTGGGCCGGGATTCAGGCTGCCGTCGGCGTAGCTGTCGACTGGTTCAACGCCTACGTCATGCCGGTTCTTTCCGCTGTCTGGTCGGGGATTCAGGCGGGCGCACAATTCCTGTGGGCCGGCATCGTCACGATCTGGAATGGGATCAAGGCGGCCGTGCAAGTGGTGGCAGATTTCTTCACTGCCTACGTCATGCCGGTCATCTCCGCAGTGTGGACCGGGATTCAGGTAGGTGCCCAGTTCCTATGGAATGGCATCATCACGATCTGGAATGGCATCAAGTCGACTGTTCTCACGGTTGTCGGATGGTTCCAGGCCTACGTGCAGCCCGTCATTTCCGCGGTGTGGAATGGCATCAAGAGCGGTGCCGACCTCTTGTGGGGTGGGATCAAGACCGTCTGGAATGGGATCAAGAGCACCATTAATACGGTGGCGTCTTGGTTCCAGGACACTCTGAAGCCTATTTTCGATACGGTCACGACGAATATCAAAAAGGCTTTCGAGAATATGAAGTCCGGTATTCAGACCGTGTGGGATTCCGTTAAGGGGATCGCCGCGAAGCCGATTAACTTCATCATTAATACCGTTTACAAGAATGGTATTAAGAAGACGGCTGATTCCATTGCGGAGAAACTGGGGCTCTCGCTCCGCCTCCCGGACGTCAGCCCGATCCCCGGCTACGCCAGTGGTGGTGTCCTGCCAGGCTACAGCCCCGGCAAGGATATCTACCACTTCTACAGCCCCGACGGTGGTGGCGCTATCGCCCTGTCCGGTGGTGAGGCCATCATGAGGCCGGAGTGGGTGAAGGCGGTCGGCGGCCCTGCCGCCGTCCACCGGATGAACGCCGCGGCTAGGGGCTCGAGCGGGGCGCACATCCCCGGCGGGGACACGGGCGCGAAATTCGCCGCTTTCGCCAAGGGCGGCATCTGGGACAAGATCAAGGGAGCCGCCAGCAGCGGATGGGATGCGGCCACCGGCTGGCTCTCCAGTGCAGCGGATGCGGTCGCCTCGATCATCTCCGACCCGCTCGGGGCGGTCGAGAACCTTATCCGCATCCCCATGAATGCCGTCATGGGCGGCCTGCCCGGATCCGGCTTCTTCAAGGACATGGCTGCGGCATTGCCCGGGAAGTGGGTTGATGGTTTCGGCCAGTGGCTCAAGAGCAAGACCGCGACGATGGCCGCCAGCGACATCGTGAACGCCGCGAGGAAGGCGATCGGCGCGACCTACGTGTGGGGTGGATCCTCGATCCCGCCCGGCGTCGACTGCTCGGGGCTCGTGTACTGGGCGGCCCACCAGATGGGGAGCAAAATCCCCCGCCTGACGGCGGCCGGCTATCAGGCTGGCAGCACGCCCGGCGGGTCACTGAATACTCCCGGAACCCTGCTGTTCTGGGGTGCTCCGGCGCACCACATCGCCATCGCCTCCGGCAACGGCATGATGGTTGAGGCCCCGACGTTCGGGATCCCGGTGCGCGAGACCCCGATCTACGGCAGCCCGAGCACCGGGCTCTACAAGTTCGACAGCGGGGGCCTTTTGCAGCCGGGGTTGACGACGGTCCTCAACGCCACCGGGCGCCCGGAGCCGGTTTTCACCGGCGGCCAGTGGTCGAAGATCGACGACCTCCTCAGCAAGGGCAGCAACACGCCCTCGGTGCTGGAGGTGCGCGATGTCGACGGCGAACTCGTGGGCCGCATGCGCGTCGAGGCTGAGCGGGTCGCCGTCGAGGTCTCACTCAACGACTGAGAGGAGCCAGGATGGCGCTCAAGGGCTGGATCGGCACGACGTCGGGCCTGCCGTCCCTGCTGGTGGACGGGCCGGCCACGGTGACTGCTGGTGACCGTGTGCTGGCCCGCCTCGGGGAGGGGCAGCACCTCATCGCGGATGGCTTGGTCGCGCCCGGCGTCGAGACCACCTACAGGGCGGGGGGCGACAGTGTGTCGCTCACCCGCCCTGTCGGGGACTGGTATGGGGTGCACGTGGCTGGCCGGGACGGCCGCAGCGCACCCGGCCTGATCTACGTCAGCAATGAGGACCCCGTGGAGTGGTCCTCGAAGGTCTCCCACGTCGGCGGGGTGACCCGCTGGGCGCTCCGGGATGAGCCCGAGACGGGGAGCGGTGTCATCGCCTGCCACCCCGACGCCGAGCCCTACCTGTGGTGGGTGCTCCAGGCTCATCACCCGATCATGCTGATACCGGCCGCCCCGACCGCCGGGGTGCCGCCGAGGATGGTCATCGTCACCGGCGTCTCTCGGAAGCGGCTCATCGATGATCTGATCGAGCTGACGGTGAAGTGGACGGCCCACGAGCCCCGCGAGGACGGCGCCCCGATGGGGGCTGTCCCGGTGACCACCTGGGGTGAGTGGCAGGACTACGGCGAGAGCCACCCGGACACTCCGGGCTGGCAGGCGTGGTCTGCGCTTGAGGTCGCCAGGCGCGTGCAGGGGATGCCATGAGGCCGGGGCCTAGCACTGAGGTCCTGGCCGGGCCTGTCGCCGTCGGGGCCAGGATTGACGTCCACCTTGGGCGGACCGTGGTCGCCCTGGACGTCCCGTGCGAGGACGTGCAGATCGACTGGGCGTCCGACCGTGTCGTCCCCGGCAAACTGTCCTACACCTGCCCATCAGGGTGGGTGCCGGAGTCGCCGGCCAGCCCTCTCAACAACTTCGGGCAGCGGTCGCATGTCGTCGCCGTCCTCGAGACCCCGGCCGGCCGGGATGAGGTGGACCTGGGGTGGTGGCAGCACCAGTCCTGGGAGGAGGACGCCTCCGGGAAGGTCAAGGTCGAGTGCCTGGACCTGCTCCAGGTGCTTGAGCAGGACCCGATGGCGTGGCCGTCGTCCCCGCCTCGTGGGGCTACGGTCCTGTCCGAGGCGCAGCGGCTCGCTGGGACTCTCCCGGTGGTCCTGGACCCTGGGACCCCGAACCCGCTGGTGCCCGCGTCCACTCAGTGGGGTCACTCTAGGACTGAGGCTATCCGGGACCTGTGCCACCCCAGGGGGATCAACTGGGCGGTTAAGAGCGACGGGTGCCTGCACCTGTGGGCGCAGACGACTGCCCGCAGCCCGGTGGCCCGCTACACGGGCCGGGACCTCCTCGTGGAGGCGCCCCGCAAGTCGGTGGAGCGCCGCCCGAACCGGTGGGTGACCGTCGGCTCCCCGCAGCAGACCAACGACAAGAAACCGGCAGTGAAGTGGACCGGGACCGCGACGGCAGCCTCCTGGCCCTACGAGCCCAGCATCTACGGGTGGGTGACCGAGCGCAAGGAAGTCAACTCCGCTGACAGCCGTGCCGCCGTCCACAAGGCGGCGCTCACGAACATGGAGACGGCCCTGTCGGCGGCGTCGAAACGCTCCGTGGAGATCGCCCCTGACCCGCGCCTGGAGGCCGGCGACGTGATCGCCGTCCACACCGACGCCGGGGAGGTCATCGTCGGCAAGGTCACCGCCTACAGCCTGCCGGTGGACAAGCCAGGTGGGCAGATGAGAGTCGACGTGGAGGAACTGGCATGGTGAGACCGAACCTGTGGATCGACCGCAAGCCGTCGCCGCGCACCGCCGTCGCGTCTCAGCAGGCGTCGCCTCAATGAAGTGCAGTTCCCGAAGGAACTGCAACTCGAGCGCTCACACATGTGGGAGTGGTTCGATAAGAAGCCTCAATGAAGTGCAGTTCCCGAAGGAACTGCAACGTGCGTCAACGAGAAGCAGTCGAACACCTTCAAGCCTCAATGAAGTGCAGTTCCCGAAGGAACTGCAACAGTCCGCTCAGTATAGCCCGCCAACAGGCCCATCTGAGGGCACTTCGCGAGCGCTCCAGCCGATTGCTCAGGCTCAGCCCCGCCCGCCTTCTGCTCTGTTCACCGCACTCCCGTCATTCCAACGTTTTGTTGCCACGAGCGCTGCCCAGGGTTCTTCGAGCACTGGAGCGCTCGCGTCAGGCGATAAGTGGCCTCTCCGGCGTGATGGTCCTGGTCAGACCGACGTAGGAGAATCGTTGCTCATCGACAGAAGACAGCAGGCCGACGTCGCACAGGAGCACGGAGTCCTCGTCCGTCTTGATGACTC
>ERZ773069.963-NODE-963-length-17686-cov-6.477171_pt1 | contig 17686 bp, 21 predicted proteins | sample MGYA00580619_ERZ773069 | MGnify/ENA primary metagenome ERZ773069 (study PRJEB29015, sample SAMEA2738007) | human oral metagenome | biome: human oral; feature: human-associated habitat; material: dental | place: China | collected 2108 ...
CCCCGGACGAACCGCCGGGGCTGCGGGCCGGGTCGCAGGGGTTGTGGGTGGCGCCCCACTCCCCCTCCGTGAAGGGCACCTGCCCGAACTCGGGCATGTTGGTCTTGCCGATGATGATCGCCCCCGCGGCCCGCAGCCGGGCCACCACATCCGAGTCGACGGCCGCGGGAATCGTGTTTCCGCGGCCCCCGAGGGTGGTGACGAGCCCCGCCACCTCGATTTCCTCCTTCACGGCAACCGGAACCCCGAACAGCGGCAGCGCTTCCCGTTCCCGCGCCGGCGTGGCGTCGAGTTCCCTGGCGCGTGACAACGCCCCGGGGTTCAGCTGGGAGAACGCGTTCAGTCCCGGGTCGCGTCTTCCGATGCGTTCCAGTACGCGTTCGATGTGGTCTTCAACCGTTGACTCCCCACCACCGAGTCGACGGCCCAGATCAGCGGCTCCGACGTCGAGAAGTTCCATGCCGCTCATCCTTGCACGCCCGGAAAACGGGCATCAAAGGAACGGTGGCCGTCCTTGGAACAACAACGGTTACCGGTGTGTTGTTGGGAGCGATACCCGACGAAGGAGGCACGCCATGAGCTACGAGCGCCTGCTCGCCGCACGACGCCACATCGACGAACGCAGGTTCCGCGAGGCCATCGTCGAACTGCACGTCGTGCTGGAGAACGAGACGAACCCCAGCCAGACCGAGGAAACCCTCGAACTGCTGGCCCTGGCCAACTTCAAGGCCGCCCACCTGACCGAGGCGGAACGCCTGGCCCGGCAGCTGATCTCCTCGCGACCCACCAACGCCTACGCGCACACGATCCTGGTCCGTTCGCTGGAGCGCCAGTCCAGGCACGAGGAGGCCGCCAAGGCGAAGACCCTGGCGGTGGCCCTCGGAGCCGATCTTTGATCCACGGGCGTTGGCGGGGCCCACCGGGTCCCGCCGACGCTCCCCGCTCACCCACTCCGCCCGGGGAACCCGCCGATTTCTCCCGAACCCCACGGGTACGCTATTGTTTCTCAGTCGCCCTCGGAGGGCGCATGGTGGGTATAGCTCAGTTGGTAGAGCACCTGGTTGTGGTCCAGGATGTCGCGGGTTCGAATCCCGTTACTCACCCCAGATGGGTCAGGTGTGAACTTTCGACCAGGGGACCACCCTTGGTCGGGGTTTCATCTTGGCCCTGTTTTCGCGCCTGAGCGGCCCAAGTCAGTGCGTCGGCCTGCAAACCGGTGTTGGCGAGCCCGTCTTAGGGACTCCGATAGCCGACCCGGACGTCGATTTAGATCGCCTTGAACAACGCCTGATTACGCAGCCAACGGCTCGCATCATCGGCATGGGCGTAAATGTCACCGACCATGGGCCAGCAGGTGCAACGAGTCGTCCAGGTTCGCCCGCGCGTCCCCACACCGTGATACGCGGCCAGCCGGTACTCGACGGTCTCTAGCGACCCGGTGATCCGGTCCTGCTCCCGCTTTAACAGGTCCAACGGGCCGCGCCGGCGTAATGGACTTGCAACAGTGTGCGCCGCTCGTGAGGGCGTCAGATGGGCGGATACTGGCGACGATCTCGGGATCGCCACAAAAACACCGCGAGATGGCAGCACAACCACCTTCTCCACGGCACCACCTTCCAGCCGGGGCAACTCGTCATCATCGACGAAGCCTCTCTCGCCGGCGCCCTCTCGCTGGACCGCATCACCTACCTCGCCCACACCGCCGGGGCGAAGGTGCTGCTGGTCGGCGACTACGCCCAACTGCAATCCGTGGACGCCTGCGGCGCATTCGCGATGATCACCAACGACCGGGCCGACACGCCAGAACTGGTCGACGTGCACCGGTTCACCCACGCTTGGGAGAAGAATGCCTCACTCGGACTGCGCCACGGACACCCCCACGTCATCGACACCTACCTCGACCACCAGCGCATCACCGACGGCGACCACGACACCATGACCGACGCCGCCTACACCGCTTGGCGCACTGACCGCGACCAAGGTCTCGGCTCGGCGCTGATCGCCGAAACCCGCGAAGACGTGTCCGCCCTCAACACCAACCGCAAGGTCGAACTACACGACGGCACCACCGCCGGATCCGGCGATACGGTGATCACCCGTCTCAACAGCCGCAGACTCCGCACAGCCAGTGGGCGGGACTGGGTACGCAACGGCGACATCTGGACCATCACCGGCGTCGGCGACGACGGCACCCTCACGATCCGCAAGCCCGGACGCCGGTTCGGCGGCAGCATCCTCCTCCCAACCGCCTACGTTGCCGAACACGTCGACCTCGGGTACGCGGTCACCGCCTACCGCACCCAAGGCACCACCACCGACACCGCGCACGTGCTCGTCGAACCCACCTCCACCAGGGAAACCTTCTACGTCGCGATGACCCGCGGCCGGCACTCCGCCCACGCCTACGTGACCCTCGACCACACCCAGCCACACCCCGGCGACAACCCGCACGCGACCACACGCAGCGTGCTCTACGGAGTACTACAACACTCCGGAGCCGAACTCTCCACCCACGAGACCATCGCCGCCGAACACGACCAGTGGGGCTCGATCGCGCAACTCGCCGCCGAATACGAAACCATCGCCGCAGCCGCCCAACACGACCGCTGGGCCACCCTCCTCCGCACCTCCGGCCTCACCACTGACCAAGCCGACCGCGCCATCGAATCCGAAGCGTTCGGCCCGCTCACCGCCGAACTCCGCCGAGCCGAAGCCAACCACCACGACCTTGATGCGCTCCTGCCGCGGCTCGTCGCTGCACGAGGGTTCGGCGACGCCGACGACATCGCCGCCGTCCTCCACCACCGCATCGAACGAACCACCACCCGACCCGCAGGATCAGGACGAACCAGGAAACCACCACGCCTCATCGCCGGCCTCATCCCACACGCCCACGGCGTGATCGACGCCGAGATGCGAGCCGCTCTCGACGAGCGAGAAGCACTGATCGAAGCCCGCGCCGATGTCGTCCTTGATACCGCCCTGACCGAGAACGCACCCTGGACCAAGACCATCGGCCTCCCACCCAGCGACCAACACCACGCCGTGGCCTGGCGCAAGGCCGCACGCACAGTCGCCGCATACCGCGACCGATACCGCGTCACCAGCCAAACACCCCTCGGCCCGGAACCAGACAACACAGCCCAGAAGATCGACGCCGCGCGAGCGCTGGGTGCGCTTGCACAAGCGCTTGGCACCAGTCGACAGCACCCGAACGACGCCGAGCGACGACCTGTCGAGCAAACTGTTTCCAACCGGAGCCTGTAGGAGCCCCGGCACTGGCCACCCGAAAGGTCCGACACGTCGTGATGCGTCACGGAACGGACTCCATGAGGGACAATCATGGGCAGGATGAGATGTCCATCATCAGAGTGGCCTAACTATGCTAGGCGCTATCTCGACTACAAGGTGAGGAAGACGAGGCCCATGCCGAGAACGCCCCGCTGGACCAGGCGTTGGACCGATGGGTCGGGGCGATAGCCATGAGCAACACGCCTCCAGACCTCGGTGCTTTCTACCTCCGCCATCGAGACGCTATGTACAAGGTCGTGGCCTCGGTACTGCGCGAGGCTGGTCGCGTCTCTGAAGCGGACGACGCGGTACATGACGCCATCGTTTCCATCATGGCTTCGCCCCCGAAGACCGTACAGAACTGGGAAGCATTCCTCGTGACTGCGGCAAAGCGAAAGGCACTGGATCGAATCCGATCAGCAGCAGCACGGCACGTCGGACCCGAGTTCGTCGAAGCCACCCATGATCGTCCCGACGGCTCTGACCTCGCGGAGGATGTCGTGGATGCCCTCGCCCGACAGAAGAGAGTGGAGCGCGCGCGGCACCGTCTCGCAGCACTGGATGAGCGCCATCGAAAGGCTGTGTGGGAGACCGCCGCCTTGGGGCGGCCGAGGTCTGAGGTGGCTATGGAACTGAACGTCACTCCGGCACGTGTCAGCCAGATGACGACACGATCACTAGCGTTCCTTCGAGAAGAAATGCGAAGAAGGGAGGAAGGCGACAATGAATGATGTTGAACGGGACCGACTTGTCGCTGAGTTGCTCGAACGACCTCAAGAGCGTGAACTTGTCCTTGCCGCCGCCGAGATGGACGACCGCGAGCGCGCAGAACTTGCCGAAGTCATTGATACCGCAGACGCGCTCTGGCTCGCCGCCCAAGGCACACCCACACTCGAAGACGATCCCGTCGCGGCAATGCTGGGGCTACTCCCTGACAGAGAATGTCATCTCAACTCCGCCTCGCTGTCCCGAGTAAGAAAGCGTGCGCGACTGAGCGTCAGTGATGTTGCTGCTCGCTTGCGCGAGCGAGGGTGGCAATTCGACAAGAGCGACGTGTTCAGGTGGGAAACTCGTACAGCAGCTGACGTACCTCCCGCTGTGGTCCAGGCAATCGCTGACATCCTCGGCGCACCAGTCGACGACCTGATCTCAACTCCAACGTCGGCTTCTCTCCCTGATCGTGTAGGCGCTGTACGCTCGCATCCGCTGTTCGAGCAACTCGTCGCGCGATGGGAGCACGCCCGACAAGTATCACATGCCGTGGCTGCCGCGACGCTCAAAAGCAGGATGCTTGCGACTGTGCACCGCGGCAGGTGCCCCGACGCAGAGCAGCTGTTGAGCTCACTCGAAGCTCTTGTCTCCTCAGTTGAGCAGGGCGAGCAAGCGCGAGAGCCGCATGAACCTTGAGAGCTGCGTCAACCAAGCCCTGTCTGTGCTGACAGATGACGTCCAATCACGCTTCGCTGAAGACCCCATCAGCGTCCTCCGCGATGACCTCGACCTGACCGTGAGAGCCGTCGATCACCTGGCCAGCTCTCGCGACGACGGTGGCGCATGTGATGGCATCTCGTTCCTCCAAGACGGAGTGATCCTGTACGCACCCACGCCAGCGAGCCGGCGAGAGAACTTCACACTCGCCCACGAACTCGGCCATTGGCTAGCAGAGAGCGCCCCAGATATCTATGACTGGATTGCCGACCAAGACGAACCCGGGCGCCTTCTCGAAACGCTCTGCGACCAGATCGCCCAGCGATTGCTGTTACCCGAGTCTGCGACCACAGCGGTCATCGGTAGCGGCCCGATCAGAGCACAGCACCTGATCGACCTCTACGAAGGCTCCCACGCGAGTCGACCGGTATGTGCGATCGCTCTCGCCAAACACATGCCCGGCTTGGGGGCCATCGCCATCGTCGACCGCTACACCGGCACTGTCACGCACGCTACCGTCCAGCCCGACCCTGAACAAGGTTGGCCCAGTGTCTTCCCCTGGCGTGACCAGAGGTTGTCCGAAGGCCACCCTCTACTCGGCATCACACCAGGAGCATCCGCAGCTCGGCGCCTGCCCTGGCGGACCCCCTGGGGCACACAAGCAGACTTCTATGTAGACGCAATCGGCGACGACAGGCGCGTTATGGCCGTGTTATGCGACCGAGACCTCTGGGAGGTCGAACGGTTTCATGCGCCCATCCAGCGCGATTTTGATATCCGCCCCATGCTCAGGGGGTCGTGCTGCGGAACCAGTTTCGAGCGACGCGGATACCCTTGCGCAGATTGTGGCCAGCCATTCTGTCCTCGTTGCGGCGACTGCCGCTGTCAGCGAGACGCCAAGCGTGTGCTGACCTGCCAGAAGTGCTTCCTGCAGTACCAACCGCACCTAGTTATCGACGGCCTCTGCTTGGACTGCCGCTCCTAAACGCTAACTCTACAAGGCTCTGTCTCGACTACTCAGTGAGAGCCCCGCGCATGCGGACCTGGGCTGTCGGAACGGAGGTGAAGGAGATGGCCAAGAACACCGGACGAGGACATCGCGTCGGCGCCGTGAAGGGCCGTAGCGAGTTCAAACGCGGCACCACATGGTTCAAGCGAGACACCGGCACCGGCCGCATTCTCAACGGCAGCCCCAACCAGCACAAAGGCGTCCGTAACGAGAAATGATCGTTCGGTCGGCGGCGACTCGCGCCGCCGACCGAACTCCCGGCGCTCCAAGAAATGGAACAGGGGCCCCATCAGCAATTATTTCGACAAGTCAGAGCGGAACTATGGCAATCTACACGAAACGATCAAGGTGCTTGGCGCCTGGTCTCAGTACTCTAACCCAACTTGGATCGTTGTCTCGTCGCTCAGTTCGAATGAAGTCTTCGACCGCCAACCAGCTCTGGACGACAGTGCGTTCGTTTGATTTCACTAAGAAGGGGAGCAACACGAGCGTTTCGGGGCAACCGGGCCCCTCGGTAGTGTCGGCGCGGCAACGTAGGATAGTCACATGGGTGTAGTTCCCGCAGACTCGACAAGATCCAGAGATGAAGCGCTCTCCGGACTGATCACCACGTCTGCTGGGCGGGAGAGCTCCTCGGGAGTAATCGAACCGCCCGGGGCGACGTCCAATCACTTCCAGATCCTCGCTCTCGATGGTGGTGGCGCGAAGGCACTGTTCACCGCTCACGTGCTTGCACGGCTGGAGCAAGACCTTGACGTACGCCTGATCGATTCGTTCGACTTGATCGCCGGTACGTCCGCGGGCGGGATCATCGCGCTCGCTTTAGGTGCCGGCCTGGCCCCGAGTGAGATCGTCGGATACTACGAAGAACTAGTCAAGGCCGTATTTCCAGCAGCGCGTCGGAGACTCTGGCGACGCCCTCGTCAGCTTTTGGCGCCCATCTACGACGGTGATGCGCTGCGCACCGCCTTGACGAAGGTGCTCGGCGAAAGGCTGCTGGGAGACAGCGCGAAGCGGTTGGTCATCCCGGCGTGGGAAGTGCAACGAGGCTCCGTGCACGTTTTCAAGACGCCCCACCACACACGGCTCGTCCGAGACTGGCGCATCCCGATGGTGGACATCGCGATGGCGACCTCGGCGGCGCCGCTCTACTTCCCTGCTGCACGCGTGGACGGACACCGCCTCATCGACGGCGGCGTGTGGGCGAACAACCCCTCCGTCGTCGCGATCGCCGAGGCCGTGAGCATGCTCGACGTACCGCTCGCCTCGATCAGGGTGCTCAACGTCGGCACCATCGACCAGCTCACGAACCACCCCAAGCGCCTCGACCACGGTGGGCTGTTCAACTGGGCGAAGCCGATCGCGCCACTGATCCTCACAGCCGGCAGCCGTGGCGGACAGGGCATCGCTGAGCATCTGATCGGCAAGGCCGCCTTCACCAGGTTCGATGCTCTCGTGCCGGGCGGACTGTACGCACTCGACTCGGCAGACCCGAGCGATGTCGCCGGCCTCGCCGCGTCCGTGAGCCGCGAGCTCAGCCCCATCTACACCGCGCGGTTCGCAGATCATCGCGCGCCCAACTACACACCGTTGATCGGAGGCCGACACCGCGACCACCCGACCAGCACGTCGACCACGGAGGTCTCCCGATGAAGCTCACCGACTACTTCAACGTCCTACTCAAGGACACCGTCAACCTCGGCCAGGTAAAGCTGGGCCTGCTCGACTCTCGCGTCGAGGCGGTCTACAAGGCGTTGATGGCCGACGAGCAGATCGGACACCTGATCCTCGGCAAGACACCCCAGGGCTCATGGGCGCACAAGACCATCATCAACCCGGTGGGCAGCAACGAGTTCGACGCGGACTTCATGCTCGACATGAGCGAGAACCCGGACTGGGCCAACGACCCCAAGAAGTACATCGAGGAGGTCTACGCGGCCCTACACCGCCACAGCGCCTACGGCAACATGCCGCACTCACGCAAGTGCCGATGCGTCCGACTCGTCTACGCGAACTCCATGCACCTCGACATAGTCCCGCACCTCAACCTCGCCGATGGCCGCGAAGTCATCGTCAACCGCGACGACAACACTTGGGAGCCGACCGACCCCCAAGGCTTCACAGACTGGATGAAGAACAAAGACGCGCTCGCAAAGGGCAACCTCCGCAAGGTCATCCGACTCATGAAGTACCTGCGCGACCACAAGAACTCCTTCACAGGCACACGGTCCATCCTCCTGACGACACTTCTCGGCGAGCAGGTCACCGAGCTGCGCACGCTGCTCGACCCCGGCTACTACAGCGACGTCCCCACGACCCTCCTACACCTCGTCAAGGACCTCGACGCCTGGCTCCAGGCACGCCCGACCAAGCCCTCCATCCCAGACCCGTCCGGGTCCGGCGTCACCTTCGACCATCGCTGGGAGCAGTCCACCTACAGCTACTTCCGAGACCGCATCCATGTCCACGCCGCCGAAATCGAGGATGCGTACAAGGAGGAGAACAAGGAGCGCAGCATCGAGCTTTGGCAGGGCATCTTCGGCGACGGCTTCAAGGCCCCGGCCACCTCATCCAGCAGCGCGAAGTTCCCGGCAGCAGCTCCCGCGGCCCCTTCCACCGTGGGACGGTCTGGCCGAGCGGGATGAGCCGCCGCAACCGGGTCACGCTGTCGGCCTGGCAGAAGCATCTCGTCGACGAGCTGAGATCACTCGCCAGGGAGCACCCCCACGACGTGCGGATAGCACAGCAGCCCCAGGTTGGCACCGACGGCGATGCCATCCTCCGACTCCGCCTCCACACCGCCAGCATCCCTCACTGCCCCGGCGGGCTGGAACTTGGAGACGACGAGGAGTTCATCGTCAAGATTCACCCCTCGCTGTTCTCGCCGCCGAGCGCCGAGGTTGACCACACCCGCTTCCTCGGCGTCCCGCACGTCCTCCAAGGGCAGCGGCTCTGTATCTATCTCGACCCCTCCCGCGAGTGGCGGCCATCCGCCGGAATGGCCGGATTCCTCAGCCGGCTGTGGGACTGGCTCACCGATGCCGCCAGCGGAGCATTCGATCCCTCGACCGCGATGTATCACGCTGTCGGAGGCGTGCTCCATCACGCGGACGATACGCCCACTATCGTCGTCCGCGAGCCTGGCCCAACCAAGGCACGGCAGATAGCTCGCCTTATCTCTCGCTCGGCGCATCGGTACGATCTCACCTACTCGACTGGCGGAAACGGACATCGAACGCCCGTCTTCACGCTCGGGAGAGACCTGCCCTTCGGTGCGGCTTCAACTTTCGCCTTGTTGCTTGCACTCCTGGATGATCCGTATCTCGACCGGGCCGGAGGTCGGCCACCACGAGTCGCAGTCCAATCGCCGGCGTTCATCACATCCCTTCTTGCCAGCGCTCTCAAGAACTCCGATGGCGACGAGCAGTACTTCGTCCTCGCCGTGCCTCATCCTGCTGGCGGCCCACATCACCTGCTCTGTGGACGCCTCCCCGCAACGACCGCCGATGCACTGCGACGCATCGCCAAGAAGCACGGCACCGCGATCACGCTTGATCCCGCGATCATCAACGCCGACATCCCCATCGAATGGTGCAACATGTCTGACGAACGGCAAGCAGTTACGACCCGGCGCGACGAACGTCGGCCCGTCAACAGCTACCAAGGAAAGGCCGTTCACATCTGGGGATGCGGTGGCCTGGGGTCATGGGCGGCCGAGTTCATCGCACGCGCTGGGGTGGCCAGCATCACCGTCTGCGACCCAGGGGTCATCACCGGCGGACTACTCGTGCGGCAGAACTACACCGAAGCCGACATCGGCCAGACGAAGGCCGATGCCCTCGCGACGCGTCTGAGCTCACTCCGCGACGACCTCAACGTCTCAATCGCCGCGGGGAGCGTTCCAGACCTCGCCGACTCCCTCTCCGCCGATCTCATCATCGATGCGACCGTAAGTCACAGCGTGACCACGTACCTGGACACACTTGTCGCCATGGAGCGCCAAGCACTCATTGCTCAGATCGCAACCGACGCCAGCTCTGGCACCCTCGGCATCGCCAACATCAGTGCACCTGGTTCCAAGCTGACGCCATCGGAGATCGACGCACGCGTGGGCGGCACAGTACTCGCCGACGCGCACCTGGAGCTCTACCATCCGCTATGGCAGGAGGTGGCCGACGAGGACGAACTCATACCAACGAGAGGATGCTCCGTACCCACCTTCCACGGCTCTGCCGCAGACCTCGCCGCCGTCGCTGCGACACTCGTCAACATGATCGGCCTCCACCTGCAGCCACTCACAGGCTCCGGGACGCACCTCATCGCCCTGCCGCACGCACCATCCGGGCCGAGGCATCACTTCGTCTTGGCCGACTCTGAAGACACAAGTCCGCCGTCGTCCGCCACTGAGGATACTGAGTAGTCCGACGCCAGTGGCGGCTACTGTGCCCCCTGGAACCCATCTAGTGGCGTGGCGTTGAGGTGAGTTTACGTTTGCGGTTGATTTTGGCGAGGATTTCGTCTGGGGTTTTGGTCCAGACGAACGGATGTTTCCGGTTGTTCCAGCTGTTGATGAATTCGCGGATCTTGCCGATCAACTCGCGGACTGAGACGAAGGTACCGCGTCGGATGGCCTGGCGTTCGATGATGCCGAACCAGACCTCGACCAGGTTCAACCATGACCCCGACGCCGGGGTGAAGTGGACCTTGATGCCTGGGTTTGCTGTAAGCCAGTTGCGGACCTCGACTCGCTTGTGCGCGGCGTGGTTGTCCATCACCAGGTGTAGTTCCAGCTTCCGGGTAGGCACGGGCCACATGCTTGAGGAAACCGAGGAACTCTTGGTGGCGGTGCCGGTCCTTGCAGAGCCCGGTCACCTTCCCGGTGGCGATTTCCAGGGCGGCGAACAAGGTGGTGGTGCCATGGCGGACGTAGTCGTGGCTGCGTTGCTCGTTGTGGCCAGGTTGCATCACAAGCACTTTCCGGGTGCGGTTCAACGCCTGGATCCGGGACTTCTCATCGACGCACAACACGATCGCGTTGGCCGGCGGGTTCAGATACAGGCCTACAATGCCGGTGACCCCGGCCTCCAGTTCCGGGTCGGTGGAGAACTTGAACCTGTCGGCCTTCCATGGCCGGACCCCTTGTACTTCTTCCAGGCCTTGGTGACCGTGGACCTGTGCACCCCCAGGCGGGGAACCAGCAGCCGACTCGACCAGTGAGTCACCCCCAGACGCTTCAGGGGGAAGGCCTGGGCGTTGCGGTGATGATCGCTGCATCATCAACCACCTTCGATCAGCCTGGACGTGGGATGTCAACCAGCCCCTCCAGACCGTGTTCCAGGTAGCGGCCCCGCCACAGATTCACCGTCGGTCGAGACACCCCCACCAACTCAGAGATCAACGCATTCGCGACTCCCCGGGAGGCCAGCAACACGATCCTCGCCCGCTGCGCTGCCCCTGCCGTTGTGGCGCTTGAACGCACCACCTTCTCAAGTATCGCTTGGTCACCATCACGAAGCGGCAGGGCCGGGGCTGGTTTGTTCGCCATGCTTCATTACCCCACCAAACCATAAAGCTATTTAAACGCCACGCCACTAGCGTTGCCCGGAATGGCTCGCCTTCCCTAGTCCGTTGGCGAGGCGTAGCATTGAGGTGAGGCGGATTTCTCCTTACCTTTGGGCCGTTCGCGGCAGACCTTTGGGTCGCTCTCCACGCACCGCCTCAACGATGCACCTGCGTGTTGAGAGGAGCCCATCATGATTCACCTTCTGTGGGAGCTGAGCGCCAAGGCCCGCTACTTCCTGCGCCGCTTCATGCCAAGCAACATCGTCCTCGACCTCATCCGGACCAGGCAGGGACTGAAGTAGGGCGTGCCGGCGATGCTGCTGGCCGTTCCCTACCTGGCCATAGCCGTCTGGTGCACCGGGCTCATCGACAATGGTGGCCCCGGATAGCTCCACATCGTCGTGCTGGTCTGCATCTGGGACGCTTTCAAGATGGTCGTCATCGGCCCAGCGAGCGTCGTGCTGCTGGTCAGGGCTCGCGCCCAGGAGAACCGGGCCAGGAATCGTGCCGAGCGCAGGGCGCACGATGAGCTGTCTCAACCCGAACTCACTCGAATCAGCAGCTGAGACAGAACTCCGCCGTTCGACCGCCGATACTCGGCTACAACGTGTGTGAAGGAGCAGGCGTAGCTGCGCGGAGTCGATCCGCCTTGCTCTGCGCACGTGGCACGGAAACACGATGCCCAGTGCCGCGTTCCGCCAGACGTGCAAGACCAGAAGTGTCGGCGACCAGCGAAGCGGTGCCATCCCGAAGCAGACGATGCGGCCCGATGCTCGCGGCACTCGTCACCGGGCCCGCTGATTCCAGAAGATCGCCAACGTGCTCAACTGCCTGCCGAAGTCCGCGCAGCCTGGCGCGAAAGTCGGGATCTCGTCGGATTCTGACCCCTCATCCGCTCTCTTTCGCGAGGGCCCCATTGAGTGGCGTACCGAGACAATTCAACTCACCCAGGTCACAGTTTCGTCACGAGAGGCGGAGTTCCCGCCGGATTTCTTCACCCGCCGCGGCAATGCCCGCCGAGACGTCGATATAGACGACTCCGTCCAAGTCGCCTGGAAGCCGGACGTCGCCCTTCCTTAGCACCAACACCTGTCCACTCTTTCTCCCGAAGTGGCCCACGAAAAACCCAAGTTCGTAAATCACGTTCTGTCGAGCCCGCACTTCTGAGTCCTTCATCAGATCATCAGCGGAAAGAAGGATGAACGCGTAGTCTGCCTTCTCGGCATGCTCCTCAAACTTCTCTATGATCGTACGTCCACCACTGGGCCTCTCTGCGAGGATGACTGGCTCCTGCCAGCCAAGCGTGTTCTGTATGTAGTTCTTCAGCTCCAATCGAAGAGCAGCATCGTGGCCGTGAACAATGAAGACAAGGGGCGTGGCCACCACATGTCCACTAGTCATTTGTGGTATCTCCTCTCTGAGACTCCGCCCTAAGAGCGCGAGCGGGTTATCCCCGAATACATCCGTGAGGGCCAACAGTTTCTCGCTCATTGTCGCACATCTCTCGAAGCTCCACCAGTCAAGTTCTTCATGTAGGACGCGAGCCAACGCCGAGACGAACTCCTCACGCGTGACAACCCTGCTCCGGGCGTGCTGCAGCAGTGGCAGCACTGTGGTCACATCCCGCTGCAGGCTCGCGACTCCGTCCACGAGCTCCGTATACAGCGGCCTAAAAGCAGTCCAGCCCAAGGTATGCTTGAGGTCTCTTACTTGGTCGACACTGAGCTTCAAGAAATCAGCCAGCAACCCGAGCGCACGGAAACTTCTCAGAAGCAGGAACGGATCTTGGGTAGCCGTGTGAGTCGCTCGTGAGCCTATTGAAATAGAGTCTGCTAGGTCTGTGAATGCATCAACAGTTTCGGCGCTTGCTCGCGCATACATTTGGTTTAGGCGATACTTCACTTCACCCAAGCGATGCTGCGGAAAGCCATTGCCTCGCAGTCTGGGCAGCACAAACGGCCAGACGAAGTCCCCCCTTCTTTCACCAGCAATATGGGCGAGCAGTGCATTGGTTACACCACCAGCAAACCCGTCGACTTCGCACGCAATTCCGCCAAGTGTACCTGGCCGGTCATCGTCCAAGTCTGCAACCCATAGTTCGACTATCCTGCCACTAATATCGACGGGCCGTCGAAACATGGGATCGGCGAGTCGATCCAACTGGCGCGATAGTCTAGCCAGCTTAGCCGGTTGACCGTACTCCAACATTTCCCGCGGGCTCTTCCTCGCCTTTTCGCTCGCGTGGTGCTCGAAATTCTGAAGATCGCTGCCAACAAAGAACCGAAGGTCACCTTCACGAACGAGTCCCCGAGCGGGCCCCAAGATCAAGTCCTGAGTCAATGGCGACTCGTAAAAGTATGAAGCCGAGGCTAGAATCTCGTCGGATAGGAGAATTTGCGCCTTCAGTTCCGCCTCCAACCATCGACGCGAGACCCGTAGGTCTTCCTGTGTTGGGCCGTCCCCGAGCGTCCAGAAGACCCGACCGGGCACAGGTTCGCTCGGAGACAGTCCGGGTCTAGGCGGCTCGAACATGGTTGCACTCCCTGCCCCTGGAACTCGCTTGCTTCTCGTCTGGCTGAAATTATGAGCCTGTGCGGCATGCCTACCGACAGTGCACGCTACAGAATCTGGGACGGATCGCGACCCATTGAGTGATCGACACACCCCCATGCGACAAGAGCGGGCTCGACACCAAGATGATGAAGGGCTTTCGCTGTGAACTTGTCACACTGACGCTCTGAAAGCTAGGTGAGCGATGATCACTGATCCGACGCGTAGGCACCATGAGATTCAGCGCCAGCACAAGGGCAGCCTAGCACCCGTACTGGAGCGCAGTCTGACTGCAAGCAGGCGAGCCATTTCCACGCCTCGCCACGCTCCACCGAGGATCGGCTCGCCCAAATGCTCCCCCGCTGGCTCTACGGGCCATGTGGAGTGACCGCCGGGGTTACCTCAAGCGCCTACGGGTTTGTCTTAGCGTTCCCGGCATCCCCTAGAGCAATGATCAGAACCTGTGGATGGCTCCCGGCGAGGTGACGTGAAGTGGACGTACCTCCCGAACAAGACCGAAGTCCATGCTCAGGTTCGGATCGGGGTCGGCGTTGGCGCGCCGGCTCGGGAAGTTACACCCATGCTCAAGGTAGTCCCTGAAGAGACCCAGCCCAATCCCCACACCCCGACCGCGGTCGGTAGGTCGTTGCTCGAAGAGCTGGCCCGTGACGGCGCTCGGCAGATGCTGGCCGCGGCGCTGCTGGCCGAGACCCGCCTATGTCGAGGCGCACCGCCATGAGGTCGACGAGAACGGTCGGCGGGGTGGTGCACAATGGGTTCCACGATCCCCGCGAGGTAGCCACGGCGGCCGGCGAGGTGCCGGTGCGTCAGCCCCGGGTCAAGGACAAGCACATCGACGAGTTCACCGGGGAGCGTCGGCGGCTCTCCTCCGCGATCCTGCCTGGGCGAGGAAGTCCCCGGGAGTGGCCGAAGTCCTGCCGCTGCTCTACCCGCACGGTCTGTCCAGCGGTGACTTCGTGCCCGCGTTGGAGCAGTTCCTCGGCTCGGCCGCGGGCTTGTCTGCGGCGACCGTCGCCCGCCTCACCTCGCAGTGGCAAGACGACGCGGAGGCGTTCGGGGAGCGGTCACTGGCCGACTCCGACTACGTCTACCTGTGGGTCGACGGGATCCCCCTGAAGGTCCGCCTCAAGGCCGACAAGGTGTGCCTGTTGGTGATGATCGGGGTCCCTGTCGACGGCGCCAAGGAGCTGATCGCGCTGGCCGACGGGTTCCGCCAAAGCTCGGAGTCGTGGGCGGACCTGCTCCGTGACTGCAAGCGTCGCGGAATGGGCGCCCCCGTCCTCGCGGTCGGTGACGGCGCCTTGGGGTTCTGGAAGGCGCTGCGCGAGGTGTTCCCCGACACCCGCGAGCAACGCTGCTGGTTCTACAAGATCGCCAGCCTGCCGAAGTCCGCACACCCCGGCGCGAAGGCCGCCCTTGCCGAGGTCTACAACACCGAGGACAAGGACCACGCCATCCAGGCGGCGAAGGCGATCGCTGCCACTACGGCACCAAGTGGCCCAAGGCCGTCGCGAAGATCACAACGACCTCGACGTCCTCGTCGCGTTCTACGGCTACCCCGCCGAACACTGGATCCACCCACCGACCACGAACCCGATCGAATCGACCTTCTCCACCGTCCGGCTCCGCGAGCGCGTCACCAGGGTCCCGGCTCCAGGGCCGCCGGCATCGCGATGGCGTTCAAACTCATCAAGCCAGCCCAGGCACACTGGCGCGCCGTCAACGCCCCGCTCCTTGTCGCCCTCGTCCGAGCCGGAGCCACCTTCAGCAATGACAAACTCGTCGAACGCCCCGACGAATCACCACGCGACGCTCACGCCCACCCACAGGTCTTGACTATTCCTCAGCTGGCGAGAGCAGTCGTTCATGTCGGACGGTAGCCGTCTGATCGGTCTCTGGGCCGAGACACATCGAGAGCGACGTTGTTCGCCGAAACTCTCCGCGACCAGCGACCCGGAACAGCGCTACGAGCCATCGGTGCCATCCACAATGAGTCCAGCCTCGACCAGCGCTGCACGCACGGCTTTGCGATCTACGCCCATGCGCTGTGCGATCGCTCGCATTGAGACACCCGCTCGGGCCAGCCGCACCGCCTCCGCCTTCTCGTCCAGAGCCAACCCCGGCCGGCGACTCGGCACGTTGCGCCGGCGTAGGTGAGAGAACACCGTGGCACGGTGGATGCCGAACCTCTCGGCGAGAGACTGCACACTCATCCCGGCCAGGTAGTCCCCGACCAGCGCGTCCACCTCGAGGGCTGTGAGGAAAGTTTGAGCCGTCTCGACAGTCCCCACAACAGAGCCACGATCATCCCTCAGAGCGGTACTTTCGGGCCGTCGGGACACCTCGTAAACCCCACGATTCAAGCGGTTGACCAGGGTCTTCGTCCTGGAGGCAGAGTTGCCGAACGTGCTACTCAGGCACCCCAACGAGGCCCTGTTGACATGCGGGACCCCACGCGGGACGGACGCCTCCTGATCGCTCGGCAACTACCTGGCGGCAAACCACAAGTCGACCTCGCCGCACTCGATGACACCTCAACCGAACAGATCGATGCATTTGGTCACGCTTTGACCGCCGACCGCACCGGCGTGCTCTGGAAGCCGCGGAAGCGGTCATGACAGACACATCTGCCCGACATCGTGTTGCTGTCACCAGTCCGCCACTGGCTCTCGGCACCGAGCCGAACGCAATCGCCGTGCTGTTCCCTCCGGTCCTGACGCATCTTCCGATCGAGGCGCTGCTCGTGGATGGCGAACCTGTTGGCATCCGGGCTGCAGTCGCCCGGTTGACCACCCGACAACGGACGGAAGAGCAACTCAATCTCGCCGCAGTGTGTCTGGTCGCTGGCGCGAATGCAGTCGTCGCAGGCATATTGGCCCTGCCTGCGGGGACTCAGGGAAACTCCCATGACGTGGCGGCAATTCCTGCGGTGATGCGGCCGGGCTGGTCAGCCAGACCGGAGCAACTGCGCGTCCCGGGACAGCCCAAGCAGTCGACGCCGGGAGTAGCCCGCGACCGGTAATTCCAAGCTCGGAAGTTCTCCCCGTCATAGGCCCCGGTGACGTGCGGGGTGGCTCGTCTTCCTATCTTCGTGGCGACTGTGACCCGCCGGCATCACGCTCACACAACACGTCATGCAGTACGGCGTGCAATACTGAATGCATGACACAGATGGTGGTCCGCATTGATGAGGCGACGGAGCGCGCGCTGGCACACCTGATGGAACTCACTGGTCTCAACAAGTCCGAGGTGGTGCGCAAGACGATTCAGGAGGCCGAGCGCCAAGCCATCATCGAACGGGTGCGACGCCAGGCCGACGCACTGCGCGAAGACCCCAAGGACAGAGCGGAGATGCTTGCCCTGGCCGATGAGATGGACTCGCTACGTGCGTGGTGACATCTATCGACTTCGGGCGAACAAACACGCCCATGGCCACGAGCAACGTGGCACCAGGTATGCCGTCGTCGTACAGGCTGACTACCTGAACCTCTCCACGCTTCTCGTTGCCCCGACCTCGACGAGCGCCCGCCCCTCCGATTTCCGGCCAACGATCACCATCGACGGCACCGAGACCCGGGTATTGGTCGAGCAAACGACCGCGGTCAACGCCGAGACCCGGCTGGGCGATTTCGCCGGACGGCTCGACGCCGAGGAACTGACGGAACTCGACCGTGCCTTGGCACTGGTGTTGGGGTTGTTCTGATCAGTTCCGGCTACAGCTCCCGTTGAACAAAATCATTGAGGCTTATTCATGGGGTGTAGGCGAAGACGAGTCCGGTGACGGCTTGTATTGTGGTTTCGAAGGTGTTGTAGGGGCGGCGGTAA
>ERZ773069.968-NODE-968-length-17599-cov-47.913304_pt1 | contig 17599 bp, 13 predicted proteins | sample MGYA00580619_ERZ773069 | MGnify/ENA primary metagenome ERZ773069 (study PRJEB29015, sample SAMEA2738007) | human oral metagenome | biome: human oral; feature: human-associated habitat; material: dental | place: China | collected 2108 ...
GACGCGGGATAGGGGAAATTCTCCGAAGGGCAGGGTTGTTTTCATCACGTTCAGAGACACAATCATGGTTGCGCTCGCGAGGAATCGACCCCGCAACCCTACCTCCCAGATTGCACACCAGCGACTGGATCGATCTCTTCCAGGTGACTGGTTCCTCTTCACCGCGCCATCGGCCCATTTCACAATCGGGAAGTAGTCAACGCCCTCCTCAACGGAAAAATCGAGGCCGGCGGCGGTAATCCCCCCACCACCAAAACCGAAATCCACCAGTAGTAGTGAACGACCCATGTTCGTCTACCGTGAGCCGCGTTATGGCAGTGACGTGTTCTCGTCGGGCACAGTCATAGTTCCCGGCGTTGCCAGCGACAGGGTTCTACACCCAGCAGCGGGACCGATCAGAATCACCCGCACGGGGAACGACCCTGCTGGTGGTTTCGATTTTGATGAAAGCGAGGAGACATAGCCCCTCGCCAACTCCCCGTAGCTGGCGAACAGTAGCTCCTGGCGCTGGCGCTCGTTGGTGAGTTTGCGTGCCACATCGAAAGCCTTATCGACTTCCCGGTCCAAGTTGTTGTGAGCCTTGAGCAGAATTGGGTCCATCGATAACGGGTTGTAGTGCTCCGCGAGTGACCGCTGGGGGTGCCGCTCGCGTGCCCGCAGCACCAACTGTCCAGCGTCGATGATTCGCTGCTGCGCCTTCTCATCTAGTTCACACAGAGCTGGTCCGCAGTTGTAGCTCCCGATGTACTCCGAAAAACGGAAAAAATAAATAGTGGGGATACATCAACCTTCCACTTTCCATTCTTCCGGCTCAGAGTATTGAGGGGTCTGGGACCGGGTCCGTAAACCCTTTATGTTTTTCGCGCACAGCGGTTTTTAGCGACGCACCCTATAGGTTTTCCGCAGAACCTATATGTGTTTCTGTGCACCCCCATATGTTGTCTGTTTCTAGCGGTATTTCGTTGTACTTTGCGCATCGAATAGTTATTTATCGACGACACTCCGTGGAGTTCCGCTTCAACGTCTGAGGGGAAGAAATGATGCAAGTCTTGATTCCTCCGATTGTGGCCTTGGCTTCCGCTATTCTAGGTACTTTGGTTGGTGGTTTTCTGGTCCACAAGTTGACGAAGGCCAGGGAGATATTGGCTGCGCGTCGTGCAATACGAACTGACTATCTCATTTCTGCGTATCGTCGTTTAATCGGTGTTTCGAACAGGTTGACAGGAATGTCGAAGGAGCAAGTGGAGAGCCTTTAATCCGCTGTGGATGATGTGATGCTACTTGGTGAGAAAGATGAGATTAATGCTGCGCGTTCCTTCATAGTTGGGATGGCAGAAGAGCATAACGCATCAGTTGATCCCTTGATTCAAGCGCTTCGCTCAAGCTTGCGTCGAGAGCTTGAACTAGGTGAAGTCGCGATGCCAAGTCCATACAATCTTCGTATCGAAATGCATGTAAATGAGAAGCAAGCTGGCTCAAACTCGTTGCGAGGGAACGGAGTACATTCAATCGTGGATGAGATAGATCCTTTGCCTGAGCTTGAGAAAGGGCGAAAGCAACCGTACGTGCGTCAGTCCTATAAGGTCTTGAAACGCGCACATTCTTCAGTTGAGCAGCTCTTTGCTGCTGCGGGTGCTCTTGAGGCGGTGCGACGGGAGGCAAAAGGTTCAAAAAAAGGGCGAAAAGCCCGATTGGAAGTCGACATTCTTCCTTCCGCAATCGTGATGACTTCGGCCGGATTGGATGCCTCTATGAAACGACTGGTAGATGATGTTGGTCGAGAACTCATTGTGAAAAGAAGGAAGTAGCGCTCGAAAGCAATATCAGCAATACCTTAAGGAAAAGATGCCGCAGTCGAGTGTTGTAAAGGACTTCCGCGATGCCGTGGTGGCAGATGAACCAGGAGAGAATCTTCTTGCGTTCTACTTAGCAGAACGAACGAAATCCAGTTATCAAGGTTCCAAAGACCTGCTTGCCCGTGTGAAACGGGTACTGGGTATTTCGAACGCTGCGGTGGACGATCATGACGTGATGCAGCTTGATCCCTTCTTTTGGGCGCGAAATCAGATCGTGCACGATATGGATTTGAAAGACATAACGACCAAATCTATTGCTCGGGTGCACCGTGATCCTGAGACTGTCGCAGATCAGTGTAATGCCGTCTTTAATGTAGCAGTACTTCTTATTCGGGGTGTGGCCGAGGCTTGTTGGGAAACTCAAGACATGCACCAAGTCGAGGAGTAGTGACGTGGTGGAGTTTCGGTTCAGCACGTAAGTATTTCCTGATGTTCAGACTTGCCTTCAGTGACAAAGTTGAAGGGAAAGCGGGATGCAGCGGCCGTAGATCCCAGCCAACTGGACGTCTGTGAGCCCGCAGCAGTAAAACGGCAGGTCAAAGACCCAGCGCCTTCGGGGCTAATGGCGCTCAAGCGGGCAGGTTTACGTGATCTCACACACACTTGGTCTGTAAGTGTCTCGAAATACGTCCGGCAGGCACGGTAAGATTTCTTTGTAAATGTTCGTGAGGACTGGGCTTTTCGCCGTGTCCTTCATCCGTCCTTTCCCCATCCCATTTGCAACGTGAAAGGTCCAAGCATGCAGACATCAATTAGCGGCCTGCTACTGAGGGCAGTGAGATCAAGGCTGACTGGCGTTGCCGTCACCGCCCTGGCGGCCCTGGCCATGGTGGTCCACGGGCTGGCTGCGCCAGCAATCGCCGCTATCAACCCTCAGATTGAGGTGAGCGACCTGAGCCTCACCAAGGTGAACGCTGCCAACGAGGAGCAGAGCGGTGAGCTCTACGTGCAGGGCCTGGCCTTGCTCACATTCAACTGGGACGCCTCGAAAATTACGCCGAAGGAGGGTGACTCCTTCGCAATCAGCTTGCCCGCCGAGTTCAAGTTCCACTCGACCATTGCGGTACCCATGAAGTATAACGATCAGACGGTGGGTCAGTGCACTGTCGCAGGCGACACTCTGACTTGCGCGTTCGACGCTGGGATCACGCCGCTGGTCCAGGCTGGAAACAAGGACATCCGAGGGACCGGAAAGTTTCAGCTCGGTGTCGTTTCGCACACGAGCAAGGAAGAGCTGCCCTTCATCATCAACCGTGACAAGACCGTCAACGTTGATCTCCCGGGGACTGGCGGCATCCCCAAGTCCACAAGTTCCTACCGTCCGGACATACAGTTCTACAAGAGCTACATCGGAGTAATGAAGGAAGGGGACACTGAGACGAACTGGTACTTCAACTTCGGTGGGCCGACCTTCATGAAAGCGCTCGGCGTGACCTTCGATGGCCAGACGGAACAGACCATCACCTTCAAGGATACGCTCGGCGCGGGCATGACTTGCCCGATGACGTCGATCGACCTCACTGCCATCGAATCTGAGGAAAACCCCTTGCAATGGGTCCTCCTGGACAAAGGACCGGAGGCAGGGGCAACGACCGGTGCGCAGGGGACCTTCGAGGTCACTGGTGAGTGCGAGCAGATGGCAGCCGATGGAACGACTCCGATTACCATCGTAGCCAAGGGCCCTTTCAGGGCAAAGACGAACTATTCAATCTCCTACAAGACTCTCTTCGTCGGTGGGACGGCGCTTCCGGGAACCGACTACACCAACACTATTGTGGTTGACGGAACCAAGTTTAGATGGAAGAAGACTACGAATTTCACTGTGGCGGGGTCCGTCGAGGTTGAGATGCGGCAAGGTGAGGGTACCTTCAGCGTCATAAAGACGATCGCCTCCGACTATCTCCAACACGTAGATGCAGACGTCAGCTTCAAGGTGACCTTCGACTACGAGCTTCCTGCGGGCACCACGGTAGACAACTACCCGAAATGGACGCCGCCTACGAATGAAGACCAGAGCAGCACGCTCAATTCTGACAAGCGCACCGGCACGGCCACGATGGTTGTCAAGCGGGGCCAGGAGACTAGCTTTGCTACGCCGTTCCCAATGGGTACGACGATCACCAACCTGCGTGAGGACACCTCGACGGCCAACCCCACTCTGCCTGCGGGCTATGTGTGGAAGGACCCGAAGTTCACCATCGGCACCGATGCTGGCACGAGCCTGACGATCGAAGACCAGAAGATCACGAAGGTCAACCTGTTGAATACCGTCGGAGCTGCCGACAATGAATTCCAAGTGATCAAGAAAGCCAGCGGCGCCGAGGGGGCGGACGCGAAAAAGTACTCCTTCACGTACACGTGCACCCTTCCGGACAAGACCGAGAAAAAGGGGCAGATCACGGATGTCTTGGGTAACTCGACCCCCGTGTCCAGCCCTGAAAAGTTTCCGGTCGGCACCACCTGCGAGGTGACTGAGGACACTGCAGTGGCCGGTATTGACGGTTACACCCTCGACCCGACCGGCCACGATGTCCAGACTGTGACGATCGGCCTGGTTAGCGAACCGACGGTCGCCGCCGCCTTCACCAACACCTACACGCTCAACAAGGGTTTCTTCTCGGTGAAGAAGGTTACGGAGGGCGCTGCCTTTACTGGTGTCGACAACACCTTCAACGTGCAGTACGCGTGCACGCATGACTCGGTGGCGCTCACTGAGGAACAAAAGGCTGGCACCCTGACGCTGACTGGTAACGGCACCGCAGTCCAGAGCCCTTCCCTTCCCTTCGGTACTTCCTGCACCATCAAGGAGAACGCCGACACCGCGCAGCGTGCAGGATACGCCGTGGCCACGGCATACTCCGCGGGCCAGGTAACCGTGGCGACCGCGACCCCGAACCCTGAGGTGACGGTGACTAACACCTATACGCCTCTCAAGGGTGGTTTCGTGATCTCCAAGACCGTGGATGGTGACGGGGCTGAGCTAGCCAAGGACGCGCGTTTCACCTTCGACTACACGTGCACTCCGACCTCCGGCGTCGCCCAGGTGAAGGGAACGGTAGTTGTCAAGGGCGGCGAGAACCACGCTGTCTCTGATGTCCCCGTCGGTTCGTGCTCCGTCTCCGAGCGTGATGCCACTATCAATGGTGCCAGCCTGAGCACTGTTCTCACAGTTGACGGCTCTGCCAACGGTGTGAACAACGGTACTGCGGTCTTCAATGTGTTGGACAGCGCTACCGTCAAGGTTTCTGCCACCAACACCTACGTGCGCGATCGTGGCTCCTTCTCAGTCGCGAAGGCGGTTGTGGGCGGTCAGGATTCTTTCGTGCAGGACACGTTCGTTTTCGACTACGTGTGTGCGGATGGCACCGAGGGGCACCTTGACGTTCCGGGTGATGGCACGATCGTGGAGGGTCCGCGAGTGCCTACGGGCACGACATGCACGCTGAGTGAGCGCGCTCAGACGGCAAACCGCGACGGTTATACGGTTGCGTCTGAGCTTTCCAATGACGGTAAGGTCACCATCACCGACAAGGACGTGGTGGTTGCCGTGAAAGCGACGAACACGTACACGCCGGTGCCGACGCCGAAGCTTCCCGCCAAGCCGCTGGCCAAGACAGGCGCTTCGAACGTCGTCGTGGTCGCCATTGTCGTTTCCTTGCTGGTAGGGGCCGGTGGTGCCCTTATCGCGATGAAGCGTCGCCGTCGCGATCTTTGATATCGCTGAGCCGCGGCAGCTGTTAACAGCTTGCTGAGGCAAAGAGTGAGCGCCCCCATCCCACTACACTGGGATGGGGGCGCTCGCCTACGCGTCTGGAATACTGGCGGCGCAATGAATTGAAAGCGTTGTAGCTGCAGCCAACCCGCGGGGAGCCGTCCGGGAGACAAGGGAAGAATGAATTGGCTTTAAGAGACTTGCGAGCCTGTGATTATCTTGAGGTAGTGTGCTTTCCTTTTGCTAGCGCCGAAAATGTTGAGCGCTTCCAGCGGTAACTTATCGGCCGCATTGTTTCCGCGCTTGAAACCGCAGCCAGGGATGGTCGTTGTTTCTGAGAGGCAGATGCGCCCCTATGATAGGAAGCGATCGGCGAAGCCGTTTCCTCGCGAATCGGCTGGAAAGATCGTCAGCCTTTCCAAGCGATGTGCGGTGCTCATCCTGGGCGTGCTGGGGAGCGTATCGAGGTCTCAGGACTCATCCTCAATGAGGTTACTGACGAGAAAGACCATCCCGGCGCAACCTACGCCACGAGCGGCAACCTGATAGACGCGCCGATACTGGATGGGGATCGGCCTTTCGATGAGATCCGTGCACAGCTGGACGGGATCGGGCGGGCGCACTTCCCGAGCTAGCGGACCGTCTCTCAAAAGCTCCGACGAGGTCGGGGCTGGGTGTGCACGTTTGTGTGGTTGTTGGTTGGGGTGTGGGAGAATGTGCGTGATTGTTGCGCGGCATTCTTAGTGTTTCGTGTCGTTTCTGAGCGTATCCTCAAAGGCAAGGGCACGTCCCCGACGGTGGGGGCGCATGGAAGGCAAGGACTACGTGATGGAAGACGGAGACGTGGTGGAGTTCCGGTCTGGACTGACGTCTGGCGGGAAGAAGTGACTCCCCAGGACAGGGCCGGCACCTGGTTGGGTGAAGTCCTCATGGAGGACTTCATTGAGGACTTCGGAATTACGCAGCACAAGCTCGCCGTCGCTATCGGTGTTCCGCCTCGTCGTATCAATGAAATCGTCCACGGGAAGCGCGGAATTACGGCCGATACCGCGCTGCGGCTGTCCCGCTACTTTGGTGCGACCCCGGGATTCTGGATGAATCTGCAGATGCGCTACGAGCTCGATCGTGCCGAAGATACGCTGGGGGATACGTTGAGTGGAATCGTTTCGCATACGACGGTGGAAGTTTCCTGCATCAACTCGGTCTGATGAGGCAGTGGCCGGGTCGCGCGAGAGCGTGGCCCGGCTTTGCTGTTGGGGACTCGTGTGCGTAAATCGTGTCGCCTGTCACCCGGGTGGTAGGGTGTGGCCATGACGACGGATAGCCAGTACTCATGGCCGCGCTTTTTCATGGAACTAGCGGACAAACTGCTCGCCTTCAAGGATGATCGGCAGGCTCTTATTGCTACGTTGCAGCATGTCTACGCCGAACTCGGTATGGACCTGCCGACGCTTGACTCAGGCGGCATTCCGACCGATATTGATCCTTTCACGGTCTACGGCCTCTTCAATCGAGGCCTCACAGACAATAAGCGCCGGGCGGTTGCCCTTGGAATTCGTGGCGCTCTCGGCGTGCAGGCCCCTCTGCATCATGATTTTGTCGGGGTCCCCGTCCTGCTCAACATCAACGCGACCTTCTACGACCAGGTGCGTCGGGACGATGGGGATATCGAAAGGCTGTGGGACTTGTTTGCGGTTGCGCTGGCATACGCGGATCAGCCGACTGAACAGGCAGAAGCAGTGTTCCGTCACGCCTACGATGCAGTTCTTCAACAGCGCCATGCTAGCTGGAACGTCACGATGGGACTCTTCTGGATTCGCCCATACGCCTACGTCAACTTGAGCTCCCGAGACCGATGGTTCCTCGCGCTGCCCGACCGGATGCCTTCATCGGTTCGTTCTGTGCTGGCGTCGATAAAGAAAGTGCCCGGATCTGCTGAATACCTGCGGATTCGCGACAGCATTCTGTCGGTGTTGAAATCCGGAACCTACGAGTACTCATCCTTCCCCGATCTTTCGGCATACGCGTGGCGCGTTTCCGAACAGGTCAACCGTGAGAACAAAGACTCTGACAAAGAGAAGGAAGAAGTTACCCAGGAGGCTGCCCTGGGGGACGCCGATGTGCAGACCGTGCGCTACTGGCTCTATGCCCCCGGCCGGGGAGCCTGCATGTGGGACGAGTTCTATGAGCGTGGAATTATGGGGCTCGCGTGGGGTGAGATAGGGGATCTGACTGCCTACGCACATAAGGAAGATCTGAAGGCACAGATGCTCCAGACCTATCCTGAAAACGGTACCCAGAAGAACGACATTCACGCCCTGTGGCAGTTTGCGAACGAGATGAAGCCGGGTGATGTCGTTTTCGTGAAGAAGGGACGTTCAGAGATTCTCGGGCGAGGAATTGTTGCGGGTGACTACGTCTTTGATCCGGAGGGCGGCCACTACCCGAACTGTCGGGAGGTCCGCTGGATGTCCGCAGGAAACTGGCCAATCGACGAACGACTGGCAATGAAGACCCTCACCGAAATCACCGACTACCCTGAACTCCTTTCTCGCATTGAGATGTTCTTCGAGGACAGTGACGACGACGTTGAGAGTGAGGAACAGCTAGTAATCTTCCCGGAGTACTCCGCCCGGCAATTCCTCAACGAGGTCTACATGTCCGAGGAACGCTACGAAGCGATCGTGGGCCTGCTGCGCACGAAGAAGAACATCATCCTGCAGGGCGCACCGGGCGTCGGTAAAACCTATGCAGCCAAGCGCCTCGCCTACTCGATGATGGGCGTCAAGGACGTTTCGCGCGTCAAGCTCGTTCAGTTCCACCAGAGCTACTCCTACGAGGATTTCATCGAGGGGTACCGGCCCTCCGGCGCGGGGTTCGAGCTGGTCAAGGGTGCCTTCTACTCCTTCTGCAAGAAGGCCGCCGACGACGAGGAGAACGCATACTTCTTCATCATCGACGAGATCAACCGCGGCAACCTCTCCAAGATCTTCGGCGAGCTGTTCATGCTCATCGAGAGCGATAAACGCGGACCGAAGAACAAACTTCAGCTCCTCTACTCCCGCGAGCTCTTCTACGTGCCTCGCAACGTCCACATTATCGGCATGATGAACACGGCGGACCGCAGCCTCGCCATGCTCGACTACGCGCTGCGCCGCCGCTTCGCCTTCGTGGAACTGCACCCCGCCTTCGACTCTGACGGCTTCCGTGAGTACTGCTCCGGCCTCGACAATCCGAGGTTCGAGGCCCTGGTACGCGAGGTGGAATCCCTCAACCGCGCGATCGCCGAGGACGAATCGCTCGGCGAGGGTTTCTGCATCGGACACAGCTACTTCTGCAACATGGACGCCGACTCCTGCACTGACGCGGCCCTGGCCTCGATCGTGGACTACGAGCTCATCCCGATGCTCAAGGAATACTGGTTCGACGAGCCCGGCAAGGTCCGCGAGTGGACCGACAGGCTGCGCAGGACGCTGCGGTGATTCGCGTCCGTAACGTCTTCCACATGCTCGCCTACGCCTTCTCGGCGCTGCGCGAGCAGGGCTACCGCGCCGTGGCCACGGAGGACTTCGACAACGCGGCCGAGCTGTGCGCCGCCATCCTCGAGCGAGGCGTCTCCCTGCAACTCAAACGAGGCCTCGGGCAGGAATACGTCAGCCGGACCGAGGCGCGCTCCTCCCTGCGCGGCAAAATCGAGGTCACAGAGTCCGTGAAATCGCAGGCGATCCTGCGTCGCCAGCTCGTGTGCTCCTACGATGAGTTCAGTGTCGACACGACGATGAACCGCGTCATCAAGGCGACGGTTGCGCTGCTCGTGCGTTCGGATATCTCGAAGGCTCGCAAGAAGAGCCTGAAGAAGCTCATGGTTTTCTTCGCGGACGTGCGCGAGATCGACCTGCACACGGTCGACTGGAACATGTGCTACGACCGAAACAACCGCACGTACCGGATGCTGATGGCTGTGTGCTGGCTCGTCGTCAAGGGCCTCCTCCAAACCCAGAGCGATGGCACCGTGCGCATGATGGATTTCTTCGACGAACAGCGCATGAGCCGCCTCTACGAGAAGTTCATCCTCGAGTATTACCGCAGGGAGCATCCACGTTTGAACGCCAGCGCATCCTTCATCGACTGGGCGCTCGACGACGGGGTTTCGGACGGCCTGCCCGCCATGCACAGCGACATCACGCTGAGCGCTCGCAGCCGCGCGCTCATCATCGACGCGAAGTACTACGCGTCCACAATGCAGAGCAACTTCGACAAGAGGACCGTGCACTCGGGGAACCTCTATCAGATCTTCGCGTACGTGAAGAACAAACAGATAGCGTTCGAGCGAGCGGGGGAGGGTGCCGAGGTTTCGGGCATGCTCCTGTACGCCGCCACCGACGAGGACATCCAGCCCGACGCCACCTACCGCATGAGCGGCAACCGCATCAGCACGACGACGCTCGACCTGGACCGCCCCTTTGACGAAATCCGCGCACAGCTGGATGGATTTGCTGATGCTCTCACGAGCCCCTTAGTTCCGTCATAAAGAACATGCGGACCTAAGTGGAGCGTGATGACTCCATTGGTAAAGGCGGCATGTCATTTCACATTGGGGAAGTGAACTGATCAATCGCTGGGTGCCAGACGGATAGACACTTTGCCTATTACTCTTAGCTCAGGATTAGAAATGAGTGCTGCGTGACTCGAGCGGCTATGAAACGCATCGTGTACCATGGTTAACATGAGTGAGCGCCTAGGGGAAGAATTGGCAGTCAATGGGCTGGTTGATAGTCGGCGGGCTGCTGAATTGTTGGGCATATCAGTGAATACCTTCAAAGTGTGGGCGAGTCGATCACAATCAGTTAAGTCGGGTGTCGCGTCGGATATGCCAAAACCTGTCGCGACAATGCATGGGCGAGTCTATCTCCTCGAAGATATTGAAGAATTCGGGCGCAAGATTGCGATGAGTGCGCGTGCGCCTCGCACGGCTGAGCGGGAGGCTGGGCGCTATTTCACGCCCGATGTGGCTGCGGATTGCATGACGCGCTGGGCGCTGCGGGCCGAAGGGGATGTGATCTTGGAGCCGAGCGTGGGTGATGGCCAGTTTGCCCTTGCAGTGCAGCGTTATGGACGGTCTCGCGGGTGGAAAAAACTAGTGCTCCATGCGTGTGAACTAGATTCCGATGTTGCTGCAAAGGCGGTAGCTTCTGGCGCTGTTGATTCTAGCTATCTACATGTTGGGGATTTTCTGGGCGATGCGGCGTTGTCGAAAGTGGATGTTGTTATCGGGAACCCGCCATTTGTGCGGGTCCGTGAGTTAGATGCAGTCCTCAAAGCAAATGCGCTATCTGCTTCGAAGCGTGCAATGGGCGTGCAAATGGATAAATCGGGAAGCGTCTGGATGTCGTTTGTGGCAAAAGCGACTTCACTATTGAAGGAAGGAGGTAGGCTTGCGTTTGTTTTGCCTTTAGACTTCACGTATGTGCGCTATGCGCGACCTCTGTGGGAATATTTATCAAAAACGTTCGGAACCCTGAGTGTCTTGCGTGTTAAGCAGAGGGTGTTCTCTGACATTCTTCAGAACGTTCTTATCCTTTTCGCGGATCGTAAAGGTGGGGCTACTGATACGATCAGGTTCATTGCTCGGGATGCTCTCAGTTACGACTTCGATGTTGACAGTGCTCCGAACGTCGCGGTTTCTGTCGCAGATGTAGTTGCGGGGGAACGCGTATTCCAGCGTGCCTTGCTCTCGCGTGATACGCTTGACGTCCTTGATCAACTGACTTCTTGTTCGACAGCAGCGGATAAGCGTGTCAAGTTTAGTATCGGTTATGTGTCGGGGAATAAAAGCTATTTTCATCCAAGTTCTGCGCAACAGGAATTATATGGGCTTCCTGATGCGTCTTTGCTTCCTACGGTCGAATCCTCGCGCCAGCTCTTCGGTGCGGGTGTAGGCACTCGGTCAATTCCCGTGACTGCAAAGCTGTGGGCGCCTAAGGCAGAATTGACAGAGTCGGAGAAGCGCTATGTCGCATACGGTGAAAGACAGGGGGTTGATATGGCTTACAAATGTCGTATTCGTTCTCCGTGGTATCGTGTTCCAGGTGTGCGAAGTCCGGACGTGCTGTTGACTGCGTTTAGCGATCGACCGCGTCTGTACCTCAATGATGCGAGTTGGGTTGCTTCCAATAGTGTCCTGTGTGGTTATCTGCGAAAAGGTGAGTCTGCTCTACGTCTGTTGGCATCTTGGTATACGCCGTTGACGCTGTTGACTAGTGAGCTGCAGATTCATTCTCTTGGCGGTGGTGTAATGATCGCTGTGCCTCGCGAAGCTGACTCTGTTCGTATTCTTACTGAAGAATCAAGTGGAGAATTGAACTATTCTGATCTGGATTCGGCACTGCACTCGAACGACGTATTGTCTGCTTATAGGACGGGAGAGCAGGCAATCATAGACCTGGTCGGCACGGAAGGCTTGGAGCTAGTGTATGCCGGTGTGAGCGAGCTTGAAGCTTGGCGTAAATCCCAGTCGTGAATTGGATGTTGGGTTTGCTTGGAAGATATTGGTCCGGCAGGCTCAACATTCCCTCTTACCTTCTATCCTCGAATAGGTTTTTCGAAGATGTCCTGTATCCATAGGTTTCTGTTATTGAAGGTATCGACCAGGCGTGGGACAAAGCTGAGAATCGACATGTCAAGGTCCGGGACTGCTTGGCGCACAATATCGTCGCGCAGCTGAGGTTCGGCGGCCTGGAAGTCGACAACTGAGTATGCAAAGTGATCGTATGAGCCGAGCTGATGTTTGTAGAGACGATCATCGCGGCTGCCGATTCCTGCGTACATTCGCGCGAAGCGTGAGTGATCCGGGCTTTCGGCTCCGGTCCATTTTCCATCCTTTTTCTGCCAGGGCACGACTTGGAGGGGGTGCAGATAAGCGTAACCGGTCGTGCACATTGGGAAGCGTTCTTGAAGAGAAATCGCTTCTCCGATACTGTCTTGGTAGTATGTGAGAACATTTTTGCCAACGGAGCTCATCTGACTACGGACTCCGATCAAGAGCAGGGGGCCGTTGGTTGGATGTATCACGGCGACGTCAACATCTTTCGATTTGAATGACCCGAAAACTTTCGCTTCTTGGACGACGCTAATGTTTTGTGTCCTCGCTTTCGGGGTTAAGTGGCTGGTCAGGTCCTCTGCAACAAATTGGTGAAATGTTTGAATGAAATTCTGGCTGCGAACAGCCGCTTCAGGGTCTGTATCAAACACTGTCTTCATCTTGAGCAGTGTTTTGCTGAAATTTTCTCGTCGCTCGCTGTCGGTCCAGGGCATCGGGATGACCTTCTTTCGGAGAGTGGCTTGTCATTAGAGTTATTTTACTCCTTTTGTCAAGGTGTGTAGTTCTGACAAGCAACGAGGGCAGTAATTACAACTCTGAGCCGCATCAAGCTGATCGTGGGATGTGCGAGACGGGCATCAGTAGCGTTGATACGCTGTTGGATTTGAGCATATGTCAAGCGTGTTGCTTCTGTCGCGTAGCTCCGGCTTTGTGAAGGAGCGAACCTGGGCGGCATCCGGGTCGATGGGCGTGACCGTCATGGTCTTTTTCGAGGCCTCCTCGAGTGCGCTCACGGATCGTGCGCTGGCCAGGAGGCGGCTTTCCATGGACGACACGGTCTTGTTGTAAAAGTCCACGGTTTTGGCGAGGTGTTTGCCGAGGTTTTCCATGTGGCCGGCGACGACGCCGAGGCGCTCGTATAGCTCGCGGCCGAGTGCGATGACTTGGTCCGCCTGTTCGTTAATCGACGTCCGAGCCCACGCGGTGGCGCACGTGCGTGCCACCGCAAGTAGCGTGACGGGGGAGCACAGGGCCACGCCTCGGGCCATCGCATCGTCCAGGAGCGATGCATCAGTGCGCAGTGCCGCCGACAGCGCGGCCTCGGATGGGACAAACAAGATGACCAGTTCGGGTGACGCGCCCAGTGACCGCGCGTAGTCGCGTCCAGCCAGCGCCTCGACGTGAGAGCGCAGCGCCTTTGCGTGTGCCGACAGCTCGGCACGGCGTCGAGATTCGGCGTCTTCTCCGCTCTCTTCAATGGCGCACGCCCGCAGGTATGCGTCCATGGGGGCCTTCGCGTCGAGCGCGAGGAACCCCTGCCCGGGCAGGTGAATCGTGACGTCGGGACGGCCGAGGTCACCCGACGATGAAACTGCGCCCCGACCTCGTCCCTGAGTGAGCGAGCCAATCGAACGCTGCTCCGCGAAGTCTACGTGCGGCAGCATTCCGGAAGCCTCCAGGATGCGGGCGAGCTCGACCTCGCCCCACGTGCCGCGTGCGCTACGCGACCGCAGAGCGCCCTCCAGTGAGGCGGTCGTGCGAGCCAGCTCGGTCTCACGCCTCGCGGATTCACGCAGCTGCTCGGCAAGGGCGCCGTGCTGACGCGCGCGGATCTGCTCCATCTGATCAACCCGCTGTGTCATCTGCTCCAACTGCGCTCGGACGGGGGCGAGCGCCTGCAAGACGGAAGCATCACCCTGTGAGCGGGCCTCGGCAGAATCGACCCGCCGGGAGAGTTCTTCCGCGCGCGCCTGCCAGCGGGCAACCTCCGCGCGCAGCGTGCCTGCCTGGTCAGGCGTCGACGCCCGGCGTACCACCGCGCCCACGTACCCGAGGAGCGCGCCAACCACTAGACCAACGAGGAGAAAAACAAGCGACATACCCATGCGCGCAGTCTACGAACGACCATGCACATCTGCGTCCGGCCCGGCTCAACGTGGGTGTTCAACGACCTACCGCTGGTCTGATAAGTCGCCTATCCTGGGGGTAAAACTCACGGGGGAGTGGCATGGAGTCCGTCGATCCGCGCACGATGCACGTACTGATTCGCGATAAAGAAACGCTGGCCTGGCAGGACGAGACCTGGAAAATTACGAAGGCTCGCCGCGACGGCGACCGCATCGTCGTCACCTACACCAGCGGTAAGGAGTATCGATACGGCGAGGAGAGGGCGCGCCTCTACGACCAGGTCGAGCGTCGAAGGGTCGACGCACTCGATGAGGTTCGGATCGGCGGCCAGCGCCGAACCAACGTCGAAATCATCTGGACGCTCCGCCGCGTGGGCCACCCGCGCGATCCCCGCTACACGCTCGCGTACCGCACGGCTGAGGGCACGCTCAAACTTCATCGCTACGGGCACGACGAGGTACGGGTGACGTATGCGACCGCGGAGGACCGGCACAACGCCGCCACCCTCAACTACGTCCGCGAGGAAGTGCGCGCGCAGGCTCGACGAGCCGGGGCGATGCTCGACCCGACAGCCCAGTATCCCCGCTGGGTGAGCGGTGAGAAGATGCTGCCCGAGGCGATCCTCGCGAACGTGTGGGAGTGGCTCCCTCAGGCACCGCGCCGTTCCGCCCTGGAAGCGTTCCTCGCCGGTACGTCCTCCACGAAGACGGGTGCGAGCGATCGACTGATCATGCCTTTCCCCTCCAATATCGATCAGCGCAACGCGATTCGAGCCGCGCTCACACACCAACTGTCCATCATCGACGGGCCTCCCGGCACGGGTAAAACGCAGACGATCCTCAATCTCATCGCCTCCCTGATCGCGCAAGGCAAGACCGTCGGCGTCGTCGCGGGTGCGAACTCTGCGGTCGACAACGTCGTTGACAAGCTGACGGAGGAAGGCTACGGCTTCCTCGTCGCGAACCTCGGGAAAACGAAGCGCGTCAAGGAATTCCACGAGCGTGAGGGTGTCCTTGAACAGAGGCGCGAAGCGTGGGCTCGCAAGGCGTCCGCTGCGTCGTCGGATACGCCTGCCGGAGCCGACGAGGCTGCGCTGCGGGTCGAAGAAGATCGCCTCGTCACTCTATGGGAAGATGCGCGAGACATTCCGAAGATCCGCGCGCAGCTGACGGCGGCTCAGCGTGAGCGGCGCCTTTTTGAGGAAAAGGTACAGGAGAGCCGCCGCCCGGTTGCGGACATTTCTCATCTGGCTATCTCGAGGCGCCGCTCTGGGGTCGTCGGTGACCTGCTGGCCCTCGCTCGCTGCGCGCCGAGGGTGGGGAGCGGTCCCCGGGGTTTCATCGAGCGGGTGCGTCGCTACTTTGCGTACGGCTCCTTGAAGGGCGTTGACCTGGGAGACCCGCACGTCCAGTCGGCGCTCCAACTCGCCTTCTATCGGGCCCACGAGCAAGAACTATCCGACCGCATCGAGGAGGCCGAGGCCCGCGCTGCCCGCCACGGCCTCGTCGAAGTGAGCGCACAGTATCGCCGCCACTCCCGCGCGGTCCTCGATGCCGCCCTGCTCGGCCGATTCGCGCGCAATCGGCCGAGCCGCCTCAGCCCAACCGAGCGCCTCAAGCGGCAGACGGATATCCTCCTGCGCACCTACCCCGTTGTGGCATCCACGTGTTTTTCGATTCGGAACAACCTGGCCGAGGAAGTGCTGCTCGACTGGATCATCATCGACGAGTCCTCTCAGGTGCTGCTCCCCCAGGGGATGGCGGCGCTGAGCAAGGCCCGTAACGCTGTCATCGTTGGTGACGACAAGCAGCTCGGCCCGATCTTCCAGGGGTGGGATGAGAGCAAGCAGGAGCCGCCCGCGCCGCGCTTCGACGTCCGTTCGCTCTCGCTGCTCGACTCCATCAAAATGATGCCGGAGTCGGCACAGGTGCCGAGCACTCTGCTCAAGGAACATTACCGGTGTCATCCCGCGATCATCGAGTTCTGCAACCGCATGTACTACGGCGGTCAGCTCATTGCGATGCGCGATCCTGGCGAGGATGCACCCGATCCGCTCGCGATCATCTATGCTGCGCCCGGAAACCACGCGCGACGCCCATCGCACGGCAGTGGATTCTTCTCGCAGCGGGAAATCGACATTGTTACCGACCTTGAGGATATGCGCAGCATTCGGGACGGCGTCGAGCTCGAGGGGGCAGACGAGTCGGGCGACTTCGTGTTGGGCGTCGTGACTCCGTTTCGGGCGCAGGCAACGAACCTGAGCAAGCGGATTCGTAGCGACCTCGGCGATGGGGCTCATCCCCGATGGCTGGCGGAGACCGCGCACAAATTTCAGGGGCGCGGTGCGGGCACGATCATTCTGTCTACAGTCCTCAACGCCAACGACCGCTCGGCCGCGCAAGATTTCTACGACGCGGATGCCCTGACAAACGTGATTGTGTCGCGAGCCAAAGACCGCTTCGTCGTCGTGACCACGCATGGGGGAGTCCGGCTCAGCCGAAACGTGAGAGCCTTGCTCGAGTACATCGAGATGTGCGATCCGAGCTCCGTCATCCAGTCGGACATCGTGTCCATTTTCGACGTCCTTTACAACGCGTATAGCGAGTCGCTCGAGCGGTATTCTCAGGTTAAGTGGGCTGATCGTCGGCGCTCGCCCGCAGAAAATGTTGCGGAACAATGCCTGCGAGACGTGCTCGCAGAACCCAGGTATGCGCGCTTTGGCTATCAGACCCAAGTGTTCCTGCGGGATGCGTTGCCGAATACGCGTCGCTTGAACGAGGAACAGCGAGCTTTCGTGTTCCGGGACAGCGCGCTCGACTTCGGGGTGTACTCGCGTGTGACGAAGCGCCTTCTCCTTGCCATCGAGGTAGACGGGTGGACGTTCCACGGCATGAGCCAGAAACAGCAGAAGCGCGACGGCCTCAAAGATTCGATCATGTCCGCGTATGGAGTTCCCGTCCTGCGTCTGCCCACGATCGGATCCGGGGAGGAACAGCAGATTCGGGAAGCGTTGGATCGGCTCCTCTAGGGTGACGTCCTCTGCACCCGGTCGATGTCCTCGATGACCGTCGCGGCGGCTTCTGTTCGTCATCATCCATGGCTCGCGACGAGGCATGGGCTGGGGTGTGCACATACGTGCGGTTTCGAGAACGCGGATGGGAGGATGTGCGTGATGGTTGCGCAGCATTCTTAGTGTTTCGTGCTGGTTCTGCGCGTACCCTGAAACAGTAGGGCGCGCCTCCAACGACGGGGTGCGCCGCAGGGCACCTCACCGTGGAGGTTGATAGATCATGATGGTTCCAC
>ERZ773069.973-NODE-973-length-17570-cov-6.020953_pt1 | contig 17570 bp, 14 predicted proteins | sample MGYA00580619_ERZ773069 | MGnify/ENA primary metagenome ERZ773069 (study PRJEB29015, sample SAMEA2738007) | human oral metagenome | biome: human oral; feature: human-associated habitat; material: dental | place: China | collected 2108 ...
TGAAAGACTTCACTCATCCAATCACATCCTTTCTACTTTAATAAGTGTAATTCAAGTCCCGTTTAATCGTCAAGGGGAAGGAAAGTTCCAACAGTCGTAAAGATTCTCTTTAGGATTTATTCATCGGTATCACAAATCCGGCACCTCCCTGAGTCTTCGTCTCAGGGTTACCAAGCTTCAAAGCGAGGCTAAGGAATAAATTCCTAAACCTCGCTAATTCACATTGGTTGCTTCCTCGGTACTGTGATTCCGATGAAATCCTAAAGAATCTTCACTCCTTCAACTTTCCTTCCTCCCTCCTTGACCGTTACAGTGCAGGGTGTTTTGATCTGCATTCCACAAAGTGCAGTCTTCCCCTCGTTGAACCTTTCCGCACTAAAAAAACTGGGGAGCACTCACTCCGTTCCCTTTTTCCCATTTGGAGGCGAGTGAAGACTCAGAAGCAAGCGGAATTTAGAAAGCAGTAGCTGCCCAGCGAAATACCCTGATGTGAGCACCAAAACCAACTAGTTACACTTACTTATTGTTGAATAAAAATCCTGGAGGATTACGGGGAATCATGCGGATTCCATAATAACTGTAATGGGGAATCGCATTAAAACGAATAAGAGGGCGTAAGGAATTTCATTCCCTACGCCCTCTTTGAGGCTTTAAAGGTGAGAGACTTCGGCTCGAACCGGTGCCCCATTATAGTTTTTATGGATAAATCCGCAAGGATTCAAAGTAATCCGGAAGGATATTAGTACTCTTTTTTAGTCTTTCGATTATTTTAAATTTATTATTCTACAGATAATAAGTAAGTGTATACTGGTTGGTTTCCTTCATGGACTTCAACCTCTACATCAGGGTATTTCGCTTCTACAGCTTCAGTGATTTCTTCCACTTCGCTTGCGTCTGCATCTTCACCATAGATGATTGTTAGGATCTCTGAATCGTCGTTGATCATTTTTTCAATCGTCGCAAGAGTTGCTTCCTTACGGTCCGCAATACTTACTAAAATCTTACCATCTACAATCCCCATGAAGTCGTCTTTCTTAATTTCAACGCCATCAATGTTTGTATCACGAACTGCATTCGTGATTTGACCACTTGATACAAGCGCCATTTGTTCGCTCATTGCAGCTTGGTTGTCTTCTAAGCTTGCTTCCGGATTGAAGGCTAATAATGAAGCTAACCCTTCTGAAATTGTACGAGTTGCAACAACGGCAACTGCAGCATCTTCTGATACTTCAGCCGCTTGATTTGCAGCCATTTGAATGTTTTTGTTGTTTGGTAATACGATTACTTTTTCAGCATGCGCTTCTTTGACGGCTTGAAGAATATCTTCTGTACTTGGGTTCATTGTTTGACCACCGTTGATGATTGTTGTAACACCCATGCTCTTGAATAATTCTTGAACACCTTCACCTGCAGCAACCGCTACGATTCCGTATTCTGCTTTTTGTTTTTGAGCAGCTTCTTTTACTTTTGCAGTGTAGTCTGTTTTTAGCACTTCTTCGTGTTGGAGACGCATGTTGTCTACTTTCACTTTCATTAATGAACCGAAGCGTTGTCCGTAGTTCATTACTTCACCTGGACGCTCTGTATGCACGTGTACTTTGATGATTTCATCGTCTGCTACTACTAATAGAGAATCTCCAAGTTCGTTTAAGTAGTTACGGAAAGTATCGTAGTCGAAAGTATCTACGACTGTTTCACCTTCACCAATTTTCACCATGATTTCAGTACAGTAACCGAATTTGATGTCGCCAGTTGACACATGTTCGTAGTCAACGCCTGATTCGTGGTGAGCCACTGAAGTTAAATCGATTTTATTGCTTTGTAATGATTGAACTGGAACGGCTTCCCCTGTTAATGCTTCGAAGAATCCGTTGTAAATGAATACTAAACCTTGACCGCCTGAATCCACTACGCCTACTTCTTTTAATACAGGTAGTAAATCTGGAGTTTTTGCTAAAGATTTTTCAGCACCACGTAACACTGAACCCATTACTTCGATGATGTCGTTTGAAGTTTCTAGCTTACGAACACCACGTTTTGCAGATTCACGAGCAACAGTAAGGATAGTTCCTTCAACAGGTTTCATAACGGCTTTATACGCTGTTTCCACACCGTTTGTAAATGCTTGGGCTAATTCTTCACCAGTGATGACCTCTTTCCCAACAACCGCTTTAGAAAATCCACGGAATAATTGAGATAAGATAACTCCTGAGTTCCCACGAGCACCCATTAATAATCCTTTTGCTAAATCTTGTGCTAAGTCCCCTACAGTTGTTGCTGTAGAGTTTGCAACACGCTCCGCACCTGATTTGAATGAGAGCATCATGTTTGTTCCTGTGTCTCCATCTGGTACTGGGAATACGTTTAATGAGTTTACGAATTCTGCATTTTCAGATAAACGCATTTCACCGATTTCTACCATTGCGCGGAAATCTTGAGCCGTAATAGTTTTCATAGTTGCCATATTTTTCTTACTTCCTCCTGACTAGAATCAACAAGCATTACGCTTCGATGATTTTAACTCCTTGAACATATACATTCACTGTGTTCGCATAGAATCCTAACATTGTTTCTAAGTTGTATTTCACTTGTTCTTGTACGTTTCTACAAATTGCAGAAATCTTAGTACCGTATCCAACAATAATGTAAACATCAACCGCAACACCTTCATCTTCTTGACGGATTACTACGCCACGAGAAAAGTTTTCTTTCTTCAAGATATCATTTAAGTTGTCACGAATTTGATTTCGGCTAGCCATCCCAACGACTCCATAGTTGTCTGTTGCAGCTCCACCTACAACCGTCGCAATGACTTCATTGCTCAGTTCAATTTGTCCATTTTCTGTTTGAATTTTTACTGTCATACGAATACCTCCCATTGAATGTATAAAGGTTTCTGCCTATTTTTAGACAGATTGACACATTATTTCTATACTATAATATCACATTCCTACACGATTACCTAGCTTTTTATCAATTTTTAAAAAGGGGTAAATCTCTATAACCGACTCACTTGCAATCTTACTTCAACTATGCTAAATTATTTAAGTATATGATTTAGTTCAAAATTATATCAGCTGATAATGAATTAAATAAAGGAGGAGAATGAAAATGGCTAAAGTATGTTATTTCACTGGACGTCGTTCTGAAACAGGTAACACTCGTTCTCACGCTATGAACGCTAACCGCCGTACTTGGAAACCAAACTTACAAAAAGTTCGTGTTTTAATCGACGGCAAACCTAAAAAAGTATGGGTTTCAACTCGTGCATTAAAATCAGGTAAAGTAGAACGTGTTTAATACAGAGCACTATTAAAAAGAGCTTAGGCGATATCCCTAAGCTCTTTTTGTTTATCTAAAAATAATTAAGCCGAAGGCTTAAAACAATAGATCATGTATGCTAATTGCATTTCAAGCTGCTTGACGTTTTGGATAGCGGACATCATTGTAATGGTACCGGCAGGAGCCTGTGGTCTCCTTGCCTACCAAGCTTCAAACCAAGGCTAAGCGACCAGTCGCTAAGCCTTGGTAATTCACATTGGTTACTTCTCCATTACAATGACCGCTATCCTCCTCAAGCAGCTTTTCATGCTTTATGATTTATACTCTATTGTTTTAAGCCTTACTTTATAAAAAGTGCTTGGGAATCGCCTAAGTTTTTTATCTGCTTTAAACAGGTGCTCCTTTACCTGAGATTAATGCCAGGAAACCAAGGGACCATGGGTGGTGCTTCTCATGGAGTTAGGTGGGTGTGCAGTTTTTTGATTTATTTTTCAAAAAAATGGAGTTTGTGAAAAGGTTATAAGATAGAGGTTTGAAGCAGTCTCAAAGGAAAGAAATCTATTTTCATTATTTGTAAGTTTATCCGTCTGTTGAGGTTTTATCCGCTACAAAAAGCTTAGAGATAAGGATGATAGAGGTTCTATTATTGAAAACAACGGTGAACGAAAAAATTCCAAAATTCACTTATAAGTGAATTTTGGAATTTCAACTGACTTTGTGAAAAAACATCTCACGAAAAGAAGCATAAATGTTTTAAAGTCATTGTTATGGGCATAACTTTTCCATTTAGCCCTAAGCAGCATAATCATTCTCAATTTGAAGAAGAACGTTATCCATCTCCGTAAAGGTAGTCCCATATTTCTCATTGATTTTATCAATAATAATTGTAAGAGGATCTTTCTTCTTTTCTCTGCGCCCAGCCTCACCGGTAATTGGTTTGAAGCCTTCTTCTGTAGGTTCTAATTCGATACTTCCTTCAAAGTCTTTTTCAAGACGATAATACTCGTTTATTAATCGCAATATAAATTGAAAATAGGCATGAAAAAAGACGATAGATTTTTGATTTTTCTATCGTCTTTGTGTTTTGTATTTAATTAGACAAACTGGTATTTGTTAATTTGTAAATCTCAACAAATACCCATTTGGATCTTGTATTAAAAACTCTATTTGCATTTCTTCTATTCCATTAACTTGATATATGTTTCTAGTTAGTTCTCTGTATAATTCTATATTCAAATGATTCACTAATTTATAAAGCTCTTCAATATCATCAACAGCTATAGAAAAATTTATTCCTCTTCCTAATGGATATACTAGTTCACCTATATTCCAACCATCATCGTGAATTTGTTCAAACATAAACTGACTATCTTGAAATGACATGAAAACAAATTTATCTTCAGTACGTTCATATTCAATTTTAAATCCTAATTCTCTATAAAATTTTTTAGTCCGTTCAATATCAAAAACTGACAATTCAGGAATCATCCTATTAAAATTCATGTTTCCTCCTCGACAAATTATAAATTCCCAGCTCTACAAGAGAAGGATTTAATTATTTTTTCTTTTTTGGTGTAGGTAATTCATCCTAATTGTGCGATGTTTTGTTTTATCTCCAATGATCTCGGGTTTGGGCGACTAGGATGAGTCCTTTTGTAAAGGAGATAGTCATCTTGTCTGCTGTAAATTCATTGCTGACGAGGGCAACTGGGTACGCGTAGCTTTTTGAATCGAGGGTGTATTTAACATTTTGTAGAGTTACATTTTCCACAGGAGTCATACTAATAAAGGAAAGGTACTTCGTAAAGTCCATCTTTTCAATCGTGTATGTGCCTGGCTGGATGAAATTCACGACATTCGTTGTATCCTCGAATACCACATATGGAATCAGCGGTGCTAAATCTGGTCGCATCATCGTCCATAAAGTGCTAATTGCGTGGTCCACTCGTCCGCCAAAGGAACCGAGCACATGAATCGGTATACCTTCGTAATGCTCCTTCACCCATAACAAGGCTGCCTCAAAATCAGTATCGTCTTTTTCAGAAGGGAGCTGAACAATAGTGTCCGCTGCTTCATGAATCAAGTCGCGCTGTTCTTTAGTGACAGAGTCAAAGTCCCCAATGGCTACTTCCATGGGAAGGTGCTGATCTAGTAAACGTAGAGCGCCACCGTCGACGCCGACAAAACGGAAGTCTTCATAAGCTTTGCCGTATCGATTTTCTAAGAGCTCTTTGATATCCTCTTTGGTGTTGGGTCCTCCCAAGACAATCACAACTTCCATCTTCGTCCCTCTTATGCTTCTTTAATCGAGTCAATCGCAGCTTTGATATCGTCTGCGTAGTATACATATGATCCGGCAACGGCAACGTCTACTCCTGCTGTTGCACATAGTTTCGCTGTTTCACCGTTCACTCCGCCGTCCACTTCGATTAAGTAATGGTAGCCTTTTTCCTCGCGTAATGCGACTAACTCGCGTACTTTATCCAATGTTTCTGGAATGAATGATTGACCGCCGAATCCTGGGTTTACGGTCATCACTAATACTAAGTCTACTTCGCTTAAAACTGCAGAAATGGCACTCACTGGTGTTCCTGGGTTAATCACGACACCAGCTTTCACGCCTTCTGCTTTAATCGCTTGAAGCGCTCGGTGAATATGTGGCGTTGCTTCCACATGAACAGAGATGTAGTCTGCTCCAGCTTTTGCGAATTGTGGAATGAAGCGTTCTGGGTTTTGGACCATTAAATGGCAATCTAATACTAAATCCGTTACAGGACGTAATCCTTCAACGATGTTTGGTCCTAATGTTAGGTTTGGAACGAATTGTCCGTCCATCGCATCGATATGAATCCAGTCTGCTCCTAATTTTTCTACTTTCTTAACGTCTTCTCCTAATGTTGCAAAATTTGCGCTTAAAATTGATGGTGCTACTTTCATGTTCTATCTCCTCTATCTACTTTTTTCGTTTATATACTGGTTTTCTTTGGTCCAGTTCTTCATAGAAACTCAAATAATGGTCGTATCGCTCTTGCCAAATGTCTCCTGATTCCACTGCTGCAATCACAGCGCAGTTTGGCTCATGTTGGTGCGAACACTCTCTGAACTTACATTCATGCTCTACTTCGACAAACTCTGGGAATAAATGCGGTAAGTCTTCTTTTTCAATATCCATAAAATCAACCGTACTGAATCCCGGTGTATCCGCAATCCATACGCCTTCGATTTCATGAAGCGATACGTGACGAGTCGTATGACGCCCACGCCCTAACGCATTCGAAATCTCTCCCGTTTCTTGGTTTAATTCAGGAATCATTTCATTAAGAAGCGTTGATTTCCCTACTCCAGATTGTCCAAGAAAAATCACTTTCTGACCTTTCAAAGCTTCCAAAAATGGAGTTTTATCGTTCATCACTTCTTGTCCAAAAAAGACAGGGTATCCGATTTTTTGATACTGTTTCCGGATGTCTTCAAGCTTTTCTAAACCTTGCGCTGTTAACAAATCGGTCTTAGTAACCATGATGATTGGATGCACCTGTAATCCTTCAAGGTATACGAGGAATCGATCCACGAGATGCGTTGAAAATTCTGGTTCAACCGCAGACATCACAATAATGCCAACATCGACATTGGCTACAGGTGGTCGGACTATTGTGTTTTTTCGTGGTAGGATTTTCGTGAGCGTTCCCTCTTGAAGATTACTACTTTCAAATTCAACCACGTCTCCTACTAGAGGCGATTGTCCTCTTTTGCGGAAAACTCCACGCGCACGAGTCTGATAAATTATTCCATCGGATTCAATGTAATAAAATCCACTCAACGCTTTAATAATAACTCCTTGTGACATAAGTGCTCCTTAAAAGTAATTTATTCCTATTATAAAGGTTCTGAACGCTCGTTACAATTGATGTAAAATTTTACCGTCACTTTCTCATAGAATAAAAGAACCCCATAAGTTAGAAACGAGCCTAACTTATGGGAATTCTATTAATGATTTGCCTTTTTAGAGCGTTTAAACACGAGTCCAAAAGCAGAAAGTCCAATTGCCCATCCAAATAAATTGAATATTTGTAAATCTTGGGCACTAGTTCGTGGAAGTTCAGTCTTAGGAACTTCTTCTACTTTGTCTGGATCTTGTGGCAGTGTTAACTCCGGAAGATCATAGCTTGGCGCATCATTTGGCACCTCACCAATCACACCTTCTGGTAACTCTACACTTGGCGCGTCTTTTGGTTTTTCACCTACGACTAATTCGTAATAGTGGGTTGTAATCCCATCTTCTACTTTTGTTTGCTTCGTAAAGTAGTATTTTTCACCTTGTAAGAAGGTTGGAGCTGGTTTCGTTCCTACGACCGTTTCCGCAATTTCTACTTCTTGATTGTTTTCAACCGTTACAAAACGAGTGATTTTCAACTCTTCCTTACGATTTGGATCTTCTAAAGGCTTAGCCCCTAACACTAAATCATAGTAATGAGTTGTGATGCCGTCTTCCGTTTTCGTCTTCTTACTGAAGTAGTACTTCTCTCCTTGTAAGAAGGTTGGAGCAGCTTGAGTGCCTTCAACGGTTGGTGCTACTTCCACTTCTTGTTCATTTTCAATCGTTACAAAACGCGTCACGATTTTTGGTGAAGATTCATTCGGGTCACCAGTAGGCTTCTCTCCCGTTACTAAATCATAGTAGTGCGTCGTAATGCCATCTTCCATCTTCGTTTGTTTATTGAAGTGATATTTCTCTCCTTGTAAGAACGTTGGAGCTGGTTGAGTTCCTTCGACCGTTTCGGCTACTTCGACTTCTTGTTCATTTTGAATCGTTACAAAGCGCGTCACCGCTTTTTCTTCTTTTTGGTTTGGCTCAACTGGAGGTTTATCGCCTGTTACTAAATCATAGTAATGCGTGGTCACCCCAGAAACTGTAGTCGTAATACCATTATAATGGTATTTTTCACCTTGTAAGAAGGCTGGCGCTTCGTGAACGCCTTCAAGCGTTGGAGAAATTTCCACTTCAGTACCGTCTTGAACGGTAACAAAACGAGTAGACTCTCTTTCTGTTGATTGAGTGTAAATAACATGGTATAGAACCGTTTGACTTCCATCACCCATTTCAACACCTTCTCCACCTGCGACTTCAACATTTTTTCCAGTCCATTGTGCTGGAATCTTTTTCTTATAATCTTCCATTAAATTCGCTGACTCAGGCCAGTACGCATTCGTTACCCCATAAAATGGATAAGCTGCTTTCCAACGAGTCGGTTTCCATCCAGATACTCTTGGATGAGGAACTTCTTTTGTCACTAAGCCAACAATCTGACGTTTTTCTCCTACCCGTTCTAATACTCCTTCGCTGTTCGGACGATAATTATAATATTCATACACATCATTACTCTCTTTCGCATTGACTCGCTCTCCGTTTCGAGTAATAAACAACTCCCCATTTTCATGGAAATTTCGATATAATTCTTCCTGTTCGGCTTTTGTTAATAGTCCATCAAAATAGTAATCAGAGCTAGAATGATGTTCTAGATCTTCTACTTTTAATTTAGTGAACGTCTGTACATTACTTGGCGCAATTTCTCGACCTGTATCATCCGCATAAGTGATATGTTGATGGTATTCTGTCTTTTTCAAGACCTTATTAGGAACTTCCGCAATCCATCTTGTTGTTTGTACTTTCGGAACATTAATCAATTCATCGGGATCTGTTTCATCCCCTTCAGGCGTTGGAACATCTAATGTATCGTAGTTTAGATCCATTGAGACATATTCTCCAGTTTTCCCAAAGGTCGTGCTGAAAGTAAATTGATTCGTTTTGCTTGCGACTGCTACCGTTCCGTAATACTTGGTTCTTCGGCTATTCTGCCATCCGTATTTATCAAGACTATCGCCTGCATAGTGGAAATGAGATCCATTTTCCACATACATATTATCGCCAACTGAATATAATTCATTTCCTTGGCGTGTAATAGAAGACCCTGGAATTGGAACAATTTCATCTTCTGCCCCGATTGTCACAGATTTCTTTTCGTCTATTTGTTCATAATTAAATATTGGAACATAAACGACATGCTCATATCCCTTATCTCTACTAATATGATAATGGCCTTTAACGACTCCTTGAGCATCTGTTTCCGGAATGACTTCTTCTGTTATTTCATCGCCTAAGATTGGTGTATGTGTTTCCGTCCATCCTTGCACTCGGTGGAACGTTACCTTTTGATTTTCGTCTCGACGATAGACGCTCCATTGTGACGTGTACGCTTGAGAATAGTTCATATATTGATCTTCAATTTGATCATTGTATTGAATACGCGCCACTAATCCAGTAGGGGTATAGCTGTCTAAAACTTTACGACTGGTACCGTGCGTTAAATCACTAATCGCATATAAATTACTTCCTGTATTATTTACAATTTCGTGTCCATTTTCATCGTAGTAACGAATCTTCACATTAATCGTTAAAGGCTTATCTGTTGCACGGTCTGCCCCAGCTGTCACACTCAGTTTTCCACCTACATTTTTAATCCAAAGTAACGCTTTTTGCTCTTCGTAAGGGGAGCTAACCAATGTATACTCATGATCCATTCGAGTCACTTGCTTGCGTTCTCCATCAACGGTTAAATACGTACCTTCCAATCCTCGTTCAGAAACGGTGACGGGTTGCCCTTGTTTTAGAACCGCCACTTGTCCATTCGAATGTTCTTCTGGAGCATTCGTCGTTGTTTGCACATTTTTAAAGCTCAATTCGTCTAAACTATTAATATATTTTACAGCTTCTGCAGGATAATATTCTGAGGCGGACACGATGGTTTTAGCCCCGTATTCATACCCGCGAATCACCGTTTGATTGTTCACAGCTTGTCGTAGGTCGTTTCCTTCGAATTGGTAACTTTGAAAATCTTCCGTAGCATATTCATGTTCTTTCGATTCACGTTCATACTGTAGACGATTTGAAATGCGATTCTTTTTATAATTCTTTAGTCTTTCTTGATTATTTTCAATGAAATTTTCAATGATATTAGCTTCATATGAAGATTCTCCCGAAATATCATCGGAACGTCCGACAATGCGATCGGTATATTCAATTTCAAATCCAGCTTTTTTTGCTTTTTCGATGGCGTTATAATAAGAACTTGATAATCCGCTATTTGGAATATCATTCAAAACAAGCCGTTTAGTGGCTCCTTTTACCTCTACATTTCGAGGATCACTTACCCCTACATTTGTATACTCATTGGACTCTGGATGTTCCCGGTTATCTTCAGGAACACGAGGAGTATTCGTACGATCTTTCTCCTGATCTTTCGGACTTACTGGTTCAAAATTTGGTCGCCCTTGATTTGGTTGATCGTTTATAGATTCGCCAGGTTCTGGTCTGGTAACGGATTCTCTCAATTCCATTTCCGTCGTTTCGCTAGCTGAAGTCGTTGGCGTAACTTGTTCTGAAGGCACTTCATCCGCAGCAACTCCCGGAAGAAGTAATAGATTTGCCCCAATCATGACTGAAAAAACACCTAAAGTGGTTTTTCTAATCGAAAATTTTTCTTTTTTCCCTAACATTTCTTTATAGCTTTTCAAGTGATTTCCTCCCATTTCTAAACTATTTTAAAAAAATCCCCATCGAATCAACACCCCTGATTCTCATCCTACCTTTTACGATTCAATCCAGTTCCCCCGTTCCCGAATAAAATATATATGTGATTCGTTCACTTTAAATAAGTGAAACTATTTCCAAAAAATTCAATGAATCATTACATAAAATAAATTATTTTCACCAAATCTTCAAAAACACTAACAGTCCCATTTTAGTACAAATGGCTTTAAAATAAGAAATACTTTGCTTACAGCATAAAAAGGTTCCATATTTTTTTAAGGTTAATGGAATTTTCCACCCCTCTTAAAAAAATATAGAACCCCTTTAATTCAAATATTTTTCCATTTTCCTCAAAAGCACTTTTCTCTTAGTTAACTGAGAAGGATTTACACCTAACTTCAAAAGCACTTGTCGCGTACTCACTGAGGAGGATTTACGCAATCATCTCCAAAAGCACCTGTCTCGTATTCTACTGAGAAGGATTTACGCAATCATCTGCACCTTTGAAGAGAAACGGATAAACCTTGGATTTTATAGTAGGGATAGTAGGGAATAAGAATCGAAATGAAATAGAGCCCCACAGCGGATGTTCCGCCATGGGGCTCTTTGAATTCGATAGGTGAGAGACTACAGGCTCGAGCCGGTCTCCACTACCACACCCCTTGTCACGTATTCACTGAGAAGGCTTTACACTCTCCTCCAAAAGCACTTGTCGCGTATTAAACTGAGAAGGATTTACGCAATCTCCTTTCAAGGCACTTGTCTCGTACTTACTGAGAAGGATTTACACCCTCCTCCAAAAGCACATGTCGCGTATTTAACTGAGAAGGATTTACGCAATCATAAGCACATTTCGTTCTTAAAAGAAATGGAGAATCCTTCGGGTTTATAGTGGTTGCTGTAAGAAATTGCAACCATAATGAAATAGGCTCTCTCAGCGATTTATCGCCAAGAGAGCCTTTGAATGTGGTAGGTGAGAGACTACAGGCTCGAGCCGGTGCCTTTCAGCCAACCACTATAAAATATCCCGCAGGAATTTGTAATTTCTTTTAAGAACGGAACCTTCGGTTCATTTATTATTTTTTGCGTAAACGTTCGATGTCACGCGCAATCTCAACCTCTTCATTAGTTGGGATATTTAATACTGTAACTTTCGCACCTTCAGAAGAAATGATTGCTTCTGAACGAGTATCGTTACGCTCAGGATCGATATCGCAACCGAACCAAGTTAAACCATTGATGATACGAGAACGAATTGATTTAGAGTTTTCACCGATACCAGCAGTGAAGACGATAGCGTCCACACCGTTCATAACAGCAACATATTGTCCAATGTATTTTTGAACGCGGTCAACGAAGATTTCTACTGCAACTTTAGCATCTTCGTTTGTTGCACTTGCGGCTTCAACGTCACGCATATCGCTTGATACACCTGAAAGGCCTAATAGACCTGATTTTTTGTTTAAGATGTCAACCATTTCATTAACGTCTGTAATGTTTAATTTGTTCATTAAGAATGCTACTAATGAAGCATCGATATCACCAGAACGAGTACCCATTGTAACCCCTGCTAATGGAGTGAATCCCATAGATGTATCTACAGATTTTCCGCCATCAACCGCAGTAATTGAAGCACCGTTTCCTAAGTGGCAAGTGATGATCTTTAATTCTTCAACTGGTTTACCTAATAATTCAGCAGCACGGCATGAAACATAGCGGTGGCTTGTTCCGTGAGCTCCGTATTTACGAGCTTTGAATTTTTTGTAGTATTCCATTGGAATGCTGTATAAATAAGCTTTTTTAGGCATTGTTGTATGGAATGAAGTATCGAATACAGCAACACTTGTAATGTCTGGTAAGATGTGTTTGAATGCGCGCATTCCTACCGCTTCTGCTTTGTTGTGTAATGGAGCAAATTCTGCTAAGTCTTCTACTTGTTGGATAACAGTATCATCAACTAAAGCTGAATCTTTGAATAATTCTCCCCCAGCAACGACACGGTGACCAACACCAGTGATTTCGTCGAATGAAGAAATAATGTTTAAAGCTACTAATTGTTCTAATAATTTTTCTACCGCAACTTCGTGGTTTGGAATATCTTCTACCACTTCAAATTTTTGGTCGTCTCCATAACTGATTGAGAAGATTGAATCTCCTAATCCGATACGTTCTACTAACCCTTTAGCCACCACTTCTTCTTGTGGCATATTAAATAATTGGAATTTCAAGCTTGAACTTCCTGCATTAATCGCGATTGATTTTGACATGCACATTCTCCTTTAATTTAAAATTAAGCCCGCATCTGGGTCTAACGGATTCATTATAACATTTCTTGTGCCCATTTTTCGAATGTTAGAGTGAATTTTCTGAATTTTTCTCTGTTTTTAAATTCTGGGATATCCCCTAGAAGGACTTGGCTCACTTGTTTAGCAGATTTCCCTCGTTTTTGTACAATGAGTAAAGACTTACTAAACTGCACATCTTTAAATAAATTGCGTGGGAATGAGAGCATTGCTTGTACATATGTTTCCTTTTGCAAGTAAGCCAGTAACGTTTCCCCTTCGACAGTCTCAAATAGATTTGTCGGAACGATGAACAATCCGATTCCAGCTTCCTTCAAATAACGAATATGCTGTTCGATGAGTAAATGATGGGCAAAAGAATGACCTTCTTCATTTTTTGTCTCAAAACGAGCGGCATTGGCATCGACTGGATAATATCCAATCGGCAAATCACTCACTACGAAGTCTTGTGGATCCACAAGTAAATCTTGTAATCCATCTTGCAAGGAAGTCTTCACATCCAATTGTTCTAATGCGAAGGCTTGTAAAGCTAAATGCACAAGCACTTCATCATTATCAATAGCCGTCCCTTGGGCTGTTTTACCAGCAGATTGTAGGAATAACAAAATTGTACTTAGTAAGTTCCCACTTCCTGCCGCAAAGTCCGCAATTTGTAGCGTCTTATCTTTCTTCGTCATTTGGTCAATCATATACGCTACGAGTAAGCCAATCGCATCTGGAGTCATTTGATGGTTGGTTTGTAAGCCATCTTCTTTAGCAGCTTTCAAGAACGCGAATTGAATCATCCGGCGAATTTCTTCACTCGAATAACTTGCTAAATCTAATTGTTTATACGCTTTGTTAAATTCTTGGACCACTTCGTTACTTGGCAGGCCTTCGACTTGTTGCGCAGTGTTGTCATTGACAATATTTTGTAAGGTTTCCCCTAGCGCTTCTACATTCGAATAGCCGATTTCTTGATGAAGCAGCTCTACTGCTTTTGCCAATTCCTCGAATGCTTGAATTTCTTTTCCCGCTTCGATAAAAATCCCTCCTTCTATTTTTAAGAGTTTCTCTGCTTTGAATAATATGAAATAGGTTCATTCACATTTTTTGCTAACAAAACTACGCAGAACGTTCAGATTCTATAATAGCAATACTAGCGATGTACTCAATGTGAATGATTGACTCTGGAAATTCATTTCCTAGAGTCAGTTTGAAGCTTGAGAGGAAGGAAGACACAAGGCTTCCTCCGATACAGCTAGTATAGCAATTATAGAGAAATCTGGAAAGTTCGCAGTAGTTTTGTCACTTCTCAAATTTCCTAAAAAAAAGGATGTGACTGAATGTCACATCCTACTCATTATTATTCAGCAGCAACTACTGGATAAACAGATACTTGTTTTTTGTCACGGCCTTTACGTTCGAAACGTACGATTCCGTCAACTTTAGCAAATAAAGTATCGTCTCCACCTCTACCTACGTTTTCACCTGGATGGATTTTTGTTCCACGTTGGCGGAATAAGATTGAACCACCTGAAACGAATTGTCCATCAGCACGTTTAGCACCTAAACGTTTTGCTTGTGAGTCACGTCCGTTTGATGTAGAACCGCCCCCTTTTTTATGGGCGAATAATTGTAAATTCACTTTTAACATAGTTGTGCACCTCCTTGATTGATTATGCAACAGTTACAGCTAGAAAGTCTTGATATTCTGATTGAATATCTTCTAACCCTAGTAATAGACTATTTAATAAAATTTGAGTTGTATGTTCTTGGTCTTTCGTCAAGTCCTCTACAACTTCCATATATAAGTAACCACCTTCAACCTCGTCAACTTCGACAATCGGTTGATATCCTGCTAACTTCTCAATGCTGTTCACAGTTGTAATAGCCAGAGCCGATACCCCTGCGCAAACGATATCCGAACCATGTTCACTATAGTTTGCATGTCCAGTCATTTCAAAGGAAACAATTCGCTGGTTCTTTTTGTGTACAGTCACTTGAATCATCGTGATTAAGCGTTGATTGCGTCAATAACAACTTTTGTATAAGGTTGACGGTGACCTTGTTTACGGTGTGAGTCTTTACGACGTTTGTATTTGAAAGTTACAACTTTCTTTTGACGGCCTTGTTTTTCAACAGTTCCTTCAACAGTTGCACCTGCTACGAATGGAGCACCAACTTTAACGTCATCTCCACCTACAAATACTACTTCTTCGAAAGTTACTTTGTCGCCAGCTTCTGCGTTTAATTTTTCAACGTAGATTGCTTGACCAACTTCAACTTTAACTTGTTTTCCACCAGTTTTTACGATTGCGTACATATTGCACCTCCTATATTTTAGACTAAGACTCGCCAGTTTAAAGTGCCGATTCCGGTCTTTTGTACTCTAATCCGAGCGGTTGTAGCTGTGGTGCTTCACAATTACAACACGACTATTTTAGCAAAAATGTACGCCCCCGTCAACCATTGTGACTAGCCTCTGCGTAAGTTCCTTTTGAAGCTTTTGAGGTGAGAAACTACAGTCTCAATCCGGTGCCTCGTTGCATATTATAGAGAAATCCTCGAGGGTTCGTAGCGTAACTCGCCTTCTCTATTCCATCCTCTTTTTATAAATCACCTCAAAAAATTGTTCAAAACGGAGAACACGAAGGATTTTATAGTAGCAGTAAATCCTTCAATGTTCGAGTTTTTTTCTACCCTCTCTATTCCTTCCTCTTTTTATATAACAACTCAAAAAAAGTGTTCAAAACGGAGACCCCCGAGGATTCCATAGTATTGGCAATGGGAGTAAGCATTCAAAGTGAATTATGGACTCTTAAAAATTTATTTTTTAGAGTCCATTTGAATCTTGAAAGAGCTTGAGACTTCGGCTCAAGCCGGTGCCTCATTGCATATACTATAGAGAAATCCTCGAGGGTTCGAAGTTTTGAACAAAGTTCATTTTTTAGTAAACACCTTTCGGTGTTTCATTATAAAAAGAAAAAGAGGGGTGAAAAAATTTCACCCCTCGTCCTTTGATTACATCATGCCCATGCCTGGATCCATTCCTGGCATTGGTGGTGCTACTGGAGCTGGTTTGTCAGCTACCACAGCTTCTGTTGTTAATAATAATGCTGAAACAGATGCAGCATTTTGTAATGCTGAACGTGTTACTTTCGTTGGGTCAACGATACCTGCTTCAATCATGTTTACCCATTCATCTGAAGCGGCATTGTATCCAATGCCTTTTTCTTCAGATTTCAAACGAGCAACAATGACTGAACCTTCAAGGCCTGCATTTTCTGCGATTTGACGTAATGGTTCTTCTAATGAACGAGATACGATTTTCGCACCTGTAGCTAAATCTCCCTCTAGTTCAAGAGCGTCTACTACCTTTTGAACGTTCACAAGAGCGGTTCCCCCACCTGAAACGATACCTTCTTCAACCGCTGCGCGAGTGGCGTTTAAGGCATCTTCAATGCGAAGTTTTTTCTCTTTTAATTCTGTTTCAGTAGCGGCACCGACTTTAATTACGGCAACCCCACCTGATAATTTAGCAAGACGTTCATGTAATTTTTCACGGTCGAAATCACTTGTTGTATCTTGTGCTTGTGCGCGAATTAAAGCAACACGGTTCGCGATTAAGTCTTTAGAACCTGCACCTTCAACGATTGTTGTGCTGTCTTTAGAAACCACCACTTTACCAGCTGTCCCTAATTGCTCTAATGTTGCGTCTTTTAATTCTAAGCCAAGGTCTTCTGTAATGACTTGAGCCCCTGTTAACACAGCGATATCTTCTAACATCGCTTTACGACGGTCACCGAATCCTGGAGCTTTTACAGCTACCACGTTAAATGTTCCGCGTAATTTGTTTAATACTAATGTTGGTAAAGCCTCGCCATCCACGTCATCCGCGATGATTAATAACGCACGTCCTTGTTGAACGATTTGTTCTAATAATGGAATGATTTCTTGGATGTTTGACACTTTCTTATCTGTGATTAAGATAAATGGATTGTCTAAAGTCGCAATCATCTTGTCGTTATCAGTTACCATGTATTGTGATAAGTAACCACGGTCAAATTGCATTCCTTCTACAACATCTAATTCTGTTTCAATCCCTTTCGATTCTTCGATTGTGATAACGCCGTCGTTCCCTACTTTTTCCATTGCTTCAGCGATTAATTCACCGACTTCAGCTGAACCTGAAGAAATAGCCGCCACTTGTGCGATGGCTTCTTTTGATTCTACTGGACGAGAAATGCGGTGTAATTCTTCAACCGCTGCTTTTGTCGCAAGTTCAATCCCGCGACGGATGCCTACTGGGTTTGCTCCAGCTGTTACGTTTTTCAATCCTTCACGAACGATGGCTTGTGTTAAAACTGTCGCTGTTGTTGTACCGTCACCGGCCAATTTCAGACATTTAGCATGCGATA
>ERZ773069.976-NODE-976-length-17543-cov-3.421375_pt1 | contig 17543 bp, 10 predicted proteins | sample MGYA00580619_ERZ773069 | MGnify/ENA primary metagenome ERZ773069 (study PRJEB29015, sample SAMEA2738007) | human oral metagenome | biome: human oral; feature: human-associated habitat; material: dental | place: China | collected 2108 ...
TCTATTTGATTTTTTATCTAAAATTTCCATTCGTAACTCACTTATTTTTTACTTTTAACTTTATATTTGTAACAACTTCTTTTTATTATAAAATTTGGTCTAAAATAAATATATCTTTAATCTTTTCATCTTGTGCAAATAGTAGTACCTTAGACATTATTTCAGCAGTCTTTGGATCTTCATCTATAAATGGTAAGAAAATTCTTCCTCTATGTTGAGAATGTATAGGTAAGACTTCTATAGTTGCACCAGCTTTCTGATGAATTACTCCACTTCCTAAATGGATTGAGTACTCTGCTCTTGTTCCTTTTATTAGAGCATGGCTTTCAGTAAATGTAACATTTTTCAACTTGAACAACTTAGCATTGAATTCAACAATTGCTCTACGCATTTCAATAGTTGATTGACTTGCTTCAGGATCAACATCTCCTACATGTGCCACACTTACAACTAAATCAATATCTCTCATAACTTCTGAGAAAATCAAATCAGGAACATCTTCTATTGTCATCAGTTCAAAAGTTTTTCTATCATAGAAAACTATATCCTCAATAGTAGGGGCTTCAACTTCAGCAGGTGAGTACCAATCTGTCATAGCATACATCTTAGCTATAATATTTTCTTTATAGTAAACTTTTTGTAAACCTTCATAATCATCTACAACCCATCTTCTAGTTTTAAGTAAGGCAATAGATTTAGTAGGTTGAATTTGATGTCCAGCATATCTTCTTGACTTATCCATTTTAAGTTCATCTTTAGTTTTGATATATAGTTCACGGAAAACTTGTTTAAATACTTGTTTTACTTCTCTTTCTAAAATATCTTGTTGATATAAAGGCCATTGTTTACTGTTAAATAAATCAAATGGGTGAGCTATTGATAACAAAGTATCTTTATCAATGTCTTCAATTAAAGTAACTTTTTTAGCTTTTTTATCAAAACCAATAAGTTTATTATCTACATAATATCCTAAGATGTCATCTACTTTAAATACTAAATCTTTAATTAATGGAGCAACAACAGGATTAGTTGATAGAGTTTTAATTTCATAAGCATAGAATTTAATTCCATCTTCCATTGATTGCTCTAACATTTTTCTTGAACGACTATATTGTTCTTTTAAGTTCTTATGAACTTCTTTAATTTCTTCAATATATTTTTCATTTTTAATTTTAGTAGGTAAAGATTTTAAAACTTTTCCATCTTTTTCATATTTTATTGAGCTTTGCCCTAAGTCATCAATTTCTATGTATACTGAATAATCTTGGATTTTCTTAGGCTCAAAATATTTTTTCATTTCAGCCATCATTTCACTTTCCATAGCCCAAGTTAGACGAGTAACATCAGAATATCCCATATTACGAGATAGATTTTCTAAAGATATTTCAAATGCCTTAGCTTCACTAGCTCTTCTTTGTGCACCAAATTGTTTACTTTCTTTTAGGAAATTATGTAAGAATTTATAACGGTTAACAGCATCTTTAATTTTATTTTTAGCTAGTGGTATTAAAGAATAACTTGCAACTAAGTCTTTATTTCTCTTAGCAGAAATTTCTTTTTCAACATCTTTTACCTTCATTTTTCCTAAAACAGCATCAGCAAATTTTCTAGCACGAGAATGTTTAGTACCATCAGTTATATATTTTGCACTATCATAAAGGACATCAAAATGCTCTTTACCTAATTGTTTATAAGCATCTTTAAACCAGTCGATATCAAAGGCTCCTGCTTGGAAATCTTCAATAGAAATAGGAGAATATTTTGCAATCATTCCTTCTTTATCCTTTGAAACATCACTCATATGTGCTTGGAAATAGTAACAACCACTTATAAAGCCCTTCCATTTTAAGAATTTATCTATTAGTTCTATCCATTGAGATGCATACATAGCCACCTCAACTAGCCTTTCTTCTGAGATATTAGTCTTTTTAATTTTTTCTTTAAAAGTCTTTAAGTCATCTTTTTCACTTGGGAAACATACTTTCAATAGGTGGCTTAAAACTTCTTTTTTGCTTGTATTATCTCCATACCAATAGTCACTTCTAACTAACTTTTCATTTCCAAGAGCTTGTAAAATCTTAATTAGATAGTCCACTCCTTCTATTCTGTTAATAGAAGTGATTAGTTTAGAATATTTAGTTTTACTATCTCCTCTTTTTAATTCATTGTCAACTACATAGTTAACAACTTCTAGCCCATATTTTTTTAAAACTTTTATAGCATTTTCATAATTCCAAGAATTTTTAATTTTTTCATTATTATCATAATTATTGTAATAGTAATAATTATTAGGATTTTTAATTCCTAAAAAATTGTATAGATTTCTAAAATTAGTATCCATCTTATCTATATCTTCAGAGAAAATACTCTTTATAAGTAAATCTTTTTCTATTAGACCAAGTTCAACAGCATTTGCTATATCAATCAGAGAATAGAAATTTTCCCTAGTTTTATAAGAAGATACTTTCTTTTCAAAGTTTAATTTTAAAATTAAATTTTCTGTAAATGTTCTCTCATTCCAGTATTCAGATAAATTTTTAAAAACAACTGTAGGAATACTATATTCTAAATCAAAAATACTGTTATAATTGTCATTTTTATTTCTTCTGTGGATTAAATTTGCAGGATTTTCTTTTAGAAGTTCAATAAAGAAAGCTTTTGAAGTTTCAAATAGATATTCCTTATTTTCTCCTCTATATTCTTTATATAGTAAATATATTATTTTTTCCATTATCTCATTATCAGAAAAAGTTTTAAAATGATGAATTATCTTCTTAAGGATAATTCCTGGAGTAGTACGTAAAATTTTATTAATAACATTATTAAAATTTTCAATCCTTAAATGAGACTGAGTAAGAAGGTACAATTGATAAAGTGTAGAGAAATCTTTTATCTCATTTTTATAGAATTCTCTCCAAGTATCTGCTAAAGGATACTCATCTAAGTGCTCATTTACACTATAATAATAGTTTGCTCTTTTTACTATAGGAAGAAAGTTATCTCTTAGTAAGATTTTCTCACCAGTATAGCCATTTGTATATTCATAAGTACCATTATTAACAATTAAGGCATTAAATTTTTTAACTAATTCAAAAAGTTCATCCTCAGTTTTAGTGAAAATATCTTTTGCATCTATAGTCTTTTCAATAATATATACTCCATCTTTATTTTTCTTAATTTTTTTAGAAAGTTTCTTAACTTCTTTAACTTCATAAGGAAGTTCAAATCTATATGTTTTATCATATAAGTTAGTAGTTTCAGTAGTTTCTTCTTTTCCTATTAAACCTTCAATAAGAATTTTTTCAGGATCTGTTGGCTCTTTTATAGTAGCAACAATTTTTTCAATTTTTTCTTTTGCAAAATCTTGCTTATCTTTTATTTTAGTTAAAATATCTAGACCAGCTAATCTTTTATTCGCATTTTTATCTTGAACTAAATTTTCTGTTGCTTCTAATAATTGTGAACTTTCAAGACTTAAAATCAAACTAATAGCATTCTTTCTAACATCAGCAGTTTTTAATCTTAGTATATCTTCAATTTCTTTGGTATATTTACTAGCTAGATTATTTGCTCTTATTATCTTATTGGCTTCATTTGTAACACTTGCATCAGCTAACATTTTTACAACTAACAACTCTTCATCTTCATTTTCAGGTTTACTGAATAATGATTTTAAATATCCACCACGAGAATAAGGATCAAGGGCTTTAAAATAAGTTAATACTTCATTTTTTAAATTTAATTCAGGATATGAAGCAGCTATTGTAAATAGAAGAGCTGCTATATTATGTGTATATATATATCTGCTTACCCAAGGGAAAATAATAGGATTAAAGGCTTTATCTTTACCATCTATCAATGCAAAAACTTTTTTAAATATTTCAAAAAATTCTTTTGCCTCATCTGTTGTATCAAAAAGTCCTCTATTAGTCTTTATAGAAGTATTAGTATAAGCATTATAAGCTAAATGTTCCCAATAACAAGCAACTATTTTTAAGAAATCATTATCATCTTTTTCAGAGTATTCTTTAATTATATCTTTAGCAACTGTTCTTTGATATTTTATATCTTGGAAAATATCTAAATTATATGCAACTAATAATTTTGTATGTAATTTTGAAACTTTTAAAAGTTCTTGTATAGCTTCAAGTGCAATCTTAACATCTTGACTTGCCTTATACCAAAGTGCAAGATATACTTCAACATTATCATCACTTTTTAAAAGTTCATCTTCATATTTTGGATTAGCTATTAATTTATTTATAATTTCTAATTCTTTTTTACCTACTGTTTCAGGATTATTATAGTTCTGACCAAGTAAACCTGTCCAAACTCCTAGGGCTCTTTTAACAGAAGAAAAACGAATTAAATCATTATCATAGATAATCTTAAACATATATTCAAAATTTTCTTGACTTCCTTCATCCATAGTTTCACATATTTGTTGACGAAGTCCCTCTTGTCTTTGTGCTGCAAGAAGTAGCTTACCTGTCATTTCCACTAGAGATTTATTTTCAGAAACAAATATTGCTGCTAAGGTTCCATAATTTATATTTTTAGAAGAACCACTTGTCAAAGCTTCATTGATGAAATCTATAACATCTTGATTTCCATTGTCAATGTCGTTGGCAATAACATATTTATTTTCAAGTGAAGTAATTAAATTTTTTAAATCCCAACCTTCAAGACCTTTAAAATTACAGTTTCCAAGTAATAATTTTTTAGTATTGATATCAAAAAACTTGTAGTGTACAAAAGTTTTAAGAACAGAAAAAAGTTTATCTATATAGTTACGACAATTTGAGCTTCTGACCATTCTTCTAGTGTATCCCATAGTATAGGGAGTTTTTGTAATTTTTTCACCAATTTTTATAAAGTTTTTTAAATTAGTTTCTCCAATAAGTATTTCTAGTGCTGGATGTATATTTTCTGGGAAAATATCTTCAAATTTAACATTTTCCCTTCTTGAAAATTTATTAATTAAATTTTCTTGTAAAATTTCACCATAGCCACGATAATTTCTTTTAGTAAAAATATCTTCGATAAATCTTTGATTATCTCTATCGAAAGCTCTTACTCTATCTTTAGCTTTTTTTATAAAGTGATTAATATCTGATGTAAATTTGTTTCCATAAAAATTTAACATTTTTCCTCCTACCACATTCTACCTGCAAGCATAGTTAATTTAATAAATGTAAGCACATCTCCATCTTTTAAAGCTAGGTTATCCTCTAGTTTTTCAGTTTGCTCATCATTTATAAAGATACAATATAGTCCGTCTTCAAAAGCTAGATAAGCAGTATCTAAAGCTTTTTCTAAATTAGCTTTTTTATCTCCATGAACTTCATCACCAATTTTTCCACTTCTTGCTGCCTCAGCAATGTATTCATTAGTCATGATAGATAGAATATCTTTATCATCTATTTTTTTATTAAATTTTTCTACATTAATTGTTACTAATTCTTTTATTAAATCTTTTGTAGTAGAAATTTCATTTACTATTTCTATTTCTTCTTGATGAATAACTTTTTTTCTGGATAGACCTTTTATATTTATACTAAGTTTCATTTTACACCTCCAATTTATCGTTCAAATAATTATATCTTATTTAAATAAAACTGTCTATAATTTATTATAAATTCTTTATTAATTCTATAAAGTTCTTAATTTGTTTTTCCTACAGTATTGACTGATATAAAGCAAGAAAAAATAAGTGTACATTAATCAATTAAAATTACTTGTGTTTTTATATTATTTATGTTAAATTTTAAAATAATAAGCGTTAATAAGGAAGTGATTAGATGATTTTAACAGAGAGACAAAAGAAAATACTTAAAATGTTAAAAGAAAAATCATTACTATCAGGAGATGAAATTGCTAAAAATTTAAATGTTACTAAATCTGCACTGAGAACAGATTTTTCAATTTTAACGGCATTGAAGTTAGTAACATCTAAACAAAACAAAGGTTATAGTTACAATAATAAATGTACAATAATTAGAGTCAGAGATTGTATGAGTCCACAGAACTCAATAGATGTAAAGACTTCTGTCTATGATGCTATCATACACTTATTTAACTATGATTTAGGTACTTTAGTTGTGGTTGAAAACGAGAAATTAGTTGGTATCATTTCCAGAAAAGATTTATTAAAAGCTACATTGAATAAGAAAAATATAGAAAAGACACCTGTCAGTATGATAATGACAAGAATGCCAAATATTGTACACTGTTTTGAAGACGATAATATAATGGATGCGATAGAAAAATTGATAAAACATGAGATAGATTCTTTACCTGTTCTTAGAAAAGAAAATGGTAAATTATCACTTGTTGGTAGATTTACAAAAACGAATGTAACAAAATTATTTTATCAAGAGCTTAAAAATAAAAGTATTTAGGAGGCTGCAATAATGAAACAAGTATATGAATTTAGAGATGGTGGAAAAGAAATGATGGCTTTACTAGGTGGAAAGGGAGCTAACTTAGCTGAAATGGCTAAAATAGACCTACCTATACCTAAGGGAATAATTATATCTACAACTGCATGTAATGAGTATTTTAAAAATGATAAAAAACTTTCTCCTGTATTAGAGGAGGAAATTTTAAGAAATATAAGAGTTTTAGAATATGAGACAGGTAAGAAATTTCAATCACCAAAGCCTCTGTTAGTTTCAGTTAGATCTGGAGCTCCTGTTTCTATGCCTGGAATGATGGATACTATTTTAAATTTAGGTTTCAATGACTATGTAGCAGAAAAAATGCTAGAAATAACTAAGGATGAAAAATTTGTATATACTTCTTATCTAAGATTTGTACAAATGTTTTCTGAAATTGCAAAAGGCATAGATAGAAGGAAATTCGTACACTTAAAAGCAACAGACTACAAAGCTCAAATACTAGAAAGCAAAAAAATATATAGAGATGAATGTGGGGAAATATTCCCTGAAAATTATAGAGACCAAATACTTATTGCTGTAAAATCAATTTTCGATTCTTGGAACAATGACAGAGCAATATTATATAGAAAATTACATAATATTGATAATAATATGGGAACTGCTGTTGTAATTCAAGAAATGGTTTTTGGTAACTTCAATGAACAATCAGGAACAGGAGTTCTATTTACAAGAAATCCTTCTACAGGAGAAGATAAAATATTTGGTGAAGTTCTTTTAAATGCACAAGGAGAAGATATAGTTGCAGGAATAAGAACCCCAGATAATATAGAACTTTTACAAAATTCTATGCCTGATATTTACAATCAATTAGTAGAAACTGCTAAAAAACTAGAAAAACACAATAGAGATATGCAAGATATAGAATTTACAATAGAAAATTCAAAATTATTTATCTTGCAAACAAGAAATGGAAAGAGAACAGCTGAAGCTTCTTTAAAAATTGCCATGGATTTAGTTAAAGAAGGAATAATTACAAAAGAAGAAGCAGTGATGAAAGTAGAGCCTGCTTCAATAAATAAACTATTGAATGGTGACTTTGAAGAAAAATACTTAAAAGAAGCAACTTTATTAACTAAAGGTCTTGCTGCATCATCAGGAGTTGCAGTTGGAAGAATAATGTTTGATGCTAAAAGAGTAAAGATAAGAGAAAAAACTATACTTGTAAGAGAAGAAACTTCACCTGAAGATTTACAAGGTATGGCTCTTGCTCAAGGAATAGTTACTTTAAAAGGTGGAGCAACATCACATGGAGCAGTTGTGGCAAGAGGAATGGGTAAATGTTGTGTTACAGGTTGCTCAGAAATAAAAATAGATGAAATAAATAAGACTATGACAATAGGAGAGCATGTGTTAAAAGAAGGAGATTTTATCTCTGTAAGTGGACATACAGGTGAAATATTCTTAGGAAAAATTCCTTTGAAAGAAAATAGTTTCTCAGACGAATTAAAAGAATTTGTTTCTTGGGCTTCAGAAGTAAAGAGAATGAATGTAAGAATGAATGCTGATACTGTTGAAGATGTTGAACAAGGAAAGAGTTTTGGAGCAAAAGGAATTGGACTTTGTAGAACAGAACACATGTTCTTTAAAAACGATAAGATTTGGACTATAAGAGAATTTATCCTAAGTGATAGAGGAGAAGAAAAAGAAAGAGCACTTAAGAAATTACATAATTTACAAAAAGAAGATTTCTTAAATATTTTTGAAGTTTTAGATGGTGATGAAGCTAATATTAGACTTCTAGATCCTCCTGTACATGAATTTCTTCCAAAAACTATAGACGATAAAAAGAAAATGGCAGAAATTTTATTGATTTCTCTTGAAGAAATAGAAAAAAGAATTTATAAATTAAAAGATGAAAATCCTATGCTTGGTCACAGAGGTTGTAGATTAGGAGTTAGCTATCCTGAACTTTACAGAATACAAGCTAGAGCCATAATTGAAGCAGCTTATGAATGTGAAAAGAAAGGAATAAAAGTTCACCCTGAAATAATGATACCTTTCATTATGGAAGCTAAAGAATTAGCATACTTAAGAAAAGAAATAGAAGAAGAAATAGAAGATCTGTTTAAAGAACTTGGAGCAAGAGTGGAATATAAGCTAGGTACTATGATAGAAATACCAAGAGCTTGTTTACTTGCAGATGAAATTGCTGAATATGCTGATTTCTTCTCATTTGGAACTAATGATTTAACTCAAATGTCAATGGGACTTTCTAGAGATGACTCTGTAAAATTCCTAGATGATTATAGAGAAAAAGGTATTTGGGAAGGTGAACCTTTCTATTCAATAGATAGAAAAGCTGTTAGCCAATTAGTTGAACTTGGAGTTAAAAATGGTAAATCAAGAAAAACTAATTTAAAAATAGGAGTTTGTGGTGAACATGGAGGAGATCCAAAGAGTATAGAATTCTTTGAAGAACAAAATCTTGACTATATCAGTTGTTCTCCATTTAGAGTACCTACTGCAATACTTGCAGCGGCACAATCATATTTAAAATTAAAAAAATAAGAGAAAGATAAAAAAACTTGTAATTGCATATAGAAAAATATGAGAGTTACATTCTAAATTTTAGATAAAAAATTAAAGCAAGTGAGCCGAGTAATTGTCGGCGTGTTTGAAGCCAACTTGTTGGCAAGTTTTGCCGAAATTACAGCGAAACGTTAATTTTTTATCGTTAAGAAATTTGGCTAGTAACGAACAATTTTTCTATTGTAGCAAGGAATGGGGAATAATATGAATACAGAGATTAAGTACTTAGAGCTTTTATCTAAGACATTTAAAAATATAGCAGAAACATCGACGGAAATAATAAACTTGCAAGCTATAATGAATCTTCCTAAGGGAACTGAGCACTTCATGACAGATATTCATGGAGAATATGAGGCATTCAACCATGTTTTAAGAAATGGTTCAGGGACTATTAGAAATAAAATTGAAGAAGTCTATAAGGATAAACTTACAGAGAGTGAAAAGAAAGAATTAGCTGCAATAATATATTATCCTAAAGAAAAAATTGAAATTATGCAAAACACAGCAAATTTTAATGTAGATAGATGGATGATAAATATTATCTATAGATTGATAGAAGTATGTAAAATAGTTTGTTCTAAATATACAAGGTCGAAAGTTAGAAAAGCTATGCCTAAAGACTTCCAATATATTTTGCAAGAATTACTTTATGAAAAAAAAGAATTAGCGAATAAAAGGGAGTATTTTGATAGTATAGTTGATACTATTATATCAATAGATAGAGGAAAAGAATTCATAATAGCAATTTCTAATTTAATTCAAAAATTAAATATAGATCACTTACATATAGTTGGTGATATATATGATAGAGGTCCATTCCCACATTTAATTATGGATACTTTAGCTGAATATAATAATTTGGATATACAATGGGGAAATCATGATATTCTTTGGATAGGAGCTGCTCTAGGAAATAAGGCTTGTATTGCAAATGTTATTAGAATTTGTTGTAGATACAATAATAATGATATTTTAGAAGAAGCTTATGGAATAAACCTGTTACCTTTTGCAACTTTTGCTATGAAATACTATGGCAATGACCCATGTAAGAGATTCAGACCAAAAGAAGGTGTAGATAGTGATTTAATTGCACAGATGCATAAAGCTATGAGTATAATTCAATTTAAAGTTGAAGGGCTTTACTCAGAAAGAAACCCTGAACTTGAAATGTCATCTAGAGAATCTTTGAAATTTATTAATTATGAAAAGGGAACTATCACTTTAGATGGGGTTGAATATCCTTTAAATGACACTAATTTCCCTACAGTAAATCCTGAAAATCCATTGGAACTTTTAGATGAAGAAGCTGAGCTTTTAGATAAATTACAAGCTTTATTCTTAGGAAGTGAAAAGTTACAAAAACATATGCAACTTTTATTTGCAAAAGGGGGAATGTATTTAAAATATAATTCAAATTTATTATTTCATGCTTGTATACCTATGGAGCCAAATGGAGAATTCAGTGAAATGTATGTTGTAGATGGTTATTACAAAGGTAAGGCATTGCTTGATAAGATAGATAATGTAGTAAGACAAGCTTATTATGATAGAAAAAATGTTGAGGTAAATAAAAAACATAGAGACTTAATTTGGTATTTATGGGCTGGAAGATTATCTCCACTTTTTGGAAAAGATGTTATGAAAACATTTGAAAGATATTTTATAGATGACAAGTCAACTCATAAAGAAGTAAAAAATCCTTATCATAAGTTAGTTAATGATGAAAAAATTTGTGACAAGATTTTTGAAGAATTTGGTTTAAATCCAAGAACTTCTCATATTATAAATGGACATATTCCTGTTAAGGTAAAAGAGGGAGAATCTCCAATTAAAGCAAATGGAAAACTTTTGATAATAGATGGAGGTTTCTCAAGAGCATACCAATCTACGACAGGTATAGCAGGTTATACTTTGACATATAACTCTTATGGTATAAAACTTGCCTCACATTTAAAATTTATATCTAAAGAAGCAGCAATTAAAGATGGAACAGATATGGTTTCTTCGCATATAATTGTTGAAACAAAGAGTAAGAGAATGAAGGTAAAAGATACTGATATTGGTAGAAGTATACAAAGTCAAATAAATGACTTAAAAAAATTATTGAAAGCCTATAGAATAGGGCTTATTAAATCAAACTAGTTTCCTTATTTTCCTTTTTTAGAGTCTCAAGTATTTATAAAAATACATTGAGACTCTTTTAAATTTAATAAAAAGTAAAAAATAGTTCGTTACTGAGTAAATTTCGTAACTCACTTATTTTTTACTTTAGATTGAAAATTTGACTTTGCAACAATCATTTTTAAATTTACTTAGAAATTAAAATTATAGCTGATTTTGGTAGAACACAATAATGATCTCCTTCATGTTTTATTTCTTCAAAAGCAAAAGTTCCAGGGTTTGCAGTATCTGTTAAAATAAACCAAGATTTATTTTCAAGTTTTGGCAATTCAAAACATAGTTGCTCACTATATGAATTAAGAGCTACATAAAAATCTGTATTAGTTTCTATATCTTTCAATTGAAAAGCTATAGAAAGAGAATGATAAGTTAAATCAGGTTTAAACAATTCTATTCCATGTAAAGTTATTTCCTCTTCTGTCAAAGGACTTTCTTTTCTAAAAATAGAGTATTTTTTTCTTAGATTTATCATATTTTTTGTGAAAAGAAAAACATCTTCAAATTCTTTTTTTCTATCCCAGTCAACCCAAGTTGTAGGATTATCTTGACAGTAAGCATTGTTGTTACCCAATTGAGTTCTTCCCATTTCATCTCCCATAAGTAACATAGGAATACCTTGTGAGATATATAGAATAAGAAGCATATTTCTTATTTGTTGCTTTCTTAGAGCTATAATTTTTGGATTTTCAGTTAATCCCTCTTCTCCATGATTATATGAATGATTATTATTTTCACCATCTTGGTTATTTTCTCCATTAAGAAGATTATGTTTTACATTGTAACTAACTAAATCCCACATAGTGAAACCATCATGGCAACAGATAAAGTTTATACTAGCTTGATAACCACTTTTATTTGAATGGAAAATATCTACACTTCCAAAAATCTTTTTAATAAGTTCAGGAACTTGTCCAAAATCTCCTCTTATAAAACATCTAACTGTATCTCTATATGCACCATTCCATTCTGACCAACCACTAGGCATAGCACCAACAAAATATCCACCCAAATCCCAACTTTCAGCAATAAGTTTTGCATGCGAAAGAATAGGGTGTTCAACTAATTCGTAAAGTAGAGAATATCTAGTCCATTGACTGTCAGCATCTCTTCCTAAGATAGGTGCTAAGTCAAAACGGAAACCATCAACTCCAACTTCTAAATACCAATATAATAGAGATTGAATTATCATATCTTTAACAACCTTATGGTTACAATTTAAAGTGTTGCCACAACCAGAATAATTAGTGAAATTTCCTTCTCTATCTTTAGTATAGAAAACATCTTCGGCCATAATCTTAAAATTGTATTCTTCTCCACCTATTCCACCTTCAGCTGTGTGATTATACACAACATCTAAAATAACTTCCATACCATTTTCATGAAGTTTTGAAACAAGCTTTTTAAATTCTTTAATTTCATCAAAATAATTTATATCAGTTGATGAAGAATATTTTTTAGTTAAAGCGAAAAAATTGATTGGATTATATCCCCAAACATTTTTTAAAAGTCCAACTTCTCTGTTTAAGTTACCAGTACGATCATCCCATTCAAAAACAGGTAAAAATTCTACAACATTAATACCTAATTCTTTTAAGTAATCGATTTTTTCTTCAAAAGCAGAGTAAGTTCCCTTAGTAGTTGTTTGTGAGTTGGAAGATTTTGTAAATAGTCCAATATGGCTTTCATAAATTAGCATATCTTTTTTAGGAATAAGTGCATGCTTTGTTTCTGTTCCCACTCTTTTAATAACAATAGATTTTTTATTTTTAACATCTTCATTTCCTGTATAAGCAAGAGCATAAGGGTCTAAGACAGAAAATCCATTTATTTCCCAAGTATATAGAGTCCCCTCTTGAATATCATCTAAAGATATACTCCAAATATCTCCTAATTTATGTTCAACAGGGTCCAGTTTGTATTGCATATATGGAATAACATCTTCAGAAGAATGAAATATATTTAAAATAAGACTGCTAACATTTTTAGCATAAATAGCAAAAGTACAAGCGTTTTTGTCTAAAAAAGCTCCTAAATTTACATATTGATTATAATTGTAATACATATCATTTCCTTTCTAAAAATGGCTTTTTTCTTATTGTATCACATTATCAAAATTTTTGTTAGAAAATTTGCTTATGTTAAGTGAAATAAAAAATATTCTATAATAGTGAAAAAGATGATATAATTATAAAGATTATTATATTAATAAAAAGTGAGGTACAAAAAATGGTAAAGAAAAAATATATTGCTCCTAATCTTATTACAGCAGGAAATATGTTTTTAGGTTATTTAAGTATAACTGAATCAATAAAAGGTAACTACACTATGGCAATATTATTTATTTTACTTGCTATGGTTTGTGATGGTTTAGATGGGAAGACAGCAAGAAAATTAGATGCTTTCAGTGAATTTGGAAAAGAGTTTGATTCATTCTGTGATGCAGTTTCATTTGGATTAGCTCCATCTATGTTAATTTATTCAATTTTAGTAACAAGAGTTCCAGGAAGTCCTTTTGTAGTTCCTGTTTCTTTCCTATATGCACTTTGTGGAGTAATGAGACTAGTAAAATTTAATATTATAAATGTGGCATCAAGTGAAAAAGGAGATTTCAGTGGTATGCCTATTCCTAATGCTGCAGCAATGGTTGTTTCATATATTATGTTCTGTGAAGCTATATATAAAACATTTGGAGTTCAATTATTCCATATTAATATATTCATTGCAGTGTCAGTTATATCAGCAAGTTTAATGGTTAGTACTATACCTTTTAAAACACCTGATAAAACTTTTGCTTTTATTCCTAAAAAATTAGCTGTGGTTCTTATTTTAGCACTTTTAGCTTCTATGTATTGGACTTTAGACTACAGTGTATTTATTATTTCTTATACTTATGTAATACTAAATTTACTAGCATATTTCTATAAGAGATTTGGTAATGCTGGAGACGATGATACATCTGTTGAAGAATATGTCGAAGTAGAAGAAGATACCAACGAAAGAGAGGGATAACTTGTTTTCTCAAAATGATAATATAAATATTCTGGTTGTGAGGTTTAAAAGAATTGGAGATGCTATTTTAAGTTTGCCTCTATGTCATTCTTTAAAATTAACTTTTCCAAATGCAAAATTAGACTTTGTTCTTTATGAAGAAGCAAGTCCACTTTTTGAAGATCACCCTTATATAGATAATGTTATTACTATAAGTAAAAAGGAACAAAAAAATCCTTTCAGTTATATAAAAAAGGTTTATAAAATAACAAGAAAAAAATATGATATTATTATAGATATTATGTCTACTCCAAAAAGTGAGTTATTCTGTATGTTTTCAAGAAAAACTCCTTTTAGAATAGGTAGATATAAAAAGAAAAGAGGAATTTTTTACAATTATAAGATGAAAGAAAAAGATGCTCTAAATAAAGTAGATAAATTTTTAAATCAACTTCTTCCACCTTTAGAAGAAGCAGGTTTTGATGTAAAAAGAGATTATGACTTCAAATTTTTTGCAAAACCAGAAGAAAAAGAAAAATATAGAAAAAAAATGATAGAAGCAGGAGTAGATTTTTCAAAACCTATTGTTGCCTTCTCAATATATTCTAGAGTAATAAGTAAAATTTATCCTATTGAAAAAATGAAAATTCTTGTGCAACATCTTATAGATAAATATTCAGCACAAATAATATTTTTCTATTCAGCTGATCAAAAAGCTGAAATACAAAAAATACATAAAGAACTAGGGGATAATAAAAATATATTCTCTTCTATAGAAACTCCTACAATAAAGGATTTAGTACCATTTTTTGAAAATTGTGATTACTATATAGGAAATGAAGGTGGAGCAAGACACTTAGCTCAAGGAGTTGGAATACCATCATTTGCTATATTTAATCCTTCAGCAGAATTAAAAGAATGGCTACCATTTCCTAGTGATAAGAATATGGGAATTTCACCTATTGATATGCTAGAAAAAAAAGGTATTTCAAGAGAAGAGTACGATAAGCTACCTTTTGAAGAAAAGTTTTCTTTGATAGATGTTGAAACTCTTATAGAAATGTCAGATAAATTGATTGAAAAAAATAAAAGGAAGTAAAAAATGAATACCAGAATTATATCTTATGTTATATCAAATTTATTTAAATTAATGATGTTCTTACTTTTATTTCCACTTGCTGTAAGTGTCTATTATCAAGAAGGTTTAAAACTTTCAATGGCTTATATAATTCCTATAATTATTTTAGGGATTTCAAGCTATTTTCTATCAAATAAAGCACCAGAAAATCAATCTTTCTTTTCTAAGGAAGGTTTGGTTATAGTTGCTTTATCTTGGTTGTTGATTTCATTTTTTGGAGCCTTGCCCTTTGTAATAAGTGGAGATATCCCAAATATGATAGATGCTTTTTTTGAAAGTGTAAGTGGATTTACAACAACAGGAGCTACAATATTACCCGAAGTTGAAAGTCTAAATAAGTCCATTATATTTTGGAGAAGTTTTACCCATCTTGTTGGAGGTATGGGAGTCTTAGTCTTAGTTTTAGCTATATTACCTAAGGGAAATAACCAAGCTCTACATATCATGAGGGCAGAAGTTCCAGGTCCAACTGTTGGAAAACTTGTTGCAAAAATGAGTTATAATTCAAGAATACTTTATATAATCTACATTGCTATGACTATAATTATGATAATTTTATTATTAGCTGGAGGTATGTCTTTCTATGATGCTTGTATACATGCCTTTGGAACAGCAGGAACAGGTGGATTTAGTTCTAAAAATACAAGTATAGGTTATTATAACAGTGCCTATATAGACTATGTTATTTCAGTAGGAATGTTAGTTTTTGGACTTAACTTCAACTTATTTTATCTTTTACTTTTAGGAAATATTAAACAAATTTTTAAAAGTGAGGAAGCTAAATACTATCTTCTTATAATTTTTGGAGTAACAGCTCTTATCTGTGTAAATATTTATCCAACTTACACATCTATTTCAAGACTGATAAGAGATGTATTCTTTACAGTAACCTCAGTTATAACCACAACAGGTTATTCAACTGTTGACTTTAATACTTGGCCAACTTTCTCAAAAACTCTTATTTTATTCTTGATGTTTTCTGGAGGTTGTGCAGGATCAACAGCAGGAGGTTTTAAAGTTTCAAGAGTGGTTATACTGGCTAAAAAAGTTGTTAGAGAATTCAAAAAAATAGGTCATCCTAATAAGGTCGTAAATATTAATTTTGAAGGAAAGACTTTAGATAAAGAAATGCTAGATGGAATTGACAGTTACTTTATACTTTACTCTTTTACAACTCTTATTTTACTTTTAATTACATCTTTAGAATCAGATACTTTTTTAACAGCTGTAGGTTCAGTTTTTGGAACATTCAATAATATAGGACCAGGTCTTGATGCTACAGGGCCTACATCAAACTTTTCAATATTTTCACCATTCTTAAAGTTTATTTTATCTTTAGGAATGTTGTTAGGACGTTTGGAAATAATACCACTTTTAATTCTAGTTTCACCTAGAATATATAGAAAAAGAGATTAAAATAAAATATAGACAGGAGTGATAAAATGGAAAACAATGGAAAGGCAAAAAAAGTTGTAGGAAGAAATTTAAGATTCAATCTTCTACTATTTTCTTGCTTAGTCTTAGGTTGTTATGGATTATTTGCTACAAATAAATTTTTTCTTAGAGATTTTGAAAGAGGTTATTCAGTAACAGGTAATAAATATATCTTTGGTATATTTGTAGTAAACTTTTTCTTAATACTTTTTACTTTTTTAATACCTTACTTTGTATTAAAATTATATCCTAAAATTTATTATTATGATGAAGGATTTAGAGTAGGGAAAAATGGAGAGTTTATTTATTATGAAAAAATGGATTACTTTTTTACACCTGCATACAATAAGGTAAAATCTTTTGTAGAAATAAAATATACAAATAATGAAGGAGATTGGAAACATATAGTAGCTGTAGGTTATCCTTCTAAAGGTTTTGATTTGTTTCAACAAGATTTTGTAAATATAAATTATCCAAAAGCTATGAAGTGTCTTGAAAATAATGAAAAAATTGAATTTTTATTCAATGATCCTAAAAAGAAAATAATAGCCTTTGGTAGAAAAAATTATATGAAGAAAAAATTAGAACAAGCTATGAAAATAATAGTTACTAGAGAAAGCATAACTTTTGACAATGAAGTTTATGAATGGGATAAATACAAAATTTTTGTAAATCTAGGAAATATAATAGTTAAAGAGCAAGATGGAACAAATATCTTAAGTTTAGGTCCAACTGCTTTAATACATAGACCAAATTTACTGGAAGTTATAGTCTCAACATTAGGGAAGAAATAAAAGGAGTTGAAAATTTTG
>ERZ773069.982-NODE-982-length-17506-cov-10.339064_pt1 | contig 17506 bp, 15 predicted proteins | sample MGYA00580619_ERZ773069 | MGnify/ENA primary metagenome ERZ773069 (study PRJEB29015, sample SAMEA2738007) | human oral metagenome | biome: human oral; feature: human-associated habitat; material: dental | place: China | collected 2108 ...
CAAAGGGATCAGACTGTAAATCTGCCGGCTCAGCCTTCGAAGGTTCGAATCCTTCCCTCTCCACCATTTTTTTTTATAAAAATAAAAATTATTATAAATATCAAATTATAATTCGCAGGAGGAATTATCAACTATGGTTAGAAAAATAAAAGGAGCAGGAAATAAATCTGGTGGAAATCAACAGGATATAATTAAACAAGCTCAAGTGATGCAACAAGAAATGTTAAAAATTCAAGAAGGATTAAAAGATAAATTCGTAGAAACATCTGTTGCTGGTGGAGGAATTACTGTAAAAGCAAATGGACAGAAAAAAATTGTAGATTTATCAATTTCATTAGATGTATTAAAAGATGCAATTGAAGAAAATGATGCAACTATTGTTTCAGATTTAATCATAAACGCAGTAAACGAAATCTTGGATAAAGCTGAAGAAATGGCTGAAAAAGAAATGGAAGTAGTTACTGGTGGAGTAAGTATTCCAGGATTATTCTAATAAAAAATTATAATATATAAATTTAAGGAGGATACGTTATGTCAGAAACTAACTTACCTGAAAATACAACAAATGAGAAACCTAAATATAATAAAGTAATTTATTGTTTATTAGCTTGGTTTTTTGGTTATTTTGGAATTCATGCATTTTATGCAGGAAGAAAACAAGAAGGAATATATTTTTTAATAGCGGGAATAATAGGAATGTTAACAGCTTTTCTTTTTATCGGTGGTATAATTCTTTTAGTTGAATTTGTAATATGTGTTATTCAAATAGTAAAAGCTATACAAAAACCAGCTGATGAATTTGGAAGAATATCGGACTAGCAAGTTTTAAAAATATTTAAAAATATAAAATCAATAAAAATTATTTATTGATTTTTTTTTGGAAAAATTTAAGGGAGAAATAAATGAAAAAAAATGAAGAATTTGAAAAGAAGAAAAATATTAATAAGATGGTAATATTGATGTTTTTATGTATTATTGTTTATAATTTAGGGCATCCCGCCACGCCTGCACTAATTGAACTGAGAGGGTGGAAAAAGAGTATTTCAGGTGAATTATTGGCATTTATGAGTACGGCTATGTTTATTTCTTCGCCTTATTTGGGGGCTTTGGCTGATAGAGTTGGGATGAAGAAAATATTTGTATTTATGCCATTTTGTTATGGGATGTCACAGCTTATATTTGGATTTGGGACGAATTTGCCGCTTATATTTTTGGCAAGGATGATTTCGGGATTTGCTTCGGGGGGAACATTTGCTGTGGCATTTGGATATGTGAGTCAGCTGTCTGAAAAAGAAGAAAAGGCTAAGAATATTGCCAAAGTAAGTTCTGCTACTGTAATTGGCGGAGCAATTGGACAGAAAATAGGGGGGTATGCTGCAACTGTTACAAATGATCCGCGATTTTCCTTTGCATTGCAGTTTATTGGCGGAAGTATTGTTTCGATAATTATTTTGCTGATTATGAAGGAAATTGTGAAAAAAGATAATAAATTAGAGGAAGAAAAAAGTAAAAAGGACTTAAACCCGTTTGCAACATTTAGATATATTAAGGAGTTAGATGGGTATTCCAAGTTCTTCTGTCTTATAATTTTACTTTCAGGAATAGGAATTTATTCTTATGGAAGCGCTTTAAACTATTTTTTGAAATTTTATGAAAAAGTTTCTTCTGATACAATTGGAACTTTTGTTATGTGTTCGTCGTTACTTGCTTTTTTTGGAACTGCATTTTTGCTAGGAAAACTTTTAAAAAAATTTAAGGAAAAAAGTATTTATAAATTTTTGATTTTTGTTGGAATAATATTGATGGCAGTTATTTTATTTAGAGTTAAATTTGGTGTAACTCCATATCTTTTGATGGCAGTTTATACTATGACTTATGAGATTGTACGCTCACTTGGAAATACGATTATTGCTCAGAGATATAAGGAAAATCAGGGGAAGATACTGGGAGTGGCATCTGCAGTAGGTTCGCTTGGAACTGCTATAGGTTCGCTGTTATCAGGGCATTTATTAAATTTTAACCCTTTTTTGCCATTTGTTGTGAATATTATTGTGATGTTTTTTGTGCTAGTTTTAATTTTAGTAAAAAAATTGTAATTTTTTCCTTTTAGATATTTGTTAAATTAGATAAATATGGTAAAATTAATATAGAATAGAAAATTTTTGGAGATATTTAGTTTAAAATAAACTACAAAAATAATATAAGTTAAAATTGTTTAAATAAAATTTTTAGGAGGCATACCATGGAATATATGAAAAAATATGAATACTGGTTAAATTCAGAAGCTGTTGATGAAAAAGACAAGGAAGAATTAAGAAGTTTAGCTGGAAATGAAAAGGAAATCGAAGACAGATTTTTTAAGGATTTGAGCTTTGGAACTGGTGGAATTAGAGGTGTTCGTGGGATTGGAACTAACAGAATTAATAAATATGTAATTAGAAAAGCAACTCAAGGGCTTGCAAATTATATGCTGAAATTTGATGAAAAATTGGCAAAGGAAAAAGGAATTATAATTGCTCATGACTGTAGAATTGGTTCAAGGGAATATGCATTGAATACTGCAAGAGTTATGGCTGCTAATGGAATTAAGGCATATATTTATGAAGACTTACGTTCTACGCCTGAATTGTCATTTGGGGTAAGATATAAAGGTACTATGGCTGGAATTGTCATAACTGCGTCGCATAACCCTGTGGAATATAACGGATACAAGGTTTACTGGGATGATGGAGCTCAAGTTGTAGATCCTCATGCACCTGCGATTGTTGCTGAAGTTAATAAAATTCAGACTCTTGAAGAAATTAAAGTAATTTCTGAAGCAGAAGGAAGAGAAAAAGGATTAATTATTCAATTGGATGGAAAAATTGATGATGATTATTTAGATGCAATAAAAACACAAACTCTAAAAACAGATATTCCAGGGAAAGAAAATTTCAAAATAGTTTACACTCCACTTCATGGAACGGGTGGGCGTCCAATGAAACGTATTTTATCTGATTTTGGATACAATTTTGAAGTTGTGAAGGAACAAATTGAACCAGACGGGAACTTTCCAACTGTAACTTATGCAAATCCTGAAGAAAAAGCGGCATTTAAGCTTGGAGTAAAATTAGCCGATGAAATTGGGGCAAAAATAGTTATGGCAAATGATCCCGATGCAGATAGAATTGGTATTGCTGTAAAAGATGATAAAAATGAATGGTATTATCCAAATGGAAACCAAGTTGGATTATTGTTATTGCAATATCTTCTAAATAATAAGAAAGATATTCCTGCAAATGCAAAAGTTATAACAACAGTTGTTTCTACACCGATGATTGATGTAGTTGCACCTTCAAAAAATGTTGGAGTTATGAAAACATTGACAGGATTTAAATATATTGGAGAAAAAATTAGACAATTTGAAAATAAGGAATTGGATGGAACATATTTATTTGGATTTGAGGAAAGTTACGGATATTTGATTGGAACACATGCAAGAGATAAGGATGCACTAGTAACTTCAATGGTAATCGCTGAAATGGCCACTTACTATGATTCAATCGGAAGTTCAATTTACGAAGAATTGCAAAAATTATATAAAGAATTTGGATATTATCTAGAAGGAATAAAATCTGTAACCCTTAAAGGAAAAGATGGAATTGAACAAATGGCTGCTCTTATGACTAATTTGAGAGAAAACGTAAAAGACGAACTGATTGGTAAAAAGATTAAAATTAAACGTGATTTCTTTTCACACAAAGAATACAACTTGGAAACAGGAGCAGAAACTGAAATAAAATTACCAAAAGAAAACGTTTTACAATTTGTTCTGGAAGATGACACTTATATTACAGCCCGTCCATCTGGAACAGAGCCAAAAATCAAATTCTATTTTAGTGTAAATGCAGATTCAAATGAAAATGTAAAAGCAAAACTTGATAAGACAATGGAAGAATTTTCAAAATTTTTAGGATTATAATTTTTTAAAGAGATCAGAAGATTACTTAAACTAAATGTCTAATTTTTTGACAAAAGTTTAGTTTTTCTGATCTTTTTTATTAGAAAGCTATAGATATTTTGTAATAAAAAAGATAATAAAATTTTTAGAGAGAATTTGTGGAAAGAATAAAGTATGGAAAAAATAAAAGAGAAAAATATTGATGCGATATACATTCATATCCCATTTTGTGACAAAAAATGCGAATATTGTGATTTTTGTACGTATATTAATATGGAGAAAGAATATAGAAAATATGTAGATTATTTGATTAGGGAAATGAGAATGTATCCCAAATATAAATATGATACGATTTATTTTGGTGGAGGAACGCCATCATTACTGCCAGTTGAGATGATAAGAGAAATAATGGATGAACTGGAGTGGAGCGAAAATGCTGAAATTACTTTGGAATTAAATCCAACGGATATGACTTTGGAAAAATTGAAGAAAATTCGGGAAATTGGGATAAACAGGTTAAGTATTGGTATACAGAGCTTTCAGAATCACGTTTTGAAATTTATTGGAAGGCAGCATAGTTCAGAAGATGCGATAAGTGTATATAAAATGGCTAGAGAAGCTGGATTTGAGAATATAACTGTGGATTTGATGTTTGGAATTCCTAATCAAAGTATTGAGGATTTGCAGAAGGATTTGAATATTTTGAAAGAATTAAAGCCTGAAAATGTGTCAATTTACTCGCTTATATGGGAGGAAGGGACTGTTTTCTGGAGTAAATTGCAAAAGGGAATTCTGTCTGAAATTGATCAGGATGTAGAAGCTCAGATGTATGAGATGATTATTGAGTTTTTTAATGAAAATAGGTATTGTCATTACGAAATATCAAATTTTGCACGGATTGATGGGAATTTTGAGAAAAATAAAAATATTAGTGAAAATTGTGATTCAGAAAATAAAATAGGTTTTCAAAATTTTTCAGAAATTAAAAATAATGAAGAAATATTGAAAAATGTGGAAGATTTTGAAATAATCAAGAAAAAACAGAAAAATAGCGGAAAGCACAATTTGAAATATTGGAGAAATGTAAAGTTTGTTGGTGTAGGAATGAGTGCTGCTAGCTATTACAGTGGAAATAGGCACAGTAATGTAAGAACATTTAAGAAATATTATGATTTGATTGATAGTGGAAATTTGCCAATTGATGAAAATACAATTGAAATTGTAGATGAAATCGAAAGTGAAAAATTGAAGAAAATGCTGGGTTTAAGATTAATTCAAGAGGGAATTGAATATTTTGAGGATGAGAAAGTTGAAAAACTTATAAAAAATGGACTACTTGAAAAATTTGTTGTGAGAAAAGTTGGATTTTTAGATAAAAATATCAGAAAAACTGAAAAAAATACCGTAACAAAAGAAAAAGAAATAAAAAATAAAGTTAAAAATAATGAAGATTTAGATAGAAATATTGTAAAAAATGCTTATGAAATAAGGCTTAGATTAACAAAAAGAGGAATGTTGCTTGCAAATGATGTATTTGTTGAATTTATTTGAAAAAAAGGTTATAATAGTGTTATTGTAAAATATGCAGCAAGTCAAAAGGAGCAGGAATGGAACTTGATAATGTAAAAATTCAGCAAAATTATAATAAAATTTTTGAAGATATAAAAAAATATTCACCGTATCCTGAAAAAGTAAAAATTTTGTTTGTTAGTAAATATTTTGATGTGGAAAAGCATAAGGCTATAATTGATATGGGTTATGATTATTTTGGTGAAAATCGGGCTCAGCTTTATCGGGACAAGCTAAATGAATTTTCAGATGAAAAATATAAAAATATCAAATGGGATTTTATCGGAAGGTTGCAAAAAAATAAAATAAAGTATATAATTAATAGTGTGAATTTAATACATTCGATTGATTCTTATGAACTTTTAGAAGAAATAAATAAAAAAGCTATTGAAAATTCCAAAATTATAAATGGATTGGTTCAAATTAATGTTTCAAGGGAAGAATCCAAAACAGGAATTTATATAGAAGACTTTAAAAAGGATAGTGAAAAATATTTTTCTATGAGTAACGTAAAAATAGCAGGTTTTATGACAATGGCTCCATATGAAGCTTCACAAAAGGAAATAAACAGTTATTTTTCAAATATGAGAGAGTTAAAGGAAGAATATCAAAAAAAATATAATTACGTTACCGAACTTTCCATGGGAATGTCGAATGACTATGTTGAAGCATTGAAAAATGGTGCGACAATAATTAGAATAGGAAGTAAATTATTTGAATAGGAGGTTATGCTTTGGGACTTAAAAGAAAATTAATGGAATTTTTTGGCGATGATATTGAAGATGATGACGATGAGTTATCTGAAGAGTTGTCAAATGATGAAAGAAAAGAAGTGGCAATAGAACAGCCACAGCAAAATCAGCAGTCTAAAGCTCAGCAAAAAGTAGCAGTAAATCGTGTAGAACAAGAAAAACAGCCAGAAGAGAAAAAGGGAATAGGAAGCCTTTTCGGCGTAGGAAAAAAGGAGGAAATTGTAAAGATGCCATCGTCTAAAGTAAGCTATGTTTCGATTATAAGACCGAAAGTTTTTGAAGATTCAAGATTAATTGCAGATGCAATAAAAGAAAATAAAGTTGTAACATTCAGTTTGGAATTTTTAGAATATGAAGTGGGACAAAGAGTAATAGATTTTGTAAGTGGAGCGGCGTATGCAATGAATGCTCATCTATCAAAAGTTACTGATAAAGTTTTAACTTCTATTCCAGTTGGAATTGACTATGAAGATATTGATGCTTCATTAGGAGAAGAGTCAAGAGACAGTAACTTGTTATAATTAAATATCAAAATATTGTGTTAAGCTTTAAAATTTAGCTGCTTTTTTTGAGATATTTTCTCATTTAAAGCAGTATTTTTTAATAGATTTATAAAAAGAAATTATTAATTATACTCAAACCTATTTTAAATTAAACTGCTAAAATTATATAAATTTATGGTTTGAGTAAAATAGTCATAGCTTTTGAGTTTAGTTTTAAATAAGTTTTACTATAAAATAGCTTGAAATAAATATGAAAACAAAAGAAAAGTAGGAGAATAGATAAATGGGAATAATTTTTACAATAGTAATTTTGGGATTAATTGTATTTTTGCATGAATTGGGGCATTTTGCAACGGCTAAATATTTTGGGATGCCTGTTACTGAGTTTGCAATTGGAATGGGACCAAAGATTTTTTCATTAAAAAAGAATGAGACGACTTATTCAATCAGAATTTTACCTTTAGGAGGATTTGTCAATATTGAGGGAATGCAGCCTGAAAGGTTTGATTTGGAAGCGTTTAAGAAGGAAAAAATGGATGAAATCATTGAGGAATTAAAGAATGAGACAGGCAACAGGGATAATGAGACTGAAGATGAAAAATTCATTGATGAAGTAGAAAGAAGGCTTAACAAGGTTGTAGAAAAGGAATTAAAGAGACAGGAAAATATTCAGAAAAATGGATTTTTTGCAAAGTCACCATTTAGCAGATTTGTTGTCCTGATTGCGGGAGTTGTGATGAACTTTATCTCTGCATTGGCAGTATTGTTTATAATGCTTTCAGTGGCAGGGGTGTTGCCTCCTAAATATTCTCAAGCTATAGTTGGAGGAGTCGAGCAAAGTTCAAAGGTAAACGGAAAATTGAAGGTGAATGATAAAATTTTGTCAATCAATGGTAAAAATGTATCAAACTGGAATGAAATGACAAAAAGAATTGGAGAAATTAGTAAAAATTATAAAAATGAAGATATAGCTCTAAAAATCTTGAGAGATAATAAGGAAATTACTGAAAATGTAAAATTAACTTATAACAAGGAAGCAAAAGGAAACATACTTGGAGTACATCTGTTAAGTCAAAAATCGACATTTGGAGAAAGAGTAAAAATTAGTTTTTCTATGTTTGGAGATTATTTTAAAATGACACTTGATGGTGTGAGAATGCTTATAACAGGAAAAGTGGCAATGAAAGAAATGACAGGGCCTGTAGGACTTCCTAAGATAGTTGGCGAGGCTTATGGGCAAGGAGGGATTTTTGCCATGCTTGGAGTATTTGTATTAATTTCCATAAATATTGGAATTATGAACTTGCTTCCAATTCCAGCACTTGATGGAGGAAGACTGATATTTGTCATTCCTGAATTTTTTGGAATAAAAGTAAATAAAAAAATAGAAGAAAAAATACATATGATTGGAATGATATTTTTACTTGTTTTGATGTTAGTTATTGTATTTTTTGATGTTACTAAGTATTTTCAATAGAAGGAGAAATGAACTAAAATGGTAGATTTTATACAGAAGACAAAAAGACTTGTGAAACTTTCTTCAGTGATTGTTCAATATGGATTTGATGAATTGTTCAAAAGAGGCGAGCTGGAAAAGTATCTGCCAGGAAATATAAAAAGGAAATACAGCGACAAGATTGATGAAATAAATGCCTGTACTTTTTACGAGAGAATAAGAATGGCGATTGAGGAAATGGGTCCTGTATATGTAAAATTTGGGCAGATGCTAAGTAACCGAAAAGATATTTTGCCTGAGGAACTGATTGTACAGCTTCAGAAATTGCAAGATAATGTGGAAGTTGAAAAAGTTGATGTAAGAGAAAAGATGAATCTTGAACTTGGAATTGAAGTAGATGATTATTTTTCTGAAATAGAGGAAGAACCGATGGCATCAGCTTCGATAGGGCAGGTATTTAGAGGAAAATTAAAAAATGGGGAAAAAGTTGTTGTAAAGATTCAGAGAGAAAATATAAAGCCTGTAGTTGAAGTGGATTTGGAAATTATGAAAAGCCTTGCAAAAACTTTGGAAAAATATTATGAGGACATGAAAAGAATGAATATTGGGGATGTTGTGGAAAGTTTTGAGAAAATGCTGAATGAGGAGCTTTCACTTAGTAACGAGCTTCGTAATATAGAGCGTTTTGCAAACAATTTTAAGGAAGATAAGAGAATTCATGTTCCAATTGTGTATAAACATCTTTCCAATGACCATATTCTCACAATGGAAATGATAGAAGGCTTTAAAATTACTGATAAGGAAAAAATAGCAGAAATAGGGAAAAAACCTGAAGAAATTGCAAAAACTGGACTTGATTTGTATTTGGTGCAGTTTTTAAAACACGGTTTTTTTCATGCTGACCCCCATCCTGGCAATATTTTTATAAAGGAAAATGGGCAAATTGTATTTATTGATTTTGGTGCAATGGGAAGGCTTTATCCGAATGAGCGAGAACTTTTAATAAATTTGATTATTTATTCATTGAAAAAAGATGTAAAAAAAATGATTGAAACTATACGCAAGCTAGCGATAAAGTTTGAAGTTGCGGATGAAAGAAAGTTTGAACGTGAACTTTACGGATTAATTGAAATGGTGGATGGGAATTCATTGGAAAGTATAGATATTGTTACGATTTTTGAAAAAGCAAGGAAAATATTCAGTGATAACCAGATTCTACTTTCTGAAGATATTTATCTGCTAGTAAAGGGAATTGGTCAAATTGAAGGAATTGGTCGGCATTTGGATCCAAGCCTTAACATAACGGGAATTATGCGGCCATATATGGATAAAATAGCAAGAGAGCGGATGAATCCAGTGAATATCTTTAAAAAAGGGACAGAAAAGCTGGAGACTTTTTCTGATAACTGGCTTACTTTACCAACAGATTTAAAGATGATTTTAGAAAAAATTCAAAAAAATGAATTAAAACATAAGCATGAAATAATCGGCTCTGACAAATTTCAAAAGACTTTTGAGGAATTAATTCTAGCAATCATTATTTCATCACTGTTTGTTGGCTCTTCAATACTGGCTTTGGCAAACATTCCGCCAAAAATCTTTGGAATTTCTGGATTAGGGCTGCTAGGCTTTGTTATTGCGGGAATAATGGGTCTGAATTTGTTTTTAAAAAGTAAAAAATAAGTGTTAACAAAATAAAAACTACTTTTTCAGGATTATAATTAGTCAATTTAATTTTAAAAAGTAAAGGAGAAATATCATGGAAAATAATGTTTTATTAGCAACATTTGAAAATCAGCTAAGTGCATTTGAGGCTCTGGCTGACATAAAGACAAAATATTCAGGGGAAAATTATGTAATTACTCAGGCTGCAGTTGTAAGAAAGGAAGACGATAAGCTGAGTTTCAAGGATGGTTTTGAAGTAAATGCAAATGGAAATATAGGATTTTTAAATGGAGGGCTTCTTGGTGGCCTTGTTGGAATTATTGGAGGTCCGTTGGGAGTTATTTTTGGCGGAGCAGTAGGAGCTATGATAGGCGAAAGCCAAGGTGAAAAGGCTGACAAGAAAATAATAAGCATATTTGAAGATGTTTCAAAACACCTTGTAAATAACCATTATGCATTGATTTTGCTAACTTCGGAATCAGAAAATGCAGAACTGGATAATTTTTTGAATAAATACAATCCTGAAACAATCCTGCGAAAAGATGCCAAAGTTGTTCAAAAGGACCTGGAATTTGCAAGAGAATACGAATCCAAACTGAAAACAGATATTGAATACAAGGAATTAAAAGACAAATTTGAAAGCAAGTCAAAAGAAATAAAGGAAAATTTGGCTGACTTTTCAGAAAAGGTAAAAGCTAACGCAGAAGCGTTTACAGAAGATTTGACAAAATTTGTACTGGACTTGAAAAATAAATTTAAGAATTAAAGAAGGCAGGGATAGAAAATTTTATCCCTGTTTTTAAGTTTCAAGGAAAACAAATTTATGTTTTTTTAATTGAAAAATTTTAATTTATTTCTTAGTGTAAAAATGATTGACAAAATAGAAAAAAAATTATATTATATTACAATGACTTGCGAGTCAATTTTTGTTATTAGGTGGTAGATACTTGGAAAAAAAGAAAAGTGCAAAGAGCCAGAAGAGGAAAAAGATAATAGATAAAGCATGGGAACTGTTTGCAAAGAATGGATATGAGGAAACGAAAGTTGAGGATATAACAAGGGAGCTGGGAGTATCTAAAGGAAGTTTTTATACATATTTTGAGACTAAAGATGAGTTGTTATATGAAATTTTAGGGAAAATAAAAAAGAAAATAGTAGAAGCTCTTGAAACAATAAATACTAACCAGAAGCCAGAGAAGATTTTGGAAGATTATAAATGAATAGTGCTGTTGAAATTTTGAATAATATGCGGTTAGACAGTCTTCAAAAAAATATATGCAATCCCAAATTAATATGCTTTTTTGAAGAAATACGAGAAAAATCTATTGATTTTATAAAAATAAATATTGTTGAAAAATTTAACGAGAAGAATGGAAATAAATATGAGGCTAAGATTATATCAGAATTTATATTAATTTCAATAGAAGAGTTTTTATACGATGAATTTGTCTTAAAAAGTTTTAGAAACATGAAGGAAGATGAATTAATCAATATAAAAAATACAGATAAAATTGAAATATCATTGAAGGAAATAACAAAATTTATAAATAATGCATTAAAATAGGTTCAGGAAGGGAAACAGAAAATGAAAAAAAATAAAAACAAAATAGCAGTAACAGTACTGCTCCTATTAATGTCAATTCCTAATTTTGCACAAAAAATAACAATTCAGGAAGCGGCAGAGATGGCGGTAAAAAATAATAAAGATATAAAAATCGGAATGCTGGAAGTAGATAGAGGGCAAATTGATGTGAGCAGAACTTGGAAACAGAAATTTTTCAAAGTAAGCTACAATGCTTCGGCAAACGCCTACTTTAAAGATATCATATCAAAGAAGACTGGAGAAGCATATCAGCAATACTTATCACTATCACAGCCAATTTATACAGGCGGGAAATTAAGACTTGGAAATGAAATTAGTAAGGACAACTTAAAATTAGCAGAATTGAAACTGGATAAAACAAAAAAAGATACAGTTTTAAGCACTGTTCAAGCGTATATTGATGTATATGATGCGATTAGTACACTTGGAGTTTTACAAAAGTCTAAGGAAGCGCTAGATGAGAATTATAAAATTCAGACTGAGAAATATAAATTAAGAATGGTTACAAAGCCTGAATATAGAGAAGCAGAACGAAGTATAAAAGCTATAGAGGCACAAATTGTGGAACAGCAGGGGAATATTGAAATAGCAAAGGAATCTTTAGGAATATTAATTGGGGTGTCAAATCCAAGCAGTATTGAAATAGTGCCGTTTGGGGTGGAAGATAATTTTACCAAGACGATTGATCTATCAAAGGATATGGAAAAATTGACAACACAAAATACTGAGTATAAAATCGCACAAAAGCAAATTGATATAAGCAGAAAAAATACAAAACTTGAAAAATCAAGTTTTCATCCAACAATTAACGGAACGTTAAGCTATGGAGCATTACGATCACAAGATAAATTGAAAAATGTATTTGAAACAAAGAATCTATCATCAGCTGCGGGAGTAACATTTACTTGGGATATTTTTGACTGGGGTAAAAGAAAAGAAGATGTAAGATATGCTCAAAAAACTGAAGAAATTGCAGAAGTTAAATCAGGACAGACATTGGATCAGGTAAGAGCAAATATGAGAAAAACATATTATCAGCTACAGGCACTTGAAAAAAGTTTGGAAGCATTGAAGGTGGCTGTGGAAAGTGCAGAAGAAACTTATGAACTGGAAAAGGAAAGATATAACTATAACTTGATAACAATGAATAATTTACTTGATGCAGAGGCGAAATTGAGACAAAGCCGTGTAAATTATGCGACTTCAAAACTTAAGTATTATTATCTTGTGTCACAATACGGAGCTTTTCTTGATTAATCGGATTTAAAATATGAAAATAGGAGGAAATAAATAATGAAATTATATAATAAAAAAATCGTAGTGGCATTGGCAATACTTGCAATGTTTACTATATCTTGCGGGAAAAAGAAAAAAGCAGAAGTTGTCAATGCAAGACCTGTAAAAGTGCAAGTTATTGGACAAAACTCAATTTCTTTAGGATATACAGCAAGCGGTACTTTGAAGGGAATTGAGGAAGTACCGTATACAGCGACTTCATCAGGAGAGATAGTTGTCATAAATGCAAAAAATGGGGATAGTGTAAATGCTGGTCAGGTAATAGTGTCAATTGATAATCAAGCTGCAAGATCAAATGTGAGAAGTGCAGCTTCAAATGTGAATACAGCCTCATCAAACATTAGTTCAGCACAAGCAGCACTTGAAGAAGCTAGAATCAATTACGAAAAATATAATATGCTTTATAATAAGAGGCTAGTAACCGAAACAGACTATTTAAAGGCAAAAACTAATTATGATGCTGCAAGAGCCCAGTTAAATGCCTCAAAAAACAGCCTAAGCTCAGCACGGGCAGCACTGGATTCGGCAAATGACACAAATAGAAAATCCGTAATAAAGACAAATACAACGGGAACTATTGCAAATATGAAGCTGGAACTCCATCAGCAAACATCAGCTGGAAGTGCCTTGTTTACTGTGGTAAATGAATCGGAAATGCAACTGGAAGTGGGAGTTTCACCAGAAGTAATAAATAAAATCCATGTAGGGACACAGGCAAAAGTAAAAGTTGACGAACTACAAGGGGAAGAACTGGTAGGAACAGTTTATGAAGTATCTGCCGCAGCAAGCAGTGCAACAAGACAATTTACTGTAAAAATTAAAATTCCTAATCCAGATAGAAGGCTAAAAAGTGGAATGTATGGAACAGCAAGTATAGATACTGGTGCTGAAAACGGAATAATTATCCCTAAAAAAGCCATTGTTGTAAGAGGGGTAGAGCAAATTGTTTATATAGTTCAAAATGGTAAGGCTATTGCTATTCCTATAAAAATTACAAATCAAAATCAGGATTATGCAGCAGTTACAGGAAATGGATTAACAAGTGGAGTAGAATTAATAGTAGACGGACAAAATGTTGTGCAATCTAATGAAGCAGTTAGAAAAGTGCAATAATTTTTACTATTGATGACGAAATTAATATTTTTTATAATCAGTCAGACAGATTTTGAAAGTTTAATTTTTTCTAGATTTGTTTGACTGTATTTATAAAAACAGAAGCAAAAATAAAATTAAGGAGAAAAAAATGACAATAGCAGATTTTGCAACGAAAAGAGTTGTTTCTACAACAATGATATTAGTATTTATGGTCTTTTCAGGTGTTGTAGCAATGCGGTCAATGAAGCAGGAATTGATACCAGATTTTAATTTTCCGCTGGTAGCTGTTAATACAACGTGGACTGGAGCAGCTTCTGAGGATGTTAAGACTCAGATTTCAAAAAAGATAGAAGATGCGGCACTTAATGTTGACGGTATTAAAAATATTTCTACAAGTTCAACTTATGGAAGTTCAAGTGTAATGATAGAATTTAACTTTGGTACAGATACGGATATAAAGCAAGTACAGATTCAATCTGAAATTGATAAAATAAAACAGGATTTGCCATCTGATGCCAATGATCCAGTAGTTTCAAAATTGAATACAGCTGGGGGAAATTCGGATATGGCGATGATGATTGCGATAAGAGGAGCAGATCAGGCGATAATTACTTCATTTATAGAGGAAACACTAGAACCAAGGCTTAAAAGAAACAGAGGAGTTGGAAACATATCAGTATTTGGTAATGCTACAAGACAGATAAAGGTAAGGCTGGATCCATATAGATTGCAGGCATACAATTTATCTCCGAGTGAAATATATTCTAAAATTAAGGCGGCTCATACAATTGTACCAGGAGGAACAGTAAAAGATGGATCAAAAGAATTCATCTTGAGGGTTGATGGTGAATTAAAGCAGCTGGATCAAATACAGAATATTATTATTTCAAACAATAATAATCAGACAGTAAGATTAAGCGATGTTGCAAATGTTGAATATGGAACTAAAGATAAAACTTCTTATTCAAAATATGATGGTCAAGACATGGTTTCTGTTGTAATTCAAAAAAGTAAGGATGGAAATCTAGTTGAAATTGCAAATATTGCAAAAAAAGAATTGGAAAATATGAAACCGTTATTTCCATCAGGTTCAAAGTATGAAATAATAGTTGATAACAGTATAAGAGTAAAAGACGCGATTTCCAATGTAACAAATAATGGTTTACAGGCATTAGTAATAGCAGTACTTGTCTTATTGGTATTCCTAAAGGATTTAAGGGCCTCGCTTGTGGTTGGAATGTCAATTCCAATATCAGCTGCATTTACTTTCTTTCTTTTAAATACACAAGGAATTTCACTAAACTTAATTTCACTTATGGGGCTTGCACTTGCGATAGGATCACTGGTTGATAATGCAGTCGTCACACTAGATAACATATTTGATCACATTCAGATTAATAAAGAACCAGCACTTGTTGCGGCGATACGTGGAACAAATGAAGTAATAGTTCCAATGATAGCTTCAACGGCAACATCAGTTTGCGTATTTTTACCAATCGTATTATTTCCAGGGTTTGCAAGGGAAGTATTTGCGGGAATTTCGCTCTCAATGATGTTTGCACTCTCGACTTCGATTGTTGTGGCAATGCTGTTTATTCCAATGGCATCAAGCCTGTTCCTAAATATTGAGAAAATATCAGGAGCGGCAGGGAAAGCGCATAGATTTAATGCGTTTAGAGATAAATACAAAGATCTTGTAAAACAGGCTTTGGATCATAGAAAAGCAGTTATAATCGGAGCAATTGTACTATTTTTTGTAGTTGTTTTTGGACTTGGAAGAACTGTAAAAACCTCATTTTTCCCAACAATTGATAATAATGAGTATTCGGTAGTTGCACAGTTGTCTACAGGGTTAGATGTAGAAGTGGCACATGAAATTTCTAAACAAATGGAACAGATAGTAAGAGAAGATCCTGTTACAAAAAATTATACTACAATAGTAAATGCTCAGGCGGCAATAGTCAATGTCGATGTAAAAAAAGATACAATGAAGGCTATGGAGAGAATGCGTCAAAAAATGAGCAATATTCCAAACGTTACAATTGCAGTTTCCCCATCAAAAGCTGGAGGACGTTCAGTTTCAAAAGATTATTCATTCCAAGTGGAAGGGGATAATGCTGAAGAAATCAACAGAATTGCCAATGCGATTATGGCAGATATGAAGCAGCAGACTTGGTTTAAGGATGTAAAATCTTCATCAGAAGGTGGATATCCACAGGCACAGCTTGAAGTAAACAGAGTAAAGGCTGAAAGTTATGGGCTAAGTGTTACAGACATAACTAGAATGTTAAATCAAACTGTATTGGGAGTAGATCCAATAGAAATTACTGAAAACACAGAAACATTAAAAGTTTATATGGAATTTGAAGAGCAGTATAAAAATTCACTTGACAAAATACTGAATATAATGATAAAAACAAGTGGAGGACAATTTGTAAGACTAGGAGATATTGCCACAATGAAACAGGTGGAAGGTGCAGCCTCTATAGAAACTTATAATGGTTCTCAAATTGTAAAAGTAGGAGCAAATTTGGATAAATCAAAAGGTTTGAATGATGCATCAAAATTTGTAAATGAATCATTCAAAAAAACAAATCCAGCTATAGGATATAAAATAGCTCCAGCAGGAAATGCTAAAAACCAGAAGGAAATGGGTGGAGAAATTATGAATGCCCTTATGATTTCAGTAGCGCTTATTTACGTCGTACTGGCAGTACAGCTAGAATCATTTATTTTACCGATAATAATGATGTTGGCGTTGCCATTATCAATGATTGGAGTAATGTTTGGACTGGCTGTAACAAGAATACAGCTGAGCATGTTCGTTATGATTGGTATTCTAATGCTGTTTGGTATGGCGGTTAATAATGCAATTGTATTACTGGATTTCGTATCAAGTTTACGGCAAAAGGGGATGGAAATTAGAGAGGCCCTTGTGGAAGCGGCAGGTTCACGGCTTCGTCCGATACTTATGACAACACTTACAACGTTGCTTGGATGGATTCCAATGGTATTTTCAAGTAAGGGAAGTTCGGGTTATTATCAAGGAATGGCGGTAGCAGTTATGTTTGGACTTTCATTCTGTACGTTGCTGACATTATTCTTTATACCTGTGGCTTATTCCATAGTTGAGGAAAGAAAAGAAAAAAAACAAAAAGCAAAAGAGGAAGCAAGAAAAGCAGAAAAAATGGCTGAAAGATCGCAAAATAAATAATAATAAACTTTAAAGAAAAGGAGGTGTTTTCTTGAAGAGGGTAGAAATATATTTTGATTCCTACTTTATGGATAAAATAAAGGAAGAAATGCGTGAATACGGAATTGAGCAATATATAATAATTCCACAAGTTTACAGCCGTTGGAGCAAAACATTAAAACATTTTAACAGCCACGTCTGGCCTGGAACTGACAGCATTCTTGTAACGTATCTGGAAGATGAGCAGGCAAAGGAAATTATGCGGCTTATCAAAATTATGAAAATAGATTTAGGTAAGTCAATCTCAATGGGTGCGGCACTTTTACCAGTAGACGATATTATTTTGTAAAAAATATGAATAAAAAAATAGTTTGAGTATAAAAAAGAACGGAGTGATTATTAATGGCAGTTTTTGAATTGAAACATCCACTAAT
>ERZ773069.990-NODE-990-length-17455-cov-4.421954_pt1 | contig 17455 bp, 9 predicted proteins | sample MGYA00580619_ERZ773069 | MGnify/ENA primary metagenome ERZ773069 (study PRJEB29015, sample SAMEA2738007) | human oral metagenome | biome: human oral; feature: human-associated habitat; material: dental | place: China | collected 2108 ...
GGAGTCTCTTCGCGAACGCCTTTCTGATTTCCGCGCACCTCTTCGCGAGCGCCTGCCCAGCCGCCGCACCGCAAGCATCTTTCCGATTGTCGGCCCAGCCGACCGTCACGGCGGTAAGCAGGCCGAAACGATTGAGCCAAGTGTGCCTACACATGAAAAGCGGCGCAGGCATTCATTCCGACTCCATCCTTCGCAGCTCCTCGCAAATATTTCGGAATAGCTCCCTGTACCGCTCTTCCCAACCTGAGTCCCCCAGAGCGGGATATTCACCTGTTCCAGCGACTTTTGTGATGCTCCTGCACACCTCATCAATGAGGTAAGGGTAGGAGAAACCTTCAGGAACCACTATATTGAGCGTTCCGCCGCTTCCATCGTTAGGAGCGTATGCGAGTTCTTCGAGAACCTCGTCAAGTGCTTCGTCGGGTGCCGTTTCACCATGAAGAACAACAAGGCTACTGCGTACGCGGTAAAGAAGCTCAAGCAAGTCTTTATGATTGGCTTTTCTAGGTTTCTTGTTTGCCTTTCCGTTCCCAGATTGACGAGCATCCCCTGTGGCAGGCAAATCAACAATGCTCAGTAAATCGCCGGCCTTCAGGCTGGTATTGCGAACCATGAGCTTGCGTTTTCCATGCTTGAAGCTCGTGATTTCAGCTGCAATCACTGCGAGCTTGGATCGGGTCTCCCAATCCGCCGACATCTCCTGTGCAACGGCCCCGTTGTAGTCGCTTTCGAGCGGGTCTTCCCACAGCCATCGCACCACTCTTAGCACGTCGAGGATCGTCGCCGCATCTGCGTCGGGGTCCTTCGAATTGACCGCCTCAACGTATTCCCGCCGCAAGCTGTCGCACTTGTCGGCAAGTTCGTTCATCTCACCGTCGCCGGCACCAAGAACCCTCACCGCGCTCAAGAGGTTCATATTGCGCAGGCTCGTCAAGGCCGCCTTGAGCAACGCCTTCTTGGCGCTGCGGTGAAGAGCGACGCGGTGGAACTGCGACTCCGGATCCTCAATGCCACGGCTTTTGTCGACAAACGTTTGGAGGAACAGCGGAACCGCATTCTTACCGCACCATTTCTGCGCGGCTTCCAAAGCTCCGATGACGGCGCCCTTTTGCCCCGTTCCAACCACGACGACTGTCGCAGGCCTCTTGTTTTCGAGCGTTATTTTCACTTGGGCAGCAACGGCCTCGGAAACTAGCGACGTAGCAATCAAGTCGTTGGTGTCTCCGGGGCCATATTCAACGGTGTCCGCGGGCAAGCGTTGTCCGTTTTCCCAGGCATTCGTTGCAGCGGCGGTCAAGACAGACGTCGCGGCTTCCACGGCGGCTTTTTTTGAACCAGGATCAGAGGAGTGCAGAATAAGGAACTCAACAGGTAAACCGGGGGAATCCGACAATAGAGCCCCCGGGTAAGCCCGACGAAGCCTCATCAGTATCCGCTCCCCGGGTGACTGTCCTTCTTTAGCCGATCTGTTCTTCAACGGCTCTCGCAATATTCTCTCGGGAATCGTCGGGTGTTGACATGCCGTTCCCATCGCAAATATGAAGAGGATCGGCCTCTGGAACGGCCATGGCATCCATTCTGGAACTGCGGTGCTCAGCTCTGACTCTTTTCGCATGGAAGCAATCTGGCTGATCGTTGGCGCGGCGGCATCGTGGACAGCGGCTTTTCCCGCATCATTCATCCACTCGTGCTCCAACAGCCACTCGTCCGAATTCGAAGCTTTTCCCTCCGTTTGGCGCTTTCCCGCCTTACCTAGAATAGGCCCTAACTCACGCCCTTCACGAAAAACCGATACGTACTTGCGTCCTTCCGGAAGTTTACTGTTCTCTTCTTCCAACTCCTCTTCGTACGCCTTCTCCAACCAAGCTCTCAGCAGCAAGCCCGCACCGTTGTCGCCCCTGAGCATGCTGATAGCCGCACCGACAGCCAACTCCTGCGAAGTCACCTCATTTTGCTTGCTCTTCAAAATTTCTAAGCTGTCGAGAAACTTGTTGTGCTCAGAGTCTTCTCCGCACTCAACGTCGATCAGTTCTTCCGGACCTTCCGTCTCGGCCCACCCCTTTGCCTGTTCCAGGTAACCGAGCGACCGCAGCCAATAGAAGACACCGGAGAAGACACCGGATTCATCCAGCTGAAAATTCCGAAGATCAACAGCAAACTCTCCAGATTCCGATAAGGAAGGAGTAGCAATCTCCCAATCGAAGCCTATTTGATCCACCAAGCCCATTAGCGCGCAAACCACCATCGTGGAACCTGAAAAAGCATTTACCAGCGCCCGTCCTGACGAATTGCCGGCTTTGAACTCACATTCAAGACGGCCCCTAAGGATATTCAAGCTCTTTCGCTCTCGAAGATCCCCAATTTCTACAATTACCTCATCAACAGTTATCCCATACTTTCTTTCAACATAATCCTTAACTTTCTTGTTTTCCAATGCCTTTTTTACCAGCTTGGCCGTTTTTGCGGTGTCAGTGTTTTCGTCGCCCATCTCCGTAGCCACCAGGATGAATTTAACGCACTTTGCCTCTCTCTTTTCGTGAAGGGCTTTCAGTTCCAATGCGATCGGAGAGCGCGTAAATCTCGTAGATTCTTGAGAAGGAGAATCTGGGTACTCGTTTTCAAAGAGGGCTCCGATGAGATTGTCGACGCCGCCAGAGTTTGCTTTTTTAATCAGCGATTCGAGTTGCTCTTGATGTTTTTTCCTTTTGTCGTTTTTTTGTCCTTTTTTGAGCCCTAGGATGTCACTTCCCAGATCGCCGTCGCCTACTGCGTGAATGATGAGCGTCATCGCTGCCTCCTCCTTGAGTGAACGGGGCCACAATCGGCCCCCGGAGCAAGCCTAGCCTTACCGCCCCGGAAGCGTCCATACTATTCCAACATCTTCCGAAGAAAAAGTCGTGAAAACTCGGCCGAAAAGTACTAGGCTTCTCGTGTACACCTCAGTAGCCCAAAGGAGGGCTTGAATGAAACTCATCATGCTGGAGACCAACGGAAATCAGCGGTTTGTCTTCTCTTCCCCGCGTTTGCGCGAAAACGTAGGGGCCTCCTACCTCATCACACAGCTTGCCGACTGGACCGAGCAAGCGGCCAAGTGTCTCGGCATCGACAAGTTCGGCTGGGTCTCGCAGTCGTCCGGTAAGGTCATCCTGACCGCCGCGACCGAAGACTATGCGCGCAAGCTGATCGGCCAAGTCACCCGCAAAGCCTTTTCTGCCGCACCCGGCTTGGACGTTTCCGGGGTCTTCGTCGATATGTGCGATCCCGGCAACGAAGTCAAGCGTCCCCGCATCAGCAATCGCGACCTCAAGGAAGTGCACAGGAAGGCCGCCGAGTACGCACTCAATCGGCCTCCCGCGCAGGCAAGATTCTCGCAGATGCCTTTCCTTCAGCGCGGACGAGACTCGGCGCTTCCGGCGTCGTCGCGATTGGGCGTCTGCGACGAGGCGAAGGACGACAGGGAAACCGCTCTCTCGCTTTCAAGCAGAGTTTGCCGATATCGGGCCAACGACGCACGCAACCAGTTCATGAGTTTCGCTAGAGAACACCCAGATCTGCTGGAACGCGAAGATCTTCTTGTCCGCGACCCGACGATGCTAGAGAAAATGCTTGAACAGTCGATTAGCTCTGAGGCTGCTGACGGCAGGGATCGCATTGAGGACGAACGCCTTTCGAAGGTGGCTGTGATCCATATCGACGGCAACGGCGTCGGCGGGATTATGCGCGACCTCGTAAGCGCGCTCAAGCGCATTCCGAGACCTGATTTTGAAGAGGAAGTACGCGGCGCGAAAGATTACTCGACAGCTACAGAAGAGGACGCTCCGTCGGACGCTGTTCGTTGCTTCCTTCTCGAGATCAACAGACGCCTCAAGGACGCGATGCAGAAGTCATTCCTCACTGCCTGGTTGGAAGTCGCTTTTCTCGCCGAGAAAGAATCTGAAAAGGAAGCAGAGGCTCACGGGAAGGCAAAAGACGAAAAACGCCCTGACATCGCAGCGATCCCCGTCGTGCCGGTGATCCTCGGCGGAGACGACGCCACCGTCATCACCGATGCGACTTACGCGTTGCCTTTCACGGAAAAGTTCCTCACCGCATTCGAAGAGGAGACCGGTAAAGATGCACTGCTCAAGTATCTGGGCCCCAAAAGCAGGCAGGGCATAGGCGGATGTGCCAAAAGCGGCAGTGAGGATGAAAACGCTGAAAGCGCGGGCGAAAACGCGGAAAGAGAAAGCAAGAATACGGAAAACGCGAGTGAAAAGCAAGGAGGTCCAATGACGGCCGCGGCGGGCGTCGCAATCGTCCCCAGGAAGTTCCCCTTCCACATCGCCTACGACCTTGCGGAAAGGCTCATCAAAAGCGCGAAAGCCCTCGGCAAGGTCAAAGGAGAAGAATGCTCCACTCTGAACTTTCACGTGCTGTTCGATTCAACCGTTTTAGATCCCGACGAGTTGTTGCGCTCCTATGAGTCCTTCACGCGGCGGCCGTTCAAGGTGATGTCCGACGTCGACCTTGGGGTATCCGACGTCGACCTTGACGTTAAGGCGAAAGAAGACCGCTCCGTCGCCAAGGAAATCATGGAAAGCCCACATGGACACCCCACATGGACAGATATGTGCAAGTACACCAGGCTTTTCATTGGGCTGCCGCAAAGTCAAAAATCTGACAAAAACCCAACAGGATCGCCAAACGAAGAAACGGGATTGCCAAACGAAGACTCGCAAGGCTCTCCAAGAACAGGCCTAAAGAGCTCACCAAATGAGGAACTTCGTTTCCCGATGACGCGGGCCACGAGGATCAGAAAGATCCAGTCCGACGCCGCCAAACACGGCATGGGAGAAGAAATCTCACGCCTCACAAGGGAAATATTCAAAACATCAATCGGCCAGAGCGAATCGAGCATCAACGAACCGAACAACCGCGAGTCAGGCGGCAAGCAGAAGCTCGACTGGAATAATCCGAGTTCCGTGGCCAAGAAAATTGTCGACGAATGGAACGCGGCCCTCGAGAGCTTGGAGTCTGCCCGCAAAACCCGTAAAAGTAGAGAGGAGCAGAAACCAAATGCGACCCAAGCTTCCGGTGATTCACCTCAAAACAACGCGGGGGCGAAGAATTCAGGTCGAGGCGCACCTAGTCAGAAGGAACAAGACGCACCTAACTGGAAACAATTGACGCCAAATGATCTTTTCGATCTGATCGAATTGGCCGATCTGCTCCCGCAAAGCTATCTGGAAGAACTGACAAGAAAAGAAACGGGCCAAAAAGGCGCAGCGGGCCAGAAGAGCGCGACAGACCAACACCATCAAAGCGACGCAGTTCAAGAGGGCGTCACCGGCCACACAGGCAAGGCAGGCCAAGGAAACAGCGATTCGACGAGCGGAAACGGCCCCGCGGCCGCTCCCCAGGAGGCAAGGAAATGAACAGCATCCCCGTGACGATCAGATTCACGTCCGACTGGGGCGTGGGCACCGGCGTCGGCTATGCGGGCGGCGCTAATTCCGTTGTCGAAGTTGACGAAAACAACCAGCCCGTGGTGCGAGGAACCGCCGTCACCGGAGTAATTCGCGAGCAGGCGCTCATCGTGGCCCGAGCTCTTGACGGCGGACGAAAGGGAAAGTGGCACGATTTCATCGGTTCGCTTTTCGGAGGCGCGCCGAACTTCGGAGATACCGACGAGGATTGTGATCCCAGCGATTCGGCAGGCCAAAGCGACAACCCGAACGCAACTACCGATCAGACTGTCCCGCGAGCGATCATCTTCTCCGATGCGCGCATCTGCGAAGAAGCGAAAGCGACCAAAGACGGCGAGGCGGACGCGAAGGTTCCCGGCGACGGGAAACCGGACGGGAATACCGGCGGCCCTGAGGACGAAAGCATTGGCAAAATAACTGAGGTCGTGAGCGTCTCAATCGACGAGGAAACAGGCACCGCAAAGCCCGATCATTTCCGAATCATCGAGCGGGCCCCGGCCTGCGTGCTCAAGGGCCGCGTGGACTTCGTCGATCCAGAGATCTGGAACGAAAATCAAGACAAGACCGCCAATCAGACTGCCCCCAAACCGATTGATGACGCAAAGTTTGTGCTGGCTCTGGCCGGGACGCTCGTGCCCGCGATCGGATCCGAGAAGACGAACGGCGACGGGCGATGCGAGATCACCGTCGGCGACTTCCCGAACGAGGGTAGGCACGCAGCCGGAAACAAAAGCGGCGGCTCGGCGGACTCCGGCGAGGGCGATTCTGCGTGCTGCGACGAGGGCGCAGGCCGGCCTCTCAGTCCCGTTGAAAAACAAGCCAAAGCCGCCCACGCCGCATGTAAAGAGTCATGTAAAGAGTGGCTTCAGGAGAAACTCGATAGCCTCACCGAGGCACCTGCCCCAGTTCAGGTCGGCGCACCGGGCAAACCTCCTTGCATCGCGAGCGCGGAGGATACGGATCCGTCCAAGCAAGCCGATCAGCAAGGGCAGGCCGAGTCGAAGGAGCAAGCGGATGGCCGTCAAGCGGACGGCCGGGCCGATTCGCCGTCGTACCGCTCGTTTGATTTGAACATCGAGCTGAAAACGCCGGTGGTCTCCTACGAGGTACCGATGTCCAATGAGGTGCGCTCGCTCGATTTCCTGCGTGGAACTGTGGTGTTGGCGTGGGTGCATTCCCGCCTGCGCGCCAAATTCCCTGCGGACGAGACAATTCGCAATGCAGTGGTCAACGGCGAACTGTTCGTTTCGGACGCGACGGCGTGCGTCGCAGGGGTCCGCGGGAGGCCCGTCCCCATGGTCTTCTCCTATCCGAAGGTCGTCCCCAGCAAGTCCGACGGCCGCCCCGACCAGTCAACGCGGGAACTGTGGAACCGCCTCGTCTCGAAGGAACCGAAGGATGTGCACGTTCCGGTCCGGTCGGGCTATATCTTCGACTTCGGGGACGGCGAATCCGGCAAGCCGAGGTACGGCACGGGCGCGCCTCCGGTGATCGGACGCCAGTCCACCGCGCACGACGCCGTTCGGGGAACCGCGAAAGACGGCCAGCTCTTCCTGGTGCGGGCGCTCGCGGCGGGCCTCACATTGCAATCCGAGGTCACGATCACCGAGAGCCTGTATAAGCACCGGCCAACGGTCACCAAGAAAGCGGCCGCCAATAATCTGTACGAACACCGGCCAGGAGCGCAGCAAAACGAGACACAGCAGGTCAGCCAACGCACTCTCGGCGAGATGCTGCCCGAGATCCTGCGCGGACAGGCCCGCCTCGGATCGCGCAGACTCGCCGGAACGTTCGGCCTCGCCGAGTGCAAAACGACGGAGAAATACGCATCCGACGGCGCAGCCGCGCGTGATGGCGGTGGCGCAGATGTAGGCGGCGACGGCGCACCCGCAGGCGGCAACGCGGCTGCGGGGAACGACGCAGTCACAGATGTCCACGTCCACGCAAACTCGGACGACAATGCAAACACGGGCAACGCCGATGCATGGGACAGCGAAGGCGCCACGACCATCTGGTTCACCTCCGACCTTCTTCTGCGCTCGCGGTCGCTCGGCGCGGCAGGCAGCTCAAGCGACATCATCGATGCGTTCAATCGCTCCGACGCCTTCAACAGCGCGGATGCGCGCATCAGACTTTTCTCCGCAGAAAAGGCGGGCAAAGAGGGCACTGCGGCGTCCAAGCAAGACGCCAGCAACGGCATAACACCGCCGAAGCAAGACGCCGGTACATCCTCCTCCAAGCGCGACGACGGCACATCGTCCTCCAAATGCGACGACGGCACACTGCCCAAGCAAGACGCCAGCGGCTGCGAAGGCGACCATCGGTATCGAGCGGGATTGAGATACCGCCGGGTCGATTCTTGGTCGGCCGCCGAGGGACAGCCTCGCGCGACCCGCCTTGCCGTCCAGGCCGGCTCGGTCCTCAAGGTCTGCCTCGGAGACAACGCCGAACAGCGGCGAAAAGCCCTCGCAGCATTGCGCGAGCTGGAAACCGTGGGCATCGGCGAATTGCGTGCTCAGGGATTCGGCAGGTTCGTCGTCGGCGATCCCCTGCTGAGCATCAGAGACAACGACGGCAAGGGGTTCCACGTCAAGCTCCTGCACAGCAACGACTTTCTTTCGGACGAAAAATGAAATCTATAACCTTAACTCACCAGCGATCTATCACGAATTTGGCGACGTCACACGTCGCCAATCTGAGAATGCAAATCGGCCACAATCTGGCGACGTCGCACGTCGCCAACCCAACAACACTAACCAGCGCCAATCCGACGTCGCACAGCGCCACCTCGACAGCACGGCTCAACGCCAGCGTGACGACGCCACTCAATCTGAATCCGGTGTCGCCATCCAAAGAAAATCCGGCGTCGCCATCCAAAGAAACCGCCAAGGAGAAGAACCGATGAGTCTTACGCGATACAGGCTCGACGTCGTTTTGGTGACGACGTCGCCCATTCACTCCGGCGGGCCGGAGGAGGAAGTCGACAGAAGGCCAAAAGCGATCGGCAACGATGAACGAAAGGCCGTTCCGCAACAATTCGCGCGCAACGCCAGCGGAACGCCCGTGCTGACGGGGCGTTCGGTCAAGGGCGCACTGCGGGCCGCATTCTTCGAGGCCCTCGACCGCAAACTTGTCACGTGTCCTGAAATCCGAAATCCCCAACGGTTGCAGGCTCTGTGGGGAAAGGGCCCGCAGGATAAAGAACAGGATAACGAAGAAGTAAGGGGCGAAGATGACGCGCCTTCCGGCTGGGCGTCGGCATTGACTTTCGAAACGGTGTCTCTCAAAGGCGTCATGAAGGCGGACGAACCCGTCAAGAAGGCCGATTCGTTCGTGCGCCGCCCGGGCATCGCCATCGATCGTTACTGGGGGTCAGCGGGCGATGGCGCGCTCTTCTTCCACGAAGTGGCACCCGAAGGCCAGAAGCTTCATTTGGGAATCACCGCCGAAGTCGACCCTTGCCGGTTCGCGAAAGAAGATAAGCCCACGATCGAAGAGCTCGAGGCAGACGTCGAGCAGTTGTTCGCCGTGATTCTCGGCCTCCTCAACTCGGGCCGCTTCGCCTTCGGAAAGCGCAAGGGCGCGGGCTGGGGGCGTGTGAAGATCGACGAGGAAATTAAGGACGGCAAGCCCAAACTTCGCTGCTCCCTCACGAAGGCACGCCTTGACGACGTCGAAGGCCTCAAAGCCTGGCTGAAAGGGAAGCCCGCTAGTGTGACCGACTGCCTCAAACCGGCAACGCTCCGTACCGGCAACCGAATCACGATCGACATCGAATGGGAAAGCCCAACCGGAATTCTCGTCGCCGAAACCGACGAAGAGAATCAAGCCGAAAAGGAAGGAAATAACGAGGATTCCGCAACTGAAACCAACAAGGGGAGCGAGAATCAAAAGGGCTCAGAGGCGAATCGAAAGAGCTCAGACGCGGTGCCTCAAAACGCTCGAAGCAGCGAGAAGAGCCCCAACACCCAAAAGGGTGCCACAAAGCCATCGGCAGCTGACAAATCCCAGAAAGGTGAAAAGCCCCGGAAAGGTGACGAGTCGTCGAAAGCGGGCGAAGCCGAGAATACCGATGGGCAAAAGGGCTCCAGGAACACGGCGCGCCCATTGCGGGCATATAAAACAGCCGACGGCGAGCCGAAGGCCCCTCTTGTACTGCCCGGAAGCTCGGTCCGGGGCGCGCTTCGCGCACGTGCTTCAAGGATCGCTCGGACGATTCTCTATCGGAAGCGGGAGGATGAGACGCCGGATTGGTCCAATGTGCCCGTCCACGACCAGCTCGCCAACGACCCAACGCTTGTCCGCGCGTTGTTTGGAACGACGGAGCGGCGCGGGGCGGTGACCGTCCTCGACACGCTTTCCAAGCCAGGCAAAGCCGACGAGCAATTGCGCCTCGTCGCCCACAACGCCGGCGATCGATGGACGGGCGGAGTAGCCGACAAGGCTCTCTACTTCGAGGAGTATCCACTCCCAGATTGGGAGCCACTTCATATTGAGGTCGACCTCGACCGAATTGTCGGACTTTCGCAAAGTGACGATTGGCCTCAAGCCGACACCGGGCCGAAAGCCAACGCCGAACCGAAAGACGACGGTGGATTAAAAGGCGATCGCGGTCCGAAAGCCGACACCGGGGTGAAAACCGACGCCGAATCGCAAGTTAAAGGCGGTCCTCAACACGACAGCGATCCTCAAACCGACAGCGAATCGCAGGGCACTCCCAACGCAAACGACCGACGCGATCAAATAGACCTCGACCGCCGACGAGCCGCAATCTGCCTGCTGGGCTTGACCCTCGCGGAACTCGCAACCGGGACGCTTCCGTTGGGCAGCCGCGGAACCCGCGGAATGGGCGAAGTGAAGGTCAACCGCTTAACCATAGAGGGGCCTGAAGACATCCTGCCTCCGCCTGCGCATGGGTGGGACATTCACGACAACGGCGAGTCCGTAGCGGAGAAACTTCTCGCCCAGCTCCGACGCGTCAACGAGAAGATCCAAGAAGGAACGGCTGACGGCCTGCGCCTCACTTGGACGGACTTTCTTAACGAGAAAGACAAGAAGGCATAACGATGAGTCAGAATAACCCCACAACACAACCGAACAGCGGCAGGTCGCACAAGGGCGCAGAATCCGCTGACGCGAAAGACCTTTCCGCCCCGCTCCGCGAAGCAAAATGGAGTCGCACCTTCATCCCGAACGCAACGCTCAGCGACGCGTTGGAGCGCGCCCGAGCAGCCGCAGCGGAACTGACGCAGCAGCTCGCATCCGCGCAGGAGTCCCCCGGGCAAGCCGGCGAAACTGGAAGTCCGTCCCAAGCTTCCAAATCCCACGTACTCCAAGGGATCGCCTATACGACGTCGGGCGCGAAGGCGATCATCCGGATCGACGGAACCTCCGTGGGCTCGCCTGCGGCCACGAGCTCTCTTGAGTCCGGTACCTCCTCTGATGACCACAACGCGACGACCGCCGTCGGGAACGCCGCCTCGCCGATCGTCGATTCCTCACATGAACGCGTCCCCCTCAACACCGTGTACGAACTCCGCCTGTGGCAGGTGATTGCCCCAGGAAGCTCTTCGAAAGGCCCCCAGTCGGGTGAAGCGCCGAACGACCCCCAGCCGAGTGGATCTGCGAGCAATCGCGGATCGGGTGAAACAGCGGACACTTCCGATGCGAGCAAGAGAGCCAATGGGCGCGATTCGAACGGCGTCCTCGCCCGCGAGATCCGCTGGCTCAATGGGAGCGGCTGCGCGGAGATCGTCGTCGAACGGCTTCGAGAAGGCGACGAGCACGAGGCAACCGTATGTAAAAAAGCAAAAGATGACGGGACGAACAAAGACAACGGGGCGAAAACGCTCCGCCAAGGGTGCTGGTACCGAGTGAACGAGTACCTTCAACATGGCGCGGACATCTCCGGCAAGAAAGAGCTTGACGAAACCGACATCATGCGCAGCATAGAAGTCTTTGTCGAGGAGTCAAAGTTCGGCGATGAAGAGCTGGAGTTCAGCAAAGAGGAGCCGAAGTTCGGCAACACGGTGTTCGTCGACGAGTTCATGACCGGAAGGTGGGCGTAAGAAAGTGGGCAGAGAAATGATCGGAACGTCGGCCGCCGCACAGCGGCTCGCGGCAACAGGGAGGGAAAACTGACATGGGCACATTCCATTCAGCGGTCAATCGGATTCCTGTCCCTCGCCAAAGTGTGCATAACCTCGTCGCCAAGGGAATGCTGCCAAAAGACATCTTCAACGACGGCAAGGCTCCCGGCCACGACCGACTGGCGAACGAGGGGTGGTCGGGGACGATCGACCTCGAGATGACGGTCCGTACCCCGCTTGTTTTCGGAGACCAGTATAAGGAAGACGCCGAAGGCCGCAGAGTGGAGGAATCCGAGGGCCTAAAGAAGATTCCCGGCTCGAGGAACGTCATCGAAGTGCCGATGGACGTCTCAGGGCGGCCGTTCATCAGCCCGACAATGGTCAAGGGAATGGTCTCGCGCGCATACGAAACCCCGACAGCATCCCGCTTCCGAGTGTTCGGCGAGCACCGCGCCCCACTCACCTATCGGGTGGACCCGTCGCAGGCGAATCGGCTCTTTCCCGCGAGGGTCTGCCGCGACGAGGCCGGCGACCTCGCCGTCGAAATCCTCAACGGGAAAGGCGAAAAGAACGAGATGGCGCTTCTGGTCGACTCCCTGAACATCAAAGGCATCGAGGTCGTTCGCGAAGGCCACACGCAGCCTGCCCCGAACGCGAAAGCGCCTCAGCGCCCGCGAGTGCCCGGAGCCGGACTGCTTCCGCCTGTAGAGCAAGTACTCAAGAGGTTTCGTTCGCTAACTCCCCACGGGGATCCGGTTCGCGTCGGTTTGACTCGCCTCAAAGACGGCACGCCTGTGGTTACGCATGTGCGGCGCGAGGACACCGGCAAACTCGAAGAGTTCTTCCGTGTTACGCGAAAGGGTTATCGGAGTGCCAGACCCATTGAGGTTGAGGGGTACGCCTGCCGCACAGCACCCGAAGGCAAGTTTGCAAGCGACCTGTTCGAGAACAAGAAGTGCGAGAGGTTCTTCTTCAAGATCGACTCCTTGAAGAAAGACATCTCGGGAACGATTCTGCGGCTCACTGAAACGAACATTCGCGACTACGGGCTGATTATCGAGAGCTATCGCAAAGCGTCGGACGAGTACAAGGGACCCGAGCCCCATCTGCTCAATCGCGCGTCGCAAAAGCGCGAGAATCGAGCCGCAAACGGCGCTTCCGCACAGGCCGACGACGCACCGGCGTCAGCCGGCGCATTCGAACCGACCGACGACGCGCTGACGCCAACTGACGGAACACCTGCATTGGCCAACAGGGCGCCGACGTCGGCCGACAGCGCATCGGAGCCAACCGGCAGCGCACCCGCATTGGCTGACAGCGCTCCGGCGACGATCCTCGCGGAGGGCGACCTCGTCTTCGTCCGCCTCGACACTGACGAGGTGCCCGACTGCTACGGCAAAATGCTCAAAAGCGTCGCCGTATGCGAAGTTCTGCCCACGATGGTCGGACGGCGAGCGTATCAAAAAAGCCCGCGGGAGCTCGCCGAGAATCAGCTGGTCGCTCCCCCGAAGAATCGCGACGAGGCCTCTCCGGCCGACAGGCTCTTCGGCTACGTCGTGCCGGAAACAATGGAGAACGCAAAGGGCGGCGACGTCGCCTATCGCGGGCGCGTCTCCTTTGGACAGGTCGACTCGTCCGGCGTGAAAGTGTGCCGCAAGGAGAAGAAGCTGGCGCCGCTGCTCGAACCAAAAGTCTCTTCCGCCCGACGCTTTCTGACCGACTCCGGCGGGGCCACTCGTCGGATCAAAAAAGACAATGAGAGCGCCGGCATCGCTCCAAATGACAGAAAACAAGAAGTCAGCGTCAAAGAAGAAAAGGAAGAATGGCGTCTCCTTGCCCGGAGAGAATATTTCGGGCCAGGTCAGCTTCTCGGCGCAGCCGCCTACCCCGTTCACCGCAAACCGCAAGTCGACGAAACCGGCTTCCTCAGAAGCGCAACCGAGCTTCCCCAGCTCGACCTCGAGCAGGGCAATGACGACGTCCGGATCACCGCCAAAACGTGGATCGAAACCGGAAGCTCGCTCAAGTGCACGTTGCGCTTTGAGAATCTCAGCAAATTTGAGCTGGCGTCCCTTGTGTGGGTGCTCACTCCGGAAAACCTCGTCCCGTTGGAGGCGCGAAATCGGACTGAGAACGCTGAAGAGAAGGCCAAAAGCGAAGCCGGCAAGGGGGAAGGTGAGAAACCGGCCAAACCCGTCGGATTCCTGCGCATGGGCTTGGGCAAACCGCTCGGTTTGGGCGCCGTGGAAGTGCGCATAGCCGAAGGCGGCTTGAAAGCCTGGCGCGGGCGCAGCCTCGCAAAATCCTACGAATCGCTGGAGGCATGCCTCGGGTTCGGGGCGAAAACGCGCAAGCCGTCGAAGTTCTCCTTGAAGAAGCTCATGCGCGAGGTCGCTCCCGATCGCCGCTTGGACCTCGACCGCCTGCCATGGATCCAGGCGATGCAGCGTGCGGCCTACGGCTATGACGACGGCGTCGAAGTCCGCTATATGTCCCTGGCCGAAAACAAGGCGAACAACCAGACGAACAGCAAAACCGGCGAACCGCAGGAAGGCCGCGGCCTGTCGCCCACTGACCTCTGCGGCTCTTCTCCGAACACCAAAACATACCGTCCGTCCCCAATGAGAATTTCGACGGACTGACAGATCTGGGAACCCACTATGAGTGAGAAAAACACCGACGATTCTCGCGCTACCGGCCATGCACCGAAAGATTTCCAGCCGTTCCATTCGGCCGTCAATCGGATACCGCTGCTTCGAAAGAAGGCGAAATCTCTCGGAAACAAGGTGTGGAACCTAAAGCAGAAGCATCGTACTCGTGGTCAGCTGACGCGGGAGCAGACCGGCCTCGAACGCGAAAGAACCGTTGCCCGCAACGCCGTCGGCCCATTCGCCAAAACCATCTTCCACGACGGTGTGGCCGAGGGTCACGACCTCTTGAAACCCGATAGATGGTCGGGCTCGATCGACGTGGAGATGACGGTTCACACCCCGCTCGTGTACGGCGGTCAGGACGATAATGAGGAAGACGATGCTCCTCGGGACCAGCGCAGCCAGAAAAATCGGAAAGACGAGGATCGTCAGAACGGCAACGATCACAAGCGAAAGTCCCCGATACGGGTTCCAACTTATCTAGCAGTGTACGGGCAAACACCAACCGATTGTTCCGGAGATTCGGCGACGGACATTGAGAATGTGTCCCAAAAGGAACTGCCTTTCATGAGCCCAACGATGGTCAAAGGCATGATCTCGCGAGCCTACGAAACCCTGACGGCCTCACGTTTTCGGGTATTCGGATCTCGGTCTCCTGATGCAGGCACCGACCATCGAACCCGTTTGACCTACAGGGCCGGCCGCTCGAAGGAAACCTACAAGAAAAGCCCGTGGGAACTCGCCAAAGACCAATGGGCTCTTCCTCTGTCTAAGTCCAAGGAAGCATCGGCAGCTGACAGACTTTTCGGTTACGTAGTTCAAGAGAACAATGAACGCGGCAATCCCGAAGAAACTGACCCCGAAAGTGCACCGTCCGGAACCGCGCTTCGAGGACGCATAATCTTCAGCCCCGTCAAGATCCTAGGACCCAGACCTAACCCGCAGGAACCCGCTGAGAGCGCCATAAAATGGCTAGGCAAACCTCATCCCCTGCCGCCGCTTCTAGAGCCCAAACCGTCTTCAGCCCGAAGGTTCATTACGGATGAAGAGGGCAAAACACCGTTTGCTGCGGGCGCCCCGCCATCGGGCAGTGCGTCAACACCGGGAAGCGCGGCGGCCTCCGGGAGTACCTCGGCCAAGGCAAATGCTCCAAATTCGAGCCGTCAGGCGATTGCGCGCAGCGAGTGTTTCTCACGCGGGCAATTCTTGGGAATCGCCGCGTACCCCGTGCACCGGTGCCGTTTGGGGCGGAACGAGCTTCCCTCGGCAGGCGGGCAAGTCCTTGCCAATGGAAAGGAGACTGAAGAGAACGTCAAGGTTTCTCTTGCCGTTGACTCTTTCATACGGGCAGGTTCGGTACTGCGTTGCCAGATCAGTTTCACAGGCCTCGCACAGGAGGAACTCGCAGCCCTCCTGTGGGTTCTCACGCCGGAGAACCTCGTGCCACAGAGCGAGCGCAACAAGCACGCTCATGCCGAAGGCGAAGGAAACAAGGCACAGCCCTCTGCAATCGAGCCGCCGATCGGATACCTGCGCATGGGCCTGGGCAAGCCGTTCGGACTAGGGGCGATCGAGGCGAGAGCCACAAGCATGACGGCGCACAAAGGCGAGGACCTCGCGGAAAGATATGAGTCACTGGACGGATGCCTCGGTTGCATGCCGACAGGGCCCGAAAGCCCGTCGCCCGGCATCGCAGACTTCTCTTCGGCTCTTGACGATTACAAACTTGATGAGCAGCCCTGGGTCCAAGCCATGCAGCGCGCAGCCTATGGTTACGACGATGGCGTTGAGGTTCGATACATGTCCCTCGACGAGAACAAGGCGAACAACCAGACAGACAAAAAGGGGAATCCGAAGCGTGCACGTCTCGAAGACGGATCGTACGAAGAACACGGTGTTTCTCCAACCGATCTCTTTTCTCCCGGTCCGGATTTTGAAACATATCGGCCTGCTCCAATAAGCATCTCAGTTACCAAGAAAAACGATCGAAAGAATCGCAACGGACAAGGGGGAAACAAAAGCGACATTAATAGCTCAAGGGAAGGTAGGAATAATAATTCCACCCGCAACGGCAGCAAAGCCCGCGGCGGCCGAAAGCAAGGTCAGACTCGCTGACTATGAGGATTACCGCCGCATAGCACTCATGAGAGCCGGACCGCGCCCATGAGAATTTCCACTATAAACTGCCTATGAAAACACCGCCCGTGAAAGGGAAATCCGGCCCGCGCCCAACCAGCAAAGGTCGGGCCGGGCCGAACGATTGCCTTGAGAATACAGCTCACCACACCCCGCTGTACAGGCCGACGTCGTCCAGGGCAGGCGCCGTTCCGAACACCTCGGCGCGCCCGCAGCAGGCCGCGCACAGCAGGTAGACGTGGACGACGTCGTCGGTCTCGCTGATGAGCTTGTCGATGCGCGCGCAAACCTCCGAGAGCTCCTCGTTGCTCAACCGCAGCTGGAACACGGACTCCTGCATCCGGTAGCCCCACCCTTGCAGATAGTTGGCCAGGCGCGTGCGGCGGCGGTTGTTTGCGACGTCGTAGGCCACGATCACCGTCAGCGCCATGACACGCCCACCCAGTCGTAGCCGGGCTCCAAGATAGCGCGGCCGAGCAGCTGCGCGCTGTGGTGAATGTGCCTGCGCCACGGGCCGGCGAACCCCGGCAGAGCACCCTTGACGCTGCGCTGAAGAGTGGCCTCGTACCCGTCGACCACCGCTTTCTTCCCGTCTTTGGTGAGCCAGACGCCAGCGCCGTCGTCAGACGGGCCCGCATGCTCCGGGCGCAAACGCCGGGACCGAAGAAGCCCGAAAACCATGCGGTCCACGAGCAGGGGGCGGAACTCCTCCATGAGGTCGAGGGAAAGGCTGGGGCGTTTGTCGGTCGAAGCGTGCAGCACTCCGAGCGACGGCTCAAGCCCCGCGGCGAACAGCGCGGCAGTGCATTCGCCCAAAAGCAGCGAATAGGCATAGGAAAGGGCGGCGTTCGCCATGTCCCTCGGCGGACGCCTGCTGCGGCAGGGAAAAGAGACCTCCGGCGGAAGCAAGCCCGCCACGCACGCGAAGTAGACGTTCGAGGCTGCGCCCTCCATGCCCATGATCTCCTCGATGCTCGCGGCGTCGGGCAAGTCCGCCATGATGCAGCGGATGTCGCGGCACGCCGCTTCCAGCCCGACGCCGCCGATGTGCCAGCCGCCGCCTTTGCTCTCGCCGACGTTTGCGTTCCCGCGAGCCTGCAAGTCGTCGAAACCG
>ERZ773069.995-NODE-995-length-17364-cov-43.563869_pt1 | contig 17364 bp, 12 predicted proteins | sample MGYA00580619_ERZ773069 | MGnify/ENA primary metagenome ERZ773069 (study PRJEB29015, sample SAMEA2738007) | human oral metagenome | biome: human oral; feature: human-associated habitat; material: dental | place: China | collected 2108 ...
CCAGCTTGCCATTGCTGTTCGAAGAAGCGTTATTAGAGCCGTTATTGTTGTTATCAGAAACGTAACCTGCACCGCCGTTACCGTTGGATGCGCTACCCTGCTCGCCATTGCCGCCGTTGCTTTCGCAAGCTACGCCGTCATGATCGCTGTCGAGCTTCTCAGAGTATGCAGCGTCGCCGCGCTTATTGTCCTTGAAACCTGCTTCTTTAGCCTCTTCGCAGGTTGCAAACTGGTGGGTTTCAGAACCGTTGGTCACCTGAGCGGTCTCGGTTGCGGCAGCAAAGGGGGTGCTTGCAGCCTCCGCAGTACTGGATGCACTCGGAGTTGAAGCAGGAGTGGTTGCTTCAGGAGTCGATGAGGGAGTCACGGTCGGCGTAGATGTGGGAGTGCTGCCGCCACCTACGGCACCCATACCGCCCTGGCCACCTTCGCCGGGAAGAGAACCACTCTTCTCAGAAGCTACGACCTTGACCTTTACAGTCTCGCTGCGCCGCACATCGCCAGCCTTTTTGCCGGTCAGAACGGTAATTTCAACATAGTCACGTTCGGCATAGGCAGCATTCCACTTGATGTTGCCGGAGACATTGCCCTGCGCGTCTGCATCATAGGTACCCACGATGGAACCTTCATGGTCCTTAAGTACCAGAGTGGAACCAGCAGAACCGTCTTCGGTTGTATAGCCGGAACCTTGGAAGGTCAATTCCTGACCTTCTTTCCATTCATTGGGGAAAGAAATCTTAGCTTCATCGCTGTGGGAGTGTTCCGAATTTCCCGGAACAGAAGTAGATACAGAATTACCGGGAAGGGAATTAGTGGCAAATGCTGCCGGAATGGTAGTAAAACCGCCTACCAATCCGCAGCTCAGAGCTGCAACGGCACCGAAAGTAGCAATTTTTTTAGTTCTCATGCTTTATATACTACCCTCTCAAAACCCTGTCTTCGCCTCTATGATGCGGTTTGAGCGGATTTTTTAAAGAGAAATTATTAACACAGGTATTTTTGATAGATGTACTATTCCCATAAACTTTAAATATCATCTTGAGGCTTTAACTTTAATGTTATTGCAGGCACCTTAATTTCTATCTAGAAAATACTCTTGATAGTAAAAATCGGTATTTCCAACGCCTTTTTTTCTTTTGAGCAGCCCAAGGATTAGCAGGTTAGATATCGAGGCGATCCAGCATTTCTTCCAGTGCCTCCCCCACGCCCGTGCGCCACAGATAGGTAACGCGCGCATCCGCACGCCCGGGGCCACCATTCATAACCGCCACGGGTTTATCCGCGCGCAGGGCATCAAGCACAATCTTGTAGCTGCTCATAACCGCGACCGAGGAACCCACCACCAGCACACCCGAAGAATCCGCGAGCATCTGCTGCTGGCGAGCCTTCCGGTCGGCGGGCACGGATTCACCAAAATAGACGACATCCGGTTTGAGTTTCGTCGAGCCGCAAACCGTACACCCCACCATCTGGAAGCTGCGAATATAGTCGTTATCGAGCTCAACATCGCCGTCAGGATTAACCTGCAATTCGGTACTTTCAAGGCGTTCCAGATACCCCGGATTTGCTGCATCCAGGCGGATATCCAGGCTCTCACGCGACTCGCGCGTTCCGCAGTCCAGGCACAGAATTGAGGATAAATCGCCGTGCAGCGCCAGCACGTTCTTGCTTCCGGCACTCACGTGCAGACCATCAACATTTTGGGTAATCAGGCCGTTCACCACACCCGCATGCTCAAGTTCGGCGAGCGCATAGTGAGCCCGGTTCGGGGATGCACGGCGCATGCGCCTCCACCCGACGTAAGACCGAGCCCAGTAGCGTTGTCGGGCGGCATCGTCGTAACGGAATTCTTGGTAGGTCATGGGTCGGTGGTCTAGGAGCGATCCGGAGGGTCCGCGGTAGTCGGGAATGCCGGATTCGGTGCTGACCCCGGCGCCGGTAAGCGCCAGAACGCCGCCGGTGCGGAGCATTTTTTCGATGCCCTCGGCGGCGTATAGAGGGTCATGTGGGGTGACGGTTTCGGTGACGACTCGTTCAATGGAGCGAATGGCGGCGCGATGCGCGGAGGCGATGAGTGTGCTTTTCTCGCCCGCGTCTGCGAAGTTCTGCGTATCGGTCCATTTTTCCATGTGTCTAGTGTATGTCGGGGATGTTTCTCTCCCCCAGTTAGGGACGGGCAACCTACTTCCCTGTTCGGGTTCTCTTGATACAAACCACTATAAACAAGACTAGTATTAATGATAGTATTATTAGCAACAGCAATAGTGAAAGGAAGCATCATGGCAACCCCAACTATCGACGCTATGATCCTGGGGGCTCTACATGAGCACCCGATGAGCGCCTACGAAATGAACAAAATGATGGACCAGCGCGGAGTGCGCGGTTGGGCGCGCATCAGCTCACCCTCCGTATACCGCAACCTGGTGCAGCTCTATAAGCAGGGATATGTGGAGAGCACCACCGTCAAAGACAGTGCTATGCCTGAGCGCACGGTCTACTCCATTACTCTCGAAGGCAAGGAACGTCTTCATGAGCTTCTCTACGATATTGCCTCCAGCCCGGCGCGCGTAGACTTCAACTTTGTCTCCGTCATCGCGAATATCCGCATGGTGGACGAGAAGATGGGGCACGAGCTGTTGCAGTCTATCGCCGATACCTACAGCGAGTGGGCAGATCGGCTGGAGCAGGCTGCCGCATCCATCGACGACCAGATAGAGGCGAAGGCAACCCTAGAGCTGTGTTCCGATACCTACCGACTCATTGCGGACTGGGCACGCAAATTCGAGAAGGATTTCTATCAGAATCGCAAGAAGTAAGGGCTGATTCCGCGCTCTTGAGTCGGCAATAACCGCTGCTGCGCCAGCCTTATGTTTCCGGGAGCGGTTATGTGCAAAGGTAGAAGAAAGTTGCAGCGGGAGCGTAATTTACGCTCCCGCTGCAACTTAGCATTCTATTTCGCGCCGTGATGATTTAGTCGTCACGCTTGGAGGTCACTGACAGACCGTCCATCGCAACATCCGGGTTCACATCCACCTCTACGGTATCGCCATCGTGGATAGCGCCCGAGAGGATACCCTTCGCCAGACGGTCGCCGATCTCGCGCTGTACCAGGCGACGCAATGGACGAGCGCCGAAGGCCGGATCGTACCCTGCCAAGCCCAGCCACTCCAGGGCGGCGGGGGTAACATCCAGGGTCAGGCGGCGGTCGGTCAGACGCTTGCCCATGCCCTGAATCTGCAGGTTAACAATCTGTCCCAGGTGCTCGGAAGAGAGCGGCTCGAACATGATGATGTCATCCAGACGGTTCAGGAACTCGGGACGGAACGCCTGGTGAACCACCTGCATCGCCTTCTCGGTGCGCTCCTCAAACGGCATCTCCTGATCAACCAGATACTGGGAACCCAGGTTCGAGGTCAGAATCAGAATCACGTTGCGGAAGTCCACGGTGCGACCCTGACCGTCAGTCAAACGACCGTCATCAAGCACCTGCAGCAGGATATCGAAGACCTCGGGGTGGGCCTTCTCAACCTCATCCAGCAGCACCACGGAGTAGGGGCGACGGCGCACAGCCTCGGTCAACTGACCGCCCTCTTCGTGACCCACGTATCCGGGAGGCGCACCCACCAGGCGGGAAACGCTGTGCTTCTCACCGTACTCACTCATGTCGATGCGCACTAGGGCGTGCTCGTCGTCAAACTGGAACTCCGCCAGAGCCTTCGCAAGCTCGGTCTTACCCACACCGGTCGGCCCCAGGAACAGGAAAGAACCAATCGGGCGGTTCGGGTCGGAAATTCCGGCGCGGGCGCGGCGAACCGCATCCGCCACAGCAGCCACGGCAGCTTCCTGACCGATCAGGCGTTCACCGATGCGCTTCTCCATCTCCAACAGCTTCTCAGATTCGCCCTGAAGCATGCGCCCGGCGGGAATGCCCGTCCAGGAAGAGATAACCTCGGCAATGTCGTCAGCCGTGACCTCTTCAGAGACCATAGCCTCGCCATGAGCCTCAGTTTCGGCGCGCTGAGCTTCCTCCAGTTCCTTCTCCTTGGCGGGAATTTCGCCGTAGAGCAGGCGGGATGCATCCGCCAGGTTGCCCTCACGCTGTGCCACCTCGGCACGCGAGCGCAACTCGTCGATTTCGCTCTTGAGATCGCCCACGCGGTTCAGACCGGCCTTTTCGGCTTCCCAGCGGGCGTTGAGCGCATCCAGCTGTTCTTTCTTATCGGCCATGTCTTTGCGCAGCGCCGCCAAGCGTTCCTTCGACGCCGGGTCGGTCTCGTTCTTGAGGGCCAGTTCTTCCATAGTCAGACGGTCTACGGCGCGGCGCAGCTGGTCGATTTCCTCGGGGGCCGAGTCGATTTCCATGCGCAGGCGCGATGCAGCCTCATCCACCAGGTCGATCGCCTTATCGGGCAGCTGACGTGAGGGAATGTACCTATTTGAAAGTGCTGCGGCGGCAACCAGGGCGGCATCCGAGATTTGCACCTTATGGTGCGCCTCGTAGCGTTCCTTGAGCCCACGCAGAATACCGATAGTGTCATCAACGCTCGGCTCACCCACGTACACCTGCTGGAAACGACGTTCCAGGGCGGGGTCTTTCTCAATGTTCTCGCGGAACTCGTCGAGCGTGGTAGCGCCAATCATGCGCAGCTCGCCGCGCGCCAGCATGGGCTTGAGCATATTACCCGCATCCATGGAACCTTCGGATGCGCCCGCACCAACCACGGTGTGCATCTCGTCGATAAAGGTGACGATCTGGCCTTCGGATTTCTTGATTTCTTCAAGCACGGCCTTGAGGCGTTCCTCAAATTCGCCGCGGTATTTAGCGCCCGCAACCATGGACCCAAGGTCAAGGCTGATCAGGGTTTTACCACGCAGGGATTCGGGAACATCGCCAGAGACCATGCGCTGAGCCAACCCTTCGACCACAGCGGTTTTACCGACACCGGGTTCACCAATAAGCACGGGGTTATTCTTGGTGCGCCGTGAGAGCACCTGCACCACGCGGCGGATTTCGGAGTCTCGGCCAATCACGGGGTCGAGTTTGCCTTCGCGGGCGAGCGCGGTCAGGTCGGTTCCGTACTTTTCAAGGGCCTGGAAGGTGCCTTCGGGGTCCGGGGTATCCACGGTGCGGTCTCCTCGTACTTGGGGAATGGTCTCTTCAATGACTTTGGCAGTTGCGCCCAGGTTTTCAAGTGCGCGAGCGGTATCGCTATCGCCGCTTGCGATGCCCAGCAACAGCATTTCGGTGGAGATATAGGTGTCACCGAATTTCTGGGCGTGGGTCTGCGCACTCTGAATAGCAGCGAGGGCGCTGCGGCTGAAGTTTGCGTTCTGCACCGATGCGCCAGATGCCTTCGGCAGCTTCTTAACCTCTGCGGATGCGGCTTCCGAAATGGCGTCGATATCAAGCCCTGCGGCCTTGAGAACCGCTACGGCAACGCCTTCTCGCTGATCCATCAGTGCTTTGAGGATATGCGCAGGTTCGATGCTGGGGTTACCCGCTGTCTGCGCGTTCATATTAGCGGCGGAGAGCGCTTCTTGGCTCTTGGTTGTGAATTTTGCGTCCATAAATCTTATCCTTTCGTGTCTTGTGCGGGGCGCATCCTGCGCCTTCTTTTTACAGCTAACTTGAGTCTACTACACTCAATGTTTGGATGCAAGGGGTTAATGCAGGTTTTCCGGACCAAAATTCGGTACCAAAAAAGGCTCTTTATGTAAATAAAGCGGTGAAAAATACGCGTTATTTACATAAAGAGCCTTTTTTAGTGCGCGGGGGCGAGAATCAGATAGGCCTCAGTCCAAGAAGTCATACGGGCTTTGTTGTCGCGCCTGCTCCTCCAAAACCTCGTCGGTAACACCCTGCTGCATGCGCGCCGAGCGCCTATTAGCATTGAAAGCGACCACGGCGGCGGTAATAGCCATAGCAAAGGTCAAAATTCCGAAGGTATTCCCGAATCCTGCACCGTAGCCCACATAATCGGCACCCGCAAGCGCGCCAATTCCCGACACCGGCACCCCGGCACGGTAGTCGGGAATGAACATCCCAAAGAGAAAAGCGAGCGCCCAGCAGGTCCACACGGAAAATACGAATCCCCAGGATGCACCAACCCGCGCGTACTCGCCGCTGGTAACGCGACGATGAGCATCACGAAGCATCCACCGCGCGCCCAGACACAGAATTACGGCGAGTGCTGGGCCAAATGAGATAGCAAAAATGGGCACGAGATCACCAGCGGCACCAAAGAGGGCACGGCCGACGGTAATCCAAGCAGCAGAGACGAATGCCATGGGGTAGGCGGCGTAGAGGGTTGCAACCTGTATAAGGGCAGGTGTGCGTGCAGCTAATGAGTTTACATGCGGGTGCGATCCGGAGTGCTCTGATTTTTCGTTCACTGTGCCATCTTAAACGGTTTGTGCCCCGGACTGGTACAGCACTCACCATGTCAGCGGGCTTTCCGCGGTAAATCCCACATAAACCTAAACTTTAACCAAAAACTTTATTGTTATACTGAGCACATTGGGGGCTTGCGGGTACTCATGCCCCCTAGCGGTAAATAATAGGAGCCTACATGAAAATACTGGTTTTAGGAGCAAGCGGTCGCACCGGAAGCATTTTCACCCGCAAAGCACTAGAGGAGGGGCACATGGTTACCGCCTATGTGCGTAACCCCGATAAGACGGTGGAGCTTTTGGGGGAACACCAGAACCTCATGATTGTCCCCGGTGCCCTGAACGATGCTGAGCGGCTCGCCACAATTTCTTCCGGACAGGATGTAATGGTTAGCATCCTGGGGCAGAAAGCTACGGTACGAGAGTTTCTATCCACCACGTTCATGCAGGAGCGCCTGCCGCTCATTATGGATTCGGTAGTGGGTGCGGGTGTGAAGCACTGCGTTATTATGAGCGCCTACGGAGTGGGCAATACGCTGCGGAGCGCATCTTTTTTCATGCGTGTAGGGTGCAAGATCATGATGCGCAGCATTTTTACGGATCGCGCAAAGGCCGACGCGATGGTTGCTAAGTATCAGCCGTATATTTCGCGGGTGCATCCGGGTCTGCTGACAGATAAGCCTGGCAAGGGTGGGGTCAAGGTCTTTGATGTGGCGAGTGTTGCGCGAGTTCCGGGTATTCCAATGATTGCTCGTGAAGATGTTGCTGATGCTCTGCTCAGTATTGCGGGAAACCCACTGAACGCGGGGACAGATTTTTTGGTGACGATTGATGACGTTGTCCTACGGGCTACCTAGAAATGCCCGGTAGGCTTAATCTATGACGAATAATTCTTCTTTTCCCGCCGCAATTCTTTTCGACCATGACGGCACGCTTGTGGATACCGAGCCGGTGTGGGCTGCCGCGAAGGTTGCTCTGGCGGCCGAGTTCGGCGGCACCTGGACCGAGCAGGATACCCTGGACTGCCTGGGGCTTTCCATGAAATTTACGCTTGACCGCCTGCGCGAACGCGGGGTTGATCTGCCGGATGAGCAGATTAATGAGCGCCTAGTCGCTAAGGTTCGTGAGGCGCTGGCGCATCAGCAGGTGGAGTTTCTGCCCGGTATTGAGCGTTTCCTGACCCAAGTGCGTGATGCCCAGATTCCGGCGGCAATTGTTACGAACGCGACTACGTCGATCGCTCAGCGTACAGCCGATGCCGCCCCGGAAGGAACGTTCTCGGTCGTTATTGGCAACGATGAGACAACGCATCCGAAGCCGGATCCGCAACCATACCTTTTGGCGGCGCAGCGTTTGGGGGTTGAGCCTAGCCGGTGTGTGGCGCTTGAGGATTCGCCATCCGGGGTGCGCAGTGCAACGGCGGCGGGCATGAAGGTGATTGTAGTGCCGGGCGAGCTTGAGGTTCCTGCCGAGCTGGGGCATGCCCGCATGTTACATACCGAGTTAACGTTGGATGCGGTGCGCGCCTTAGGGTAATAGCCACCCGATTTTCGCGTTCTTCACCGTATTCACAATGATAGTTTGTTGATGGTGCAGGGTTGTGGCGGGGTGTGCTAAGCCTTATCTGGGCTATTTTTTAGCGTTGTCAGAACCGCATCCAAAGCCACCCTTATTATGAATTACTAAAAATAAACTTGACTCCGGGGCGTAAAAATGATTTACTAAGGATAACGCTTTTGCGGGGAGATAGCGGGCGAGAATCCTCCGCCGTCTACCCCTTGAAGCAGCATCTACGCACTAAGAAGGAGTCTCACATGACATTCGCACAATACACCGCACCCGGTCTTACTCTTGACGAAGGCAAAGAAATTTCCGAGGTTCTACAGGCTCGCCTGCACGACCTCAACGAACTACATCTTTCCCTAAAGCACGCACACTGGAACGTAACCGGCCCCGACTTCATCGCCGTGCACGAAATGATTGACCCGCAGGTCGACACCGTTCGCAACTTCGTGGACGACATCGCAGAACGTATGGCAACCTTGGGTGCAACCCCCAACGGTCTCGCCGGTGCGCTGGTCGCAGCACGCAACCACGAGGATTACCCCGTAGGCCGCGCTCGCGTGACCGAGCACCTGCACGCCCTCAACGACGTCTACACCCGCGTGATCGAAGACCATCGCAAGGCTATCGAGTTCGCTGGCAAGGTTGACCCCATTACCGAGGACCTGCTGATCGGTCAGACCGCTGAGCTTGAGAAGTTCCAGTGGTTCGTTCGCGCATTCCTAGAGAACAGCGCAGGCGAAATCAAGTAATCCGCACACAGGATTTTAGAACGAAAGGTGCCGTCTCCCCTACGCGGGAGGCGGCACCTTTATTGTCCTAACTATCCCCTGTATTGATTTTCCTCAGGTTTTCTTAACAGCCGTTTCTCACGCTACTTGTAAATTCTTTTTCGCATGAAGAAACGTACCAATGAGGGTACTGGGAAAGATATTTTTCGACGCAGCGAACATAAAAGCACCGGCACCTTTTCCTAGATTTTCGAGGACGAACCCCCTATGCTGGTGAGTTGCACACCAATCTACCCGGGGTATCTATGACATCGGCCGAACCGCATAAAACTCAGAGCGAGCATCTTCTCACCGCCCAGGCTGAGGGGGCTCGCACCGCATCCGACGATTCTTCTCCGGCGACCGGGCACATACCGGCACGGCACCACCCCGTCACCCAGCCGAGTGATGCGCAGATCCGGCGGTGGCGGCGCTATCTCGCCGATGAAGAGTCGGAGGCGCGCATCTACCGCTACCTGGCCCAGCGCGCCGAGGGCGAAGAGCGCGAGATTCTGATGCAGGTTGCCGAGGCCGAGAAACGCCATCAACAACACTGGCGCGATATGCTCGGCGAACATGCCGGTAAACCTTCACGTCCTTCGCTGTCTTCGGCGATTTTGCAGTTCCTTGCGCGGCATTTCGGGTCGGTTTTTATTCTGGCGATGGCTCAGCGGGCCGAATCCCGTTCCCCCTACGCCGAAGTTCCGGATGCCACCGAAGAAATGGCGGCTGACGAAGCTATTCACGAAGAAATCATCCGTGCCCTGGCCACTAACGGGCGTGAAAAGCTCTCTGGCAACTTCCGCGCGGCGGTGTTTGGCGCGAACGACGGGCTGGTCTCAAACCTGGCGCTGACGATCGGTATTACGGCATCGGGCGCCTCCAGTTCTATGGTGTTACTTTCGGGGATTGCCGGGCTGCTCTCGGGTGCGCTTTCCATGGCGGCGGGCGAGTTCGTTTCGGTACGTTCCCAGCGCGAACTTTTGGATGCATCCCAGCCAACCCAGGTAACCCTGCGCGTGGCGGGCGACCTTGATATTGATGCGAACGAACTTGAGCTCATCTACCGGGCGCGCGGTATGGATGAGGAGGCGGCGCATCACCGCGCGCTGGAACGTTTCGGGTACCTCGACTGTGATTGCGACCCGTCACTGTCGCATCGTGCGAATGAGGAAGGCGAGGAAGAAAACGTAGCGCTGGGTACGGATATTGGCGCGGCGGCGGCATCGTTTAGCTTCTTCGCATCCGGGGCGCTCGTGCCGATTCTGCCCTATATTTTCGGGCTTTCCGGCGTCTGGGCGATGGCGCTTTCGCTCCTGTTCGTCGCCATGGCGCTGGGCTTCACCGGCGGTATCGTGGGTCTGCTCTCGGGGTCTTCCCCGATGCGCCGCGGACTGCGCCAAATCCTTATCGGACTAGGCGCGGCAGGCATCACCTACCTGCTAGGTCTAGCCTTCGGCACCACACTGGGGTAGGTTCTTGTCCACACAACTTATTTTATTACCGTTGTAATAGGTTAATGCCCAGACGCCCGTGCAATTCTAGTGATTCCATCCAAAGACTCTTCGATAGATTCCTAACTACGAAAATCGTAAGTGTAGTGAAATTTCGGGCATTTCTTTAACATTGTTTGTGAGCATCCAATACTTGATTACCTTTTAATCCCTACCTAGTAACGTAAATGAATTTTGATTTTCTCTTTATAAAAAGAGCTAGGTTCAGTAGAAACTAAATAAAAAGATGAATGATGGCAAACAATATCTCCAACCACACTATCGTGAGGATGGGGACGCTTGTATCTTCTACATTTGGGATCTGCAGCGGCAATACAATATACCCCTGAACCATCTTTCCCGAAAAGCTCTATAAACCTACTATGCCAATTATTATCAGATCCATGATGAGGAACAGTTATAGTATGAATATGATCTTTTCGCCAGCTAAGTTTTCTTTCAAGTTCATCGATATTCTTATGTTGTTTCAATCGCGCATCACCGGTTCCTAGCCAGCCAATACTAGAAGAAGTCCTTCGAGCAGGGGCTATATAATCATACGGACCATGATAACAATATGGGCCATATGAACGATATAAGTAATTATCTTTATGTGGTCCACTATAAAGAATTACTGAAGAAAAATTATATGGGTCAGTCTTAGGAACCTTACGTGAATAATTATTTGATACCTCACATACAGCTTTTCTATAAGCACATTTAATGCGAGATCTATTTTCATATATAAAGGAAATATCATTATTTTCAATACCCTGAAGTAATTCTTCAGTAAGATTATCTTCAAATTTCTCAATTAGATCTCCTTCAACTTTTCCTGCCTCACCTGGAGCAAGAGAAAAGTAAGAAAATTCCCAAAATCGCCTATAACGTCCATCTATTTGCGCAGGTAACTCACCATCAAGATGTATTGGTACAGAAGTAACTTCGCTCCTCGAAGATATTACCTCTATTCTTCCTTCTTCGATACGTCGTAAGAAGTTATTGTCTTCGCTATCTTCGCTATCTATGCTATCTACAAGATAAGCTAAAAAATAGAGGTCATTTTGCATAGCACGGAGATTTAAAGGTATATTCTTTCCTAGAAGGAGTAATAATTTTTCAAACGTGCTTAAATACGGAATTACAATCTTGTTTATATTAAATTTTCCCACAAGTTTTTTTACGCCATTTATATGATCATTATCAAAATGAGATATAACTAATAAATCTATAGCCTCAGTAGTGTCTCTTAAATAATCTACATATTTGTCAAGGAGACGACTACCTCCCTTAGACACAGACCCACAGTCATACACACAGGTATATTTTTCATTACCATATGAAATTTGTTGGGAGCTGAAGAATCCTTGTCCAACAGGATAATGATTCCGAACTATTTCAATATCCATTTATCTTATATCCTTACAAAGACTACTAGTACTCTTGTAAAGGTATCACCGATTTATACCTAATACAAGAACCATATATCAGTGTAGTGACTATGCAATCGTGTAAATATTACACACTTCAAATAAAAAGGACGGTAAGAAAGACGATATACGAGACCCCCGGCAGTGCGATCGTAAATACTCGCACCACCGGGGGTCTTATTAGCTGCCCGAACCGGGCAAAATGCTACTTGTTGGCGAAGATTTCGCGCATCAGATTAGCGGCCTCGGAAGGAGTCTTGCCAACCTTCACGCCAGCAGCCTCCAGAGCCTCTTTCTTCGCCTGAGCGGTCCCCGAAGAACCTGAGACGATCGCACCCGCGTGGCCCATAGTCTTGCCCTCGGGAGCGGTAAAGCCAGCCACGTAACCGACCACAGGCTTGGTGACGTTCGCCTTGATGTACTCAGCGGCACGCTCCTCCGCGTCGCCACCAATCTCACCAATCATCACGATACCCTCGGTCTCCGGGTCAGCCTCAAAAGCCTCCAGAGCATCAATATGGGTGGTGCCGATAATCGGGTCGCCGCCAATACCGATAGCTGTGGTGAACCCAATGTCGGCGAGCTCGAACATCATCTGGTAGGTGAGAGTACCCGACTTGGAAACAAGACCGATCTTGCCCTTGCCGGTGATATTCGCCGGAGTAATACCAACCAGGCACTCCTCAGGGGTGATAATACCGGGGCAGTTCGGCCCAATAATGCGGGTAATCTGCTTGCCGTTCTCGTCCACCGAAGCTTTCGCGGCAGCCCAGAACTCGGCGGTATCCTGCACCGGCACGCCCTCGGTAATGACGACGACCAGACCGATCTTAGCCTCAATAGCCTCAAGCACGGCGGACTTGGTGAAGGCGGGCGGCACGAAAACGATCGAAACGTTTGCACCGGTTTCGGCAATAGCCTCGGCAACGGTACCGAAGACCTTCAGCTCAACATCGGAGCCGTCCTTTGCCTTGTGGGTAACGGTGGTGCCAGCCTTGCGGGCGTTCACGCCGCCCACAATGTTCGTGCCGGCTGCGAGCATACGAGCGGTGTGCTTGGTGCCTTCGCCGCCGGTGATGCCCTGAACGATGACCTTAGAGTCTTTGTTCACAAAGATAGACATAGTTTTTCCTATAAATCCTTCGGTGGCGATTACGCCTTGTTAGCGAGCTCTGCTGCCTTGTCGGCGCCTGAATCCATGGTGGTTGCCTGCACCACGAGCGGGTGGTTTGCCTCAGAGAGGATGCGGCGGCCTTCCTCCACGTTGTTGCCGTCCAACCGCACCACAAGCGGCTTGGTTGCGGAATCGCCCAGAATCTCAAGCGCCTTCACGATGCCCTCAGCCACGGCATCGCACGAGGTGATACCGCCGAAGACGTTCACGAAAACGCTCTTAACCTGCTCATCGCCCAGAATAATCTCAAGGCCCGCAGCCATAACCTCAGCGGATGCGCCACCACCGATATCGAGGAAGTTGGCGGGCTTCACGTTGCCGTGCTTTTCGCCAGCGTATGCCACCACATCCAGGGTAGACATCACCAGACCGGCGCCGTTACCGACAACGCCAACTTCGCCATCGAGCTTCACATAGTTCAGGTCGTGCTGCTTAGCCTTAGCTTCCAGCGGGTTTTCGGCGGATTTATCGACAAGCGCCACGTGATCGGGCTGGCGGAATTCCGCGTTATCGTCGAGAGAGACCTTGCCGTCAAGAGCCAGAATATCGCCTTCGGGGGTCTGTACGAGGGGGTTAACCTCAACGAGGGTTGCATCTTCCTTGTTGAAGACATCACCCAGCTTCACGAGAACCTCAACCACCTTGGGCTGCAGTTCAGCAGAGAACCCGGCGGCCTCAACGATCTCCTGTGCCTTAGCGGAGTCGATGCCCACCAGCGGGTCTACCTCGACCTTGGCGAGAGCCTCGGGGCGTTCAGCAGCGAGCTGCTCAATTTCCATGCCGCCCTCTACCGAGCACATGGCAAGGTACGAACGGTTTGCACGGTCAAGCAGAATCGAGAAATAGTATTCTTCAGCAATGTCAGCACCCTGTGCGACCAGCACGCGGTGAACGGTGTGACCCTTGATATCCATACCAAGAATCTGCTGAGCGTACTCGTATGCCTCGTCAGGGTTTTTAGCGAGCTTCACGCCGCCAGCCTTACCGCGGCCACCGGTCTTAACCTGAGCCTTAATGACGGTCAGGCCGCCGATTTCCTCAGCTGCTGCCTTTGCTTCTTCGGGAGTGGTCGCAACAATACCCTTGAGCACGGGTACACCGTGCTTTGCGAAGAGATCGCGCGCCTGGTATTCGAAAAGGTCCACAGGTGTCCTTCTTCGTCGAAGTGATGCCGCCGCATGGGGTGCGACGGCCTGGTCTCATGAGGTTCATACGATGCGCCTTGGCACCCGCGCGGGCGCGCGAAAACGCTTTCGAAATCCTCTCATCTCTACTTTATCGGAAATATAGGTTAGTGTGCACTTATGGGTGCATATCAACCCGGTTTTTGTGGGTGGCATCACGTGTTCGGATGCACCCTGCGGGTCGGGGGTCTACGAGACTTTCTCCAACGGCGCGTACCGCAGCAGCAAACGCTTCTCTTCGGAGGCAAAACGTACCTTCGCCACGGTCTTATCGCCGGTGCCTTCCAGAGCGAGAACCCTGCCCTCACCGAACTTGGTGTGGCGCACCGTATCGCCCACCTTCAGCTGCGGAATTTCCTTGCCCTGATGCACCCGTGAGCGGTTACGCACCGCCCCGGATGCGCTGGCTGCGGCCGCCAAACCGTAGCTTGCCGAACCATTGACCTCGGCGGTTGATGGTTCACGGTTCGCCCGGGTGCGGGAGTCCTCATATTCTGCGTAGCCACCCGAGTTGCCTTTATCTAAGCCGCGCCCACCGCCGGGACTGTATCCGCTCGCCCCGCGATAGCCGCCCTGCCCGTAGCCACCATACCCGCTGGCACCGTTGGCGTATGCGCCCATCCCGGAGGCACCAAACCCGGCAAATCCGCCCAGGCGGCGCCATTCAATCAGCTCCTCGGGAATCTCTTCCAGGAAGGGTGAGGGCGGGTTGAACTGGCTCTTGCCCCACATCGTGCGGGTCTCGGAGCGGGTGACGTAGAGCCGCTGCATCGCGCGCGTGAGCCCCACATAGGCAAGGCGGCGTTCCTCGCTCATCTCACCCTCGTCGGTCAGCGCCCGCTGATGCGGAAACAGCCCGTGTTCCAGCCCGGTGAGGAAAACAACCGGGAACTCCAGACCTTTGGCGGTGTGCAGGGTCATCAGGGTAATCATGCCCTGCGCCTTCGCTTCCGCAGCCTCGGCGGCAATCTGCGCGGCGGACGGGGTCTGCCCGTCTGCGGAGGCACCTCGGGAAGGGATCGAGTCAGCATCCGCCACCAGCGAGACATGCTCTAAGAACTGTTCTAAGTCCGCGCCGGGGTTCTCTGCCTCAAACTCGACCATCGCATCCAGCAGCTCCGAGAGGTTTTCCACCCGGGATTCGTCCTGAATATCCTTAGATTCGCGCAGGGCGGCGAGATAGCCGGATTGTTCGAGCACCGCCTCTAGGGTTGTGGCAGCTGATTCGGTGCGCGCAATCTGGGCGAGATCGTCCATGAGCTTGACGAACTCCGCATACTTTTTCACGGCGGCGGCGCCCAAACCCGGCACACTCCCCGGCTCGGCGGCAGCGGCACGAGCGGCGGCGAAAAACGAAATTCGCTGTGCCGATGCGTAATCGGCGACCACGGTCTCAGATTTCGCACCGATACCGCGCTTAGGTTCGTTGAGAATACGCCGCACACTCACGTCGTCGTCAGGGTTTGAGAGGGCGCGCAGGTAGGCGAGCGCATCCTTAATTTCTTTGCGCTCATAGAATCGGGTGCCGCCGACCACGCGGTATGGCAGTCCGGCGCGCATCAGGAGTTCTTCGAGGGCGCGGGATTGAGCATTGGTGCGGTAGAAAATCGCCACATCCGAGGGTTTGATACCGTGCTCGTCGGCAAGCCGGTCTATTTCTTGGGCGATGTAGCGCGCCTCGGCATGTTCGGATTCGGCGACGTACCCCACGATTTTGGTGCCCTCCCCCGATGCCGTCCACAGCTTCTTGGGGCGGCGGTTGGGGTTGCGTTCAATCACGGCGTTCGCGGCAGAGAGAATATTCTGCGTGGAACGGTAGTTCTGCTCCAGCAGAATAATGTGCGCATTGGGGTAGTCGCTCTCGAAATCCGTAATATTGCGAATGTCAGCGCCACGGAAGGCGTAAATCGACTGGTCTGAGTCGCCCACGACGGTCAGTTCGCCGGGCGGCGGAGCATCCGGGTACGGCCCCTGTTCGCGCGTGTTTCCCTGCGGATGCGCCCCCACCAACTCCCGCACGAGCGCGTACTGGGCGTGGTTGGTGTCTTGGTATTCGTCCACCAGAATATGCCGGAATTTGCGGCGATAATAGTTTGCGATTTCGGGGAACTTCTTGAGCAAAAACACGGTTTTGCCAATAAGGTCGTCAAAGTCGAGAGAGTTCGCGGCGCGAAGGCGCTGAGTGTAGACAGTGTAAATCTGCGCGATAGTCTTTTCCCACGGGTTATTCGCGGCCGCCGCACTGTATTCTTCGGCGCTCACCAGCTCATTTTTGAGGGCGGAAATCCTGTGCCCCACGGCCTTGGGGGCAAACTTTTTAGTATCCAGGTTCAGCTCTTTGATAATGAGCGTGAGCAGGCGCTGCGAATCCGCCGAATCGTAGATAGTGAAGGTCGATTTGAGCCCGAGCGCCTTGGCTTCTCGGCGCAGCACGCGCACGCAGAAGCTGTGGAAGGTGGAAATCCACATGTGCTGTGCGCGCGGACCGATCAGCGCTTGGATGCGCTCACGCATTTCCGCTGCGGCCTTGTTCGTGAAAGTGATGGCGAGAATCTGCCCGGGGGTTGCCCGCCCGGTTGCGAGCAGATGGGCGATGCGGTGCGTCAGCACGCGGGTTTTGCCAGACCCGGCTCCGGCGACGATCAGCAGGGGCGAACCGGCGTGTAAAACAGCTTCGCGCTGCCGGTCGTTAAGCCCGTCGATCAGGGTTGCAGGGTCGATGGTGCTCAGCGAATAGGTGCGCTCCCCGTAAGGGTCCTCGGGGTTGTACTCGCTTCCGTACCCACCCACTCGGTAGGCGGGCGGCATGAACTCGCCGAGCGCATCCTCGTGGGCGGTGACGGTTTGGGCATTCACCGCTTCAGGGTTGAGCTCTGGCATAAAAGACTCGTGAGCGAAGGGGTCTTCTTCGGGCGCGGAGGTATCTTCCGGCGGAATATGGGCATCATATTCGGGATCGTAGGGCGGCTGCGTGTTTTCAAGATCGGCAAAGAGGGTATCTGCGGCAGGCTCAACGCCGGATGCGGAGTTGGTGGGTTCGCTCATGATCTACCTCGCTGCCTAGAATACACGTTCGATATTCCATGCTACCGTATTTGCCCTCTCGCTCCCACCCATCGCGCCCGTTTGCCGCGCATAATTCGCTCTTAGCGGTACCCCACCGCGCGGTGCACCCATGTTACGATGACCGGATGGATCAGGTCATCACTCCCGCTATTTGGTGCGACGGCACCGCCGACGAAGCAGCACAGTTCTACACTGATATTTTTCGCGATACATCCGTGACCGAGCAGGCACCCGGGCTCGCGGCGACGGTCAGCATCCACGGTTTCAGGCTCTCGCTCATCAACGGCGGTAACC
>ERZ773069.997-NODE-997-length-17348-cov-15.287631_pt1 | contig 17348 bp, 19 predicted proteins | sample MGYA00580619_ERZ773069 | MGnify/ENA primary metagenome ERZ773069 (study PRJEB29015, sample SAMEA2738007) | human oral metagenome | biome: human oral; feature: human-associated habitat; material: dental | place: China | collected 2108 ...
CATTATAGTATGAATCAGAGTAGAATAACACTTACGGATGATGTAAGAAATCTTTGTCGTTGCCTTTTATAGTCAGATTATTGGACTATACTTACTATATTATAGCATGGTTTCAGGGATTTAAAAAGGGGAGTAGAGGGTTGTAGGGGTTCCTAGAACCTTGAAACCATCGAATTTCAAAATTGAAAAGAACGCTTGAAATCAATGATTTCAAGCGTTCTTTTGAATAACTCACTCTATTCCCACTCAATTAAAAATTTCATAGGTTTAGTGCCAGAAAACCTTGATTTATTAAGGTTTACAATGCCTTTTAAATATATTTGGCGGGATTTCTGGCGGGGTTATCTTTTTAGGTTTTGATTCCCGTTGAATTGAATTTTTGTTTTTGGAGCTGTATGTATGGATATATTCCCACTCATTATTTCAGCAATAGATTCGTCAGCTCCACGCCAAAGGTGTGAGTAATGTTTCAAAGTAATTTCTGGGCTAGAATGACCTAACCTTTTCGACAAAATCAAGACAGATACATTAAACTCGTTTATCAAATAAGAAGCGTTACTATGACGAAGTCCTTTACCCTGTATTCGCTTTACATTAGCTAGTTCAGAATATCGTTGAATAATTCTAGCTAGTGTAGATTTTATCATTGGAAGGCTATCATATGTAAATATAAAATCAGTTTCATTGCCTAAACCAATTTCTTTCTGTCTGTCTTTCCAACGCTTTAAAATAGAAATCGTATCATCATCTAGGGAAATAATACGTTTGCCAACACTTGTTTTGGTATAAGCATTTCTTTGCCAGTTTTTCCTTGATTTTAGAATAAGCATATGATGAACACGCATACGCTTTTTATCGAAATCAATATCATTCCACCAAAGTGCCATTCCTTCATTTACTCGAATACCTGTCATGAAAAAAGTCCAAAGCATAACGAAATTAAGATGTTCATAAAAATCATCAAGACAGATTTGAGCAATAACACGCTCAAATTCTACTTTAGTCCAGTATGGAACGATAGCCTTTCCTTTCGGAATAGCTTTGGCTTTCTTAGAGATATTAGTTTCCAAATAACCCATTTCTACAGCATAATCAAGAGACTTTCTAAACATACCAAAGATTAGACTAGCGTAGGCTTGAGAGTAGCCAGAACCGTTTTCGTCTTTGCTTGACAGTAACCATATCCGATAGTTTTGAATATCTTCAATAGTCAAACCACGTAGTGTCTTGTTATAAAATCGTTCAGCAATCTTTTCAAGATTTTTGATTCTGACAGCATAAGTACTTTCTTCCACATACGATTTATAATATGGTATATAACAATCTAAAATAAACTGCTTGACAGTCATATTGTAATTAGCGTAAGTATGAGCTTTGTGATACTCTCGTTTTACCCGAGTCAATTCTAAATACGCCTCTCTGGCAGTAGAAAAAGGCTTACCGTTGCTATCTTTTCTACTTTTCTTTCTAATACGTTTACCACTGATTCTATCAATGCCTAGCTCTGTTTCATAGAAATATTTTCCTTTCGTATCAACAAACACACCGCTATAACGTGTTTTTGCCATTTGTTATTCCTCATCTAGTTTTACACCGATAAGGTTTTCTACCCTTTCCCGTGGGACTAGTCCAAGTCTACGGTTATTGTAGAATGGTATACCTTTATTATACACCAAATCCTGCTTTACCGCTTGAATAATACTAATTGCAGTATGTTTCTTATATCCTAGTTTTATCAAGTCGTCTTTACTAATCAATGGTTTCATACGCTTACTATTCCCTTCTGATTTTTATTCTTGTATCAGTTGAATTTTGAATAATCTCCCCATTGTCATCTATTGATAGATTGTAAATCGCAATATCTTCTTTGTACTCAAGATTATCTAAATGACCTACTGAAAAACTGGGGGTTAATCCCTCAAAATAATTTCTTTCTAAATTTTCATAGCTTACTATCGGTTTTATTAAACCACGAGATGAAAAATATTTTGGCTGTTTATATCCACTTGGAATAGCTAGTAAATCTTTTGTGATATATTTTGTAATGTAGTTAGCAACTTTTTCAGAAGAATCGATTTTTGTAACGGTACTAAATCCTAATTGATATGAATCAACATTATAGACTTGCTTGCCATTCTTTTTTATCAATCGACCAGTTTTAGTATTTCTTGCTTTTGTTAATTTTGGACTAAAACCGCCTGTTACTCCATGAAAATGAAGCCGACCATTTTTGTGTAATTCTGGTATGAAAATGTAGTGAAATTTTCCATATTTTTCACGCTGAGCTTTGAGCCAAGTGCGTATTTTCTTTTTTACGATTAAATAATCATGGGAATTGATTTTTTCGTCGTTAAAAGTTAATGTCCAAAATAAATCGAAATCATTGCACAGCATGTAGTGACGAATACGCCTTTTTATCCTATTGGCTTGCTGATAGAGTTCTTTTTCACTTGGATTTTTAGAAGTATTAGATACTGTAGTATCGGTTTCTCCTAGTCTTCTAAATTTTGGTTTTCGATAGTATATGACCTCGAAAGTATTTGGATTATATTGAATTATTTTTGTGTTATATAATTCTCTAGTCATTAGTCCTCCGCTTATCATGCCTGCATGTCAAGTAGCAGGCTAATATACACATCTAGCGAGCCCTGGCTTGCTTATGGGCAAGCCGGCTCACTAGATAGTTAGTTCATTCTATCTGCTTTCTTGGAATAGTTTGAAAGTCCCTTATTTTATTTTTGAAATCTATTGAATCTAAATCAAAATACGGAGTCTCAAAATATTTTATTCCGTTTGTTTTAGGAGTTAAAATATATCCTTTTCCAACTCCTCCTCTGTACTCCGCCAAAAGGTCTATTTTCTCTTTACCCATGACACTGTAAAACGTTTCTTCTGATATGCTTGATTCACTTCCTAAAATAATTCTTGTCTGGCACTGTTCGGTTACTGCACGTGGTAAATCAGAAGCAAGGAGCTTTTGGCTTGCAAGAACAAGCAATCCCTGTCCAGAAGCCCGTGATTTTAAGGCGAGTATTTTTAATAGCCTAACCATTTCTTTTTGTTGCGCTGATGTTCCACATTCCAAAGCTGCCAGCACTTCATCAAAAATTAAATAATGTGCAGGTAAAGAAAAATGTTTGTACGTGGTCCCAAAATCAACTGAAGAAAATGCGAAATATCGCTTATATCTATCTTCCATTTCAAATACTATTTGTTCTAGAAGTAGAACAATCTCTTCTGCCGTACGTGCAACAGGAATACCGAGGTTTTCAAAGGTTGCACCTAAAGAAGTTCGTTTTGCGTCAATTAAACTCACAGAATGTCCCTGTTTAATTAGCATACCAGCAAGAGCAGCAAGATAAAGTGATTTTCCTGCTCCGCTAGGGGCTATAACAATCTGGTGGCAAGCCTCACTAGCTATATCAAAGCGAATGTCATTATATAGTTTTATAGGAGAGTAATTGATACAGTAATCGTCATCGGCTATCTCAAATAATTCACTTACAGAATATCTCATTGGATTTTCTCCGTATTTAAGAACAATAATATTCTTCTCTATAGTGGATTCTAAAAGATTCCATTCTCTATAGGTAGTCTGAATAAGAAATTCGGTCAACCGTCTAGTGATTTCTTTGACTTGCTGAATACTAGGAACTGTTCCCGATGGATTTAGTTCAATCACAGTCCTGTTATCTGCTTTATAAAATCTCCACTCAACTGTTTTTATTTGAATTTTATTAGCTGGTAGTTGGATTAGGTCTAGCCGTTCTGTTGCAAGTTCAAGAATACTTAAAAATCTGTACTTCCAGATAGGAGAATAAACCGAAAACAATAATTTTATAGCTACATGACCGATAAAAAGAGCTACAAGAGTAGAAGATACAATAATACTTATCTTGTAGAAAACGCTTAATAAGGGTAAGCGTGATAAAAGAAAGGTAATAACAAGAGATAATAGGAGTACCTTAAACAGTTTCTTGAAGATAAAACATTGCCTTTCTTTACGGTTTTCCATGGTTTCTGAAATAGATAAGTAAGTGGGGGTATCCTCACGAAAATCATATCTACTCAAATTTCGTTTTATTTTAGTTAGTATCATGATTTAGCACCCAGTAACTTTATTTCTGAAATTATGAGCTTAAATTCTCTGTAAGCACCGCCATTTCGACCATCAGATATCCATTTTAACGCTAATAATGCTCCTTCTAAATCTATTGTTTTAGCAATGATTAACTCATTATTAATTTTTTTCAAAAAAGATTCATCGTTGTATACCTCAACAGTGAAAGGTTTTATGCTACTTAAATCTCCTTCAATTTCTTGCAGTGCCTGTACAATTTCGGGCTGCAGAGCCAATAAAACTTTTTTACTTATTGTTCCATCAATGACTTCATTTTTTTCATTACGTTTAGGAACATCTCTACATTCAATAACAAAAGCACTAGTAGGAGTATGTTCTACATTGGACGTACCAATTAGTAGATTTTTCAAGCTTGGTGAGTTAAAACTCACTTTTCCAATATTATTTTCCATTTTATTACCTCTTTATCTTTGTGCGCACACTAGATTAATTTTATCAAGCAGTTCATGACCTCCTTGACAGTCATATTGTCTCATTTTTAATTAGTTAAAATGTGGGGATAAAAATTTTTTGACAACAAAAAAATCCCCACACGAAGTGGGGAAAATATGCTATACAGTACTAAATAAAAATTGTATCATTTACTATAAATTAAACTTTCGAGTGTCAGTTTATCTATTATTGGTAATAAAATATACTTTGCTAATAAATCCAACTTTTCTGGAAGTTTCTGGTAGCTAAGATAAGATTCTTTATTTTTATGTGATAGTGTGACAGAGTCTTTTTTTCTAAATAAAAATACTGAATTATTTTCTAAAATTTCTATAGTATCAAACTGATTATAGGTAAAATCAATAAATTTATCTTTTAATTCATTGTAAGAAGAACTTGCTAAAGGAAAATGTTGTTGAAAATATTCTTTGATATCCTCTGTATTTGTTAGTGATAAATTCAATAAGTGCTTAGAATATTCTGGTATTCCTTGAATATCAAGAATCATTTCAATAAAGAAATCTTCTAAATATTCGTCTATATCACAGCCCCATAATACTTCATTTTCATCAGTAAAATAATGTTCTTCATTAACAAAGTAATTCAATACACTTGGAGTGATTAAATAGGGATTGTTCCTACTTAAATCAGATAAATTGGAGTAATTTAATATTTTCCCAATAAGTTTTTCATCTGAATGTAAATCGATATGTCTTTTGAGTTTTAAATCTTTGTATTTCTTTTGGATTCTTTGTGAACATTTTTTAAAAATAAAATGACATGAGTTAGGAAATTTTTCCTTACATAAATTATTGAATTGCTTACTGGACATAATTAAACTTCTCCTATATCATCTGGAATATAAGTAATTACATCATACACATTGCAGTTCAAAATAAAACATAGGGTATCTAATGTAGCTGTAGTTATTGGTTTTCCTTTTTTCATTCTATGTAGTGTATTGCTGGATAGACCGTGGTGAAAAATTAATTCGTATTCTGTTTTCCCTTGTTTAAATAAGGTTTCGTAGAAGGGTTTGTATGAAATCATCGTTCTCATCTCTTTTCTATATAGATAATTTCATTTTATCTCTATTAATTTATTGACTATACTCAATAAATTGACTATAATTAAAGGGAGAGTAATTGATTGGAGGATTTTATATTGAAACTTGAAGATTTTCAGACTTTTCCATTTAAAAGTGTGCAAGAATATATTTCAGACAAAGAAAAAGCAATAAAATTCAGTTTCTTATTGCAAGGAGATGAGCCTGACCGTTCTGAATTAATAAAATTAATATATAAAGATGTTTTTGGATGGTATGATGATAAAGTACATAGTGGCGATACTCTTATAACATATCGTACAGCAATTTTTCGAAAATTTTATGGAAAATCATATAGTAACTTATCAAGAGATAAACAACACGAGATTCTTAATATTATAAAATTATATACTGAACATGACGATGATTTTCCTTTCGAATTTGAACTTGATAGTAAAGAAAAAAAGTTTATCAGATTTGTAACAATTATCAAATAGGAAATTTTGGAATTTTCCCAAAAGGAAGAATAAATCCTAAAAGAGCACAGTCTCCATATAATGATTATTTTGACCTTGCTTTATCAGTAATATGGGATTTATATGATGGTACATTGACTCCAGACGATGAGTTTAAAAAAGCAATTTTAGATGAGAAAGAATATTTTGACCAATTTAAAGATTTTGAGACATTTCTATCTGAGAATTTCCTAACTGTATTTTTTGATGATGACGGATATTTAATTCGCTTATCTGAAATTGATAATTTTGAGGAATATGTAAGAATTAGTAATCAAATTATTTATACTAGAGGACTTGCCATTCTAATCTACCTTCAATCAAGGTATGATGATAATAGTGAAGTGCCCACCCAACAACTTGAAGAAAAGAAAACAGTTCCTAAACCAACTACCAAAGAGATGGCACATCGAACTCTGGAAATTGCAGAAGAAGAAATAGATAAAATTTCTAAACTTGATGAACATTTTAATGAACTTGAGGTTAATCTTCATAAAGTAAAATTTGAAGCTACAAAAAAACGAATACACGGTGCTATTGTTCTTTTCTTGCTCGTTGTATCACTATTCTTTTATACTTCAGAAATTCTCATATTCATTTGGATTTTATCTGTAATACTATATGTAGCAGATAAAATCAGAATTATTAAAGAGAAAATAAAATACGATAAAATGCTAAATACGACTCAGGAAAAATATAGAGAAGAAAAGAAAAAATTATTATCTACTTTGCGAAAAGAGTACTATTCCATTCCAACTGAATTTAGAACATACAATCATGTCTCAGGTATACGATATTTTTTGAACGCTGATATTGCATCAAATTTGCAACAAGCTATTCACTATTATTCAAATGAATACAATTCTAAAAGAATGCAAGACCAAATTTATAGCTTACATCATTCAAACACAATATTACAAGATAGAATTAAGGAGCTCGAATTAGAAAGAGAGCTGGAAAAATACTAATCAAAAAGGAGAATACTACAATGACAAAATTTAATTTACAATCAAATCAAATTTATAGTGAATTAAGTAAGTTTGAGATAGAAGAAATACTGTATAATGCTACAAAACAATTGAACGGTAGTGTTGAACGGCAAAGTTCTGAAGAAATTTCATACTCTGGACAGGCAAATTTTTTTGATTACATGAAGCACCCAGGTTTAAGTAGATATACATGTTGGCAAGTCTTAGTTACTATATCAGATTTAGGGGATAAACGAAAAGTTGAGCTAACTGCAGTCGGAGAAAGTCCGATTAGTTACCTACTAAATAATTTTCTATCATTCATTACTTTTGATACCTTATTCCAAGGTCATCGTAATCTTAATTTTGGCATATCAAAAGAAAAGGCTAAATACCTTTCTAATTTGTTGTAGAAGATAATTTATATACAAAAAACTCTCTTAGTACATATTCACACTAAGAGAGTTTTTTGTAATCTATTTGCCAAGTTTGGCGGGAAAATTGGCGGGGTAACTTTTCTAAAAAGATAAATTTATACCATTCTAACTTCTAGAAACCCGATAGAATCGGTGTAAAACATTCATTTTTACTTTCTATATTATTCCCACTCAACGACTAAACAGATGTTTAGAAACGTTGATATAACAGTGTTTTTGGCTATATTTGATTATTTTGGCGACAATTTTGGCGACCTTTTCGATAATGATTGGTTGCCATTAAATTGTATCATTGTTTTGTTTGCATGCTTAATTGAAATTAAGCCAGTCATTTCTTCTGATAATTCTTTATCAACACCTGACCATAAGTGAGCATAGTGCTTCAATGTTATTTCAGGGGAAGAATGCCCTAAACGTTTAGAGACTATAAGAACCGAAGCGTTTAATTCATTGATAAGATAAGAAGCATGAGAATGTCTTAGTTCTTTTGCTTGTATTTCTGGAACTTTTGCTAATCTTGCATATCTCTTAATAATCCTTGATATGGTTGATTTAAGCATAGGATTTCCGTCATAACTTAAAACAAAATTTACTCTTCCTAAACTAGCTTGCCTATCTTTCCATTCTTTGAGAATAGCGATTGTATCATCATCTAGCGAGATTGTCCGTAAACCTGAATCAGTCTTGGTATGATTTTGACGAATCCATTTTGATTTGCTTGACATAATCAACATATGATTGACAGTAAGCTGTTTTTTCTCAAAGTCAATATTATTCCACCATAAAGCAGTTCCCTCATTTACACGCAATCCTGTACAAAAATATAGCCAAAGTAAAACGAAGCTTAAATGTTCATAGAAATCCTCAATATAGATACAACTGATAACTTCTTCAAAATCTTGCTTTGTCCAGTATCTTGAATGTGTTTTACCTTTCGGAATTGCTTTGACTTTCATAGAAACATTAGTATCAAGAAATTGCATATTTACAGCAAATTCAAGAGATTTACGAAACATTCCAAATGTTAAACTAGCATATGCTTGTGAATAGTTCCCACCTTTTTTAGATAGTAGCCATGTTCTAAAACTCTGTACATCTCTAATAGAAATATCCTTGAGTTTCTTTTTCCCGAATCGTTTTATGACTAAATTTAATGTAGGTTGACGTGTAGAATATGTGTGTTCACTTACTTCTGATTGATAATATGGTAAGTAAGTCGTATTCATGAACTGCTCGTATGTCATATCATAATTTGAATATCCATGTGATTGTAGATAACCATTTTTAATCCTGATAGCTTCTGTATAAGCTTCTTTTGCAGATGAAAATTTCTTCCCGTTAGCATTTTTTCGAGCTTTTTTCTTAATACGTTTACCTGTAATATTATCCGTTCCTAAACTAACCTCATAATAGTATTGTCCTTTCTCGTCAATATAGACATCTTGAAAATTTGTCTTTACCATAAGTTACCTCTTTCAATCGTGCAACTTAAAGCCAAGAATTTCTTCAACAGCAGAAACAGGGACTGTTCCTAATCGCCTATTACTGTATAAAGTATATCCTTGTTTTACCAAATTTAATTTGGTTTGTCTAATGATTTGTTGTGCAGTTGCTTTAGGAAAGCCAAGGTCAACTAAATCAATGTAAGAAATTGTTTGAGTAATCATATTGCATACCTCTTGTATATTTCGTAGTATTTTGAGATAATAGCAACAACAAGAGTGGCTGTTGCTATTTTTGTTTAGTGTTTGGGTTATCATTGTTGGTTTGGTCGCTAGCATTGATAACCTTTTTATGTTTATTCCATTGCATATTCCTTATAACTTGTTTCACAAGTTTATTCGTTGCATTATTTTTTTCATATTCGCCAATCTTTGAGAATTTGAAAGAATAATGTCTAGATTCACTCCACGGAACTTCGTTATTTGGTGTTTTGGGTGTATGCTTAATGGGAATTGACAGATGGAACTTATCTTCTATTTGAATCAGATAATCAATCCGTCTAACAAATTGACCAAGGTCTTCTCCCATATTTCCCTTTGCTTGCTCAAAGAAAGGTATTGGTTCCTTAGTATTAGTTATAATTATGACTTTAGCTGAACCCATTTTATTATGGTATCGTGCGGAAATTGGACTTATCATATAGGGGTCTAGCAATTTTAACCAGTCGGATACGGTTAAACTGTCTCCTTTAATGTCATCAAGGAATAGAATCTCTTGGCCATTATATTCATCAAAAGCATTAGTAGAAGCAGTAACGCAGTAATCCCACTTTTGACCTTGATTGAGAGCAATTTTTTGTAACAACGTTATCAATTTTTTGCTATATCGAGTTTTTCCTACTCCGCTCTCAGCAGTAATAAAAAGAATTGTTTTCTTGAAGTTTCCTAATTCTAAATCAGCGATTGTCTGGTAACTCTTGCGTTCGCCAGCGGTATCTAGTGCTTCGTTAATTTTCCTCTTATGTTGTCCGTAGATAACGTAGTATTCGTTTGTGAGTAGAATATTGCTTTTGGTCACTTCTCCAGAAAGAATCTTTTCAATTAGCCAATCAACACTGAGGGCAGTTTCTTTTGCTTTTTTTGTGGCACGTCCTTTTGTCCATGTTTCCATGCTACGATGATAGATACTTGTGTAGTCTTCCCCTCTAACGGTAGTCACTTCTTCTGGTTGGTACTGATGCTTATTTTCATCCTTACAGTGACAGAGATAAGCTAAACAGTTATCGTAGCCATATCGACCAGATTTGAGTTTTTCAAGATATTGAGGTTCGACCTGTATTGCTAAGGCAAGTTTATTTAAAGAAGCACCTTTTTCAAATTTTAGTAAAACATGAACATGCTCCACTTTGTTCTCAATGATATTTTTCATCTCAATGGGATTCCAAGTAGATACTTTGTCTTTGTCATGTTTTATGATATAGGCTTCTTTGACAAGAATATCTTGTTCTTCTAGTTTTTCAATAATCATTTCAAGCAAAGGACGGCAGTTTCCAGTCTTTGCATCTTGAAGTGGTTTTTGATAATCTGAAGATAACCAATATTCAATTTCTAATTGTTGAACTAGCATGATTGTAGTAAGATTAGCTTCTTTTTTTACCAAAATAGATAAACTCCTTTGACTTTTATTATTCGTCTAACTATTCCTTTGATAAATCAAGGATTTGAAATTTGGTATGTTGCTTCCAACCCTTGTTCTATCTAGTGTTTTGTTATGCACGGCAGTTGACAAGCCCACTGCCGTGCATGCGTTAGAAATAGTTAGAATTAGTTTTGTTTCATCTTTTCAAGATGACCGCTCTTGTGATTCGTCGGATTAAGCATCAAACCATGGTGTTTCGTAGAAATGAGGACTATTTTCCCATTTTCTCCCTGAACCAATTATTCGTGCGACACCTTGCCCTTTACCGTAACTACGTCTAGGCATATCAGCAAATCCACTCATCAAATATTTACGTTCATCAGCGGAGTCAGCTGCCCCTCCGAGCATAATTACAGCATCTGAACAATTTACACGAGCAAGCGAAGGAAGGAATCCTTCTTTTGTCGCAAATTGGCTAATAGCTATAATATGAATACCAGAAGAGCCACCAGTGGCAGATAGGCGGTTAATAGCAGTAGTCCACCGTGAAGTGATTTTCAGGGTTTTATCTACTTTATCCAATGATTCAAGTGAAGCATTTAGATTACCTAGTTCGTCGAAAAATAAAGCAATATCAGGCATATCTTCCATTTCTAGATATTTGTCTTTACCTGCTTTATTGATTATAGCCAGTCGTTCATCCATTATGGAGCACCAATATTCAGCACGCTCGACTATTTTAATAGGGTCTGATTGACCGTTAAATTCTTTTACATATCTGTCATATTTGGCAGAATTATATTCAACAATCCAACCCTGTAACAACATTAGACGAGCCATGTAGCGACCTGCTAACACTGACTTCCCTGCTCTTGTGCGTGCTATAATACTCATCATTGGCGTTATATCTGCGTACCACTCGAGGTCTTTAGATAAGCGTATTACTTGCTTATTCTCGTTTATCAACTGATTTAATTTGTCTTCGCTTTCAATCAGTAACCTTTGTGATGTAAGTGTATCTTCAAAATAGAAGAGAATATAGCTATCTCCAGCGTTTAGTTCGGAGTTGACAACAGCGAAACGTTGGTATTTACCTGATAGTATTCCAGATACTCGCTGTTCAAACTTTTCACGGTCGGCACGCTCCCAGTTCGCTATATTTTCAATTGAAACGTATCCGTCATTTAAGTCATCACTAATCCACACATGGATTTCTGGCATTTCGTTACCATAACGTGTAGAATTTGAAAGTTTGAGTACATCAGTTATCTGTTTGTCATTAAAAAGTCTCTTTAACTTTCTAGACAATTTTTCAGATTCCTTAGACATAGACGGTATAGAAATAGTTGATACTTCTTCTCGTTGTGACCAAGTATATCTCAACAATACTAGTACGACGAAATCAATAAAAGTAAAGAACTGTAGAATTCTAGTAAGATAGGGTGCTAATATATTTATAGATTGGCTTATGAAGAATGTCAAACCCGTTAAATCTAAAGTAATAAGCAAGGCTATTAGAGAGAGTTGATAGCCTTGCATTTTACAATTAGGAGTGGGTTTGATTCTCCTATATTTACGTCTACCCATTTCGTTGAACTATTGCTACAGAGTCAGCAGCATACCAACCAACACCATTTGAAGTTGAGCCACCACGGACATTGCTAAATTCTAGAGTAGTACCAAAACGAATTTCTATTTTATTAGTGGTCTTAATGTTGTACTCTAAATCATTGATTGTATCAACCACCGAATACTTATATTTTCCATTAACTTCTTCTAATGAGCCAGTAGAAAGTAATTTCAGTTTAGGGATAACATCTGTTGTATACTCATTGCCAGTATTTTCACTTGTCAATACGATTGACTTTGTTTCGTGTTTTAGCACTTCTGATAGAGTGCGTTGCCAATTTGGTTTCATAGGTTCTACACCTCTTTCTTATAATATTTTGAATACTTTTGCTTGTATCGATTATTGTTTAACTTTTTAACAAAATCATTAACCTCGTCATCATCGGATTTGATTGTAAAATCAAACTCTTGTAACACTGCGATAGCAATTGAATATGTAACCTCTTCGTCCAGTTCAGTACCATACGGAGAACCAAAATCTATTTGAAGGGTCTTTGCAACTGGCCCCAATTTTGCCATCAATTCATCCATACAAGAAATTTCAATGAACATCTTAGTTCCTTTCTAGCCGAGAAAACCCTACCTCTCGGCGCTTGGTAGATTGTCAGTGGTATTAGTTCATATATTTTTCCTCCTTAGTCTTTTCTAACTAAATCATAAACTAATTTATGGGACATGTAAAATTGACTCTAAACTAATGAAATGTTATAATACAAGCAATCAAAGAGAATTATTTGGGACATTTATAAAGAAAGTTGGGACAAAATGAAAAATATTAATGATACTAATCGTGAACAAGTGGTAAAAGGTGTTTTAAGTTTTTATGAAGTAACACCTGACGATAAAAAAAAGCTAGATAAATATAGAAACACCATAAAAAGAAAATTTCTTAGATCTTACCCCAAAACCAATTGGGATGATTTAAGCGAGAACGAACAGTTAACTTTTATTTGTATCACAATGAAAAAATATATGTTAGATAGAATTAGCAATCCAGATAAGATTGAAAAGAAAATTGATGCAGTAATAACAGAAAAGTTATTGACTGTTAATGAAGTGATTAAATCTCAAAATAAAAGAATCGATGACCTCTTTACTCCTAATGCTGATACTGGTAGAAGGCCATATGATGATTTGATGAGTGACATTCACGACAATGAGAATGATGAATTAAATACAAACTATTATCCACCAGAACAATTAAGAGATTTAAAATTAAGAGTGTTGATTGATATTTTTGAAACCGAATTTGATTATAAATTCGACATCGAAAAAATGGAAGAATCTTTAGCGATTGTTTATAATTTTGCCCCATTTGATGAGTTTGAAAAATTATCAATAAATACAGAAGACAATCGAAAATATGCATATCATAAGGAAAAATTAAAAGATGTAAAGAATTACTATTACTACAGTGGAGATAAAAAATAATACGGACGAATATATGAAAAAACACCTCTTTTTATCAAAAAGATGATATAATGGTTTTAAATTACGAATAAAGAAGTAGAGAAGAAAATATGCAGGGTGGCACACGCAAGGGAGCAGGAAGAAAACCAGTTTCTGATAAAAAACAGATGAAAAATATTTATATAACTCAGAGTGAGATTGATGCAATTGATTCACTTGAGCTTGATGACTGTAAGAATTTTAGTCAAAAATGCTCCGAGCTTATTAAAATAGGAATAGAAGTTAAAATGAAAAACAATACAAAGCCAAATGATAAACTCAAATTTATTGATTTATTTGCTGGTATTGGTGGGATTAGAAAAGGGTTTGAAGATAGCAATACGGAATGTGTTTTTAGTTCCGAATGGGATAAATATGCTTCTAAAACTTATGAAGAGAATTATGGTGAAAAACCAAAGGGTGATATTACTCAAATTAATGAGAAAGATATTCCAGACCATGATATACTTTTAGCAGGTTTTCCATGTCAACCATTCAGCCATATTGGTAAGCGTGAAGGCTTTACTCATGAAACCCAAGGAACTTTGTTCTTTGATGTACTTCGTATCTTAAAAGAGAAAAAACCAAAAGCTTTCTTACTTGAGAATGTAAAAGGTCTTGTAACTCACGACAAAGGGAATACTTTAAAAGTGATTATGAGAGCGTTAGAAGAAGAATTAGGCTACTCAGTTTTCTATGAAATTCTTGACGCTCAACGTTTTGGTTTACCACAAAGAAGGGAACGTATTATCATTGTAGGTTTCCATCCAGATTTAAAAGTAGATAACTTTGAATTTCCTAAGGGAAGCGATGAAAAAGTTCCAGTAGGTTCTATACTAGAAGATAATCCAACTGGCTACAAAATTTCAAAACATCTGCAAGAAACATATCTTTTTAAAAAAGATGATGGCAGACCTCAAATTATTGATAAGACTAGCGAGATTCAGGTAAATACACTTGTTGCAAGCTATCACAAAATTCAACGGTTGACAGGAACGTTTGTAAAAGGCGGAGAAACTGGGTTGAGACTTTATAGTGAACTAGAATGTAAGAGACTAATGGGATTCCCAGATGATTTCAAAGTACCAGTTTCAAGAACTCAAATGTATAGACAGTTTGGTAACTCAGTAGCTGTGCCAGTAATTAAAGCTGTCGCTGATAAAATGAAAGTATACCTTTAATCAAAAAATAGCAGATCATGTTTGAACTGCTATTTTTTATTATTCGTAAAACCTTTGATTTGTACTTTTTGACCTCGTTTTTTACTAGGGTATGTCCATTTAAACGGAGTTTCAAACTGTCCTTTAGATGAATATTTCTCAATATATTCATCTACATACAAATCCCTTGAAATAACCTCAAAATTTTTAGTATACAGTATTATATCAGCAACTTGAATAGGATTGTTAACTAATGGACTATTGACTCCAAACATAAAGAAATTAACTAATTCTTTATTGTATTTGTGAATTTCATCAACTAATGTGTTATAGGCAACTTCATTATTTTCTTTCAATCCTTTAGCACTACCATATGCTTGAAATTCTTTGAGTGAATTAGCCAATGACGAAGAAGAATCGAGATTAAGGGCAAGAATAATATCGTCTACAGCTCCCTCATGGACTGTTACGGTATCCGCAGAAGTATTTTTTACACTAATATTTTTAGTTATTTCTTCTTGTTCAGTAGTAATTGTAAAAGATACATCTGTTTTTGGATAACCACGATTACTTAATTTAGGTATTGAATTAGTTGCCACAATATCTAAAACAGTATCTTGTTCACTAACACCAGAAACTTTTAAAATTTGACTAAACCAATGGTAAGTAGAAGATTTAATCGTTTGGCTATGTTTTGCGTAATCATTCCATAAAAGGATATTGTTTTTGTCAGTCAGTAGGTGAACTATACTATCCTCAGCATTGTTTCCCAAAATATTCGCACTAATCCCTTGAGATAGTTTTTCGGAAGCATGACTTAGTACGAAGTCTTTTAATTCAGAAAAAGTTAGTACATCATCTAAGAAAGATACATAAGTTTCGCTATGTATTTTATTAGAATAGTCGTTTTTATTTTTTAACTCTTTTTCGGTAATAGAGTCTGGTACAACAACAAAGATTTTTTTGACATTCTTATCAACTAGCTTGATATTTTGAGCAAAAAATTCATTCCCATAGATTCTATCAGTTCGAATCGAGCTAGTCGATTTAACTAACCAGGTTTCATTATCAAAATCATTGAAAGTAATTGCATAATCCATTTTAAATTGTTTTTCATAATTTTCATATCCAACTGAATAACCTTTTTTTACAGATACATTCAATTTGGGAATCTCTTGGATTTTTTGAAGCAATTCAGACAAAGTTAAATTTGAAGCAGAACCAGATAAAGATTTTTTCTGATTATCTATATTAAAATCCATAAATACCTCCGAAATTTAATAAAAAGAAGCTCGATTAAGAGCTTCTTTGGAGACACTTTGGAGACAATCCAAATATACTTATCTCATTTTAATACTTAATACAGTTGTTAAAATGCTGTTAAATCAAGGATTCTTAGCCAAAGTTACTCTTATAATTTATTCCCACTCAACTGTTGCAGGTGGTTTACTTGTAATGTCGTAGACGATACGGTTGACGTGGTCGACTTCGTTAACGATACGAACAGAGATTTTTTGAAGAACTTCCCAAGGAATTTTCGCAAAGTCAGCTGTCATACCATCGATAGAAGTGATAGCGCGAATAGCAATGGTGTAGTCATAAGTACGACCGTCACCCATAACACCGACTGAACGAACACCTGTGTTGACAGTGAAGTATTGCCAGATATCACGGTCAAGTCCTGCTTTAGCGATTTCTTCACGAAGGATAGCATCAGACTCACGGACAGTTTCTAGTTTTTCTTCAGTGATTTCGCCCATGACACGGATAGCAAGTCCTGGTCCAGGGAATGGTTGGCGCCATACGATGTGGTCTGGCATACCAAGTTCCGTACCAAGGGCACGAACTTCGTCCTTGTAAAGAGTGTTCAATGGTTCAATCAATTCAAACTGCATATCTTCTGGAAGACCACCAACGTTGTGGTGTGACTTGATAGTTTGAGCTGTATCAGTTCCAGACTCAATTACGTCAGTATAAAGAGTCCCTTGAGCAAGGAATTTCACATCTTTGAGCTTGCTTGCTTCGTCATCAAAAACATAAACAAACTCGTTACCGATGATTTTGCGTTTTTGTTCAGGATCAGATACACCAGCTAATTTATCAAGGAAACGTTTAGCAGCATCTGCTTTGACGATATTCAAACCAAACTTACCACCAAGCATGTCCATAACTTGGTCTGCTTCCCCTTTACGAAGAAGACCGTGGTCAACAAAGATACAGATCAATTGATCGCCGATTGCTTTCTGGAGAAGAACGCCAACGACAGAAGAGTCAACACCACCAGATAGACCGAGAAGGACACGTTTGTCTCCAACAGTTTCACGGATTTTCTTGATCTGCATGTCGATGAAGTTGTCCATTGACCAGTCGCCTTTAGCCTTACAGATATTAAGGGCAAAGTTGCGAAGGATATCATAGCCATGAACTGAATGACGAACTTCTGGGTGGAATTGGATACCATAGATGTGCTTGTCAGGGTTTTCAATAGCTG
>ERZ773069.1002-NODE-1002-length-17280-cov-7.493004_pt1 | contig 17280 bp, 18 predicted proteins | sample MGYA00580619_ERZ773069 | MGnify/ENA primary metagenome ERZ773069 (study PRJEB29015, sample SAMEA2738007) | human oral metagenome | biome: human oral; feature: human-associated habitat; material: dental | place: China | collected 2108 ...
ATGCGCTCGGCCGGCGCCTCGACGGCCTCCAGCTCGGCGGCGACCGCGTCGATCCAGGCGGGCAGGTGACGCGCCAGGACCAGACCACGCAGGTCATCCACAGAATCGACATAGCGATAAATGCTGTTGCGGGCAATTCCGGCGGCTGCGGTCACGGCGCCGGCGGTCAGCTTCTCGGGCTCGCCGGAACGCATGATCTCCTCAGCGGCGTCGATCAGCCGACGTTGAACCATCGCACGGTGCTGGGCAACGGTGGGGGCTGCGATCTTCGGCACTCGAATCCTTCCTGACTCCTTGGCGACCAATACTAGATCTTGGTCGCGAAACCGCACCAGACCCGCCCACCTTCTGCGGGCATCTACACTGGACCGGCACCACGACGACCCGAGGGGGATCATGACCGTCCACGAGCTCATCATCATCGGTTCCGGCCCCGCCGGATACACCGCTGCCATCTACGCGGCCCGCGCCGCGCTGAAACCCATCGTGTTCGAGGGCGCCCTCGACAGCGGTGGCGCGCTGATGAACACCACCGAGGTGGAGAACTTCCCCGGGTTCCCCGACGGCGTGATGGGCCCCGACCTGATGGGCCAGATGCGTTCCCAGGCCGAGAGGTTCGGGGCGCGGCTGATCACCGACGACGCCGAGGCCGTCGACCTGACCGGCGAGGTCAAGAAGGTCACCGATTCCGCGGGCAAGGTCTGGGAGGCGAAGGCGGTGATCCTGGCCATGGGATCCGGGTACCGCAAGCTGGGCGTCGACGGGGAGGAGCGGCTCTCGGGCCGCGGCGTTTCCTGGTGCGCCACCTGCGACGGCGCCTTCTTCCGCGACAAGCCCATAGCCGTGATCGGCGGCGGGGACTCCGCTGTGGAGGAGGCCACCTTCCTGACCCGTTTCGGTTCCCGCGTCACCCTGGTGCACCGGCGCGATGAGCTGCGCGCCTCGAAGGCCATGGCCTCCCGCGCCGAGAAGGACCCGAAGCTGGACTTCGCGTGGAACTCGGTGGTGGAATCCATCAATGGGGATGCGCGAGTGGAATCCGTCACTCTGCGCGACACGGTGACGGGGGAAACCCGCCAGCTGGAGGTCTCCGGGGTGTTCGTCGCCATCGGCCACGACCCACGCAGCGCGCTGGTCAAAGGGCAGGTGGAGCTCGACGGGGCGGGCTACGTGAAGGTCGCAGCCGGCTCCCAGGCGACGAACCTCCCGGGCGTGTTCGCCTGCGGTGACCTGGTGGACCACACCTACCGCCAAGCCGTCACGGCGGCCGGTTCCGGCTGCCAGGCCGCCCTCGACGCCGAACGCTGGCTGGCAGCGAGCGAGGCGTGATCGTAGACTCGCCACGGAGAACAAGGAGTGTGAAATGGCCGTTGTCGATGTGACCGAGGCAACTTTCGCCGACGAGGTGCTGCTGTCGCCGGTTCCGGTGGTGGTGGATTACTGGGCCACGTGGTGCGGACCCTGCAAACAGATGGCCCCCATCATCGAGGAGCTGGCCCGCGACTACGAGGGCCGGGTGAAATTCGTGAAACTCGACATCAATGCCGAGGTCGCGTTCGCCGCCGAGAAGGGCATCCTCAGCATCCCCACCCTGGAGTTCTACAAGTCCGGGCAGGTGGAGAAAACCCTGTCGGGGGGCAAGTCGAAGAACGCGCTCAAGAAGGTCATCGACGAGCTCGTCTGATGACCGATCGTTTCCCGCGCTACGGCGAAGGTTCACCCCGCCGTAGCGCGAGCAGCCCTGAGTCACCCCTGGAACCGGCGTTCCCAACCCCGAGGCGAACGGCGGAGAGCGTCCCGACCCCTCCCAGATTCGCCGGACCCCGTCGCAGCGCAGCCACTCCCACCAGTCCAGCCACTCCCACCAGTCCAGCCACTCCCACCAGCCCTGCCAGCCCCGACAAGACCACCGTTTTCAAACGCATCACGGAACCGATCGCGCGCCGCTCGGCCACCTCGCCGGAAACGCCCGTACGGGAACCCCGTGAATGGCACAACGTTCCGAAGGCCGAAACCGAGGCCGAGATCCCCGCCAAGCCGCCACGACACCACATCCCACCCATCCCCAGGTTCGTGAAGATCATGGGGATCGTCGCGGTGGTGGTGCTGCTCGTGATCGCGGGCTGGCTGGGCATGGTCCTGGGCGGGCTAGGAAAGCCGAGCGCGGACGCGTCGCCGACCTGGGCCATGAAGCTGCCGACGCAGATCGGGAATTTCGCCAACGACGGGGTGAAGGAGTCGATGGCCCCCAGCGGCGCGGGCACCATCCTGCGATCCAACTACTCCGACGGAACCTCCCAGTTCATGCTGCTGCTGCAACGCCCGGCACCGGAGCTGAATTCCTACTTGGCAGATTCCGGCATCACCAACATCACCTCGGTGCACGACGCCTCGTGCGGCACCTACGAGAACCAGCAGAAACCAGTGTGCACCCGGGTCATCGACAAGACGGTCATCATGGTCATGGGACTCGACGGCCAGAACAACGAGACCTTGGCCGACCTGATCGAGTCCGCGTACAACACAATCAAGAAGCAGCAGTAGATTTTCGCGGTTGCGCAGCACCAAACCGATTCCAGAGTCATTTGGAGCGCTCCAAACGCTCTTTGGTGCTGTTCAACCGCGCCCATTCTCGTCGTCCTACGGATAACGTGTGCTGAATGAAGGCCGCGCGACAAGACACCCGCCTGGACCCGTTCGTCGAGCATTACGCCGCCCGCACCCAGGGGCTCAGGGTATCCGCGGTCCGGGCGCTGTTCGCCGTGGCCAACCGGCCCGAGATCGTGTCGCTGGCGGGCGGGATGCCGAACATCAAGGACCTGCCCCTGGGCGAGATCAGCGACCACATCGCCCGGATGATCCGCGATCACGGCACGCAGGTCATGCAATATGGATCCGGGCAGGGTGAGCCGCGCATCCGTGAGCAGATCTGCGAGGTCATGGCGGAGGAGGGCAGCGTCGCGGACCCCGACGACATCGTCATCACCGCCGGTTCCCAGCAGGGTCTGGATCTCGTCACCCGCGTCTTCTGCGACCCGGGGGACGTGATCCTGGCCGAGTCGCCGTCCTACGTGGGGGCGCTCGGCACCTTCCAGAGCTATCAGGCCGAGGTGGTGCACATCGCCTGCGACTCCGAGGGGCTGATTCCCGAGGCCCTGACCGAGACCGCCGAACACCTGAAGAAGCAGGGTAGGCGCGTCAAGTTCCTGTACACGATTCCGAACTTCAACAACCCGTCGGGGGTGACGCAGCCCGTGGAGCGGCGCCGCCGGGTCATCGAGAGCTGCACAGAGGCGGGGGTGCTGGTGGTGGAGGACAACCCCTACGGGCTGCTGACCCTAGATTCCGGCCCGCTCCCGGCGATGCGTTCCCTGGAGACGAACGTGGTCTACCTGGGGTCATTCTCCAAGACCTTCGCGCCGGGCTTCCGCGTCGGCTGGGTGTGCGCCCCGCACGGGGTGAGGGAGCGCCTGGTGCTGGCCCAGGAGTCGGCGACACTGTGCCCTCCGGTGTTCTCCCAGTTCGCGATCAGCAACTACCTGGAGAACTGCGACTGGCGCGGCCAGATCGGGGTCTTCCGAAACATGTACCGCACCCGGCGCGACGCCATGCTCGCCACCCTGGAACGGGAGATGCCCGACGGCTGCTCCTGGACCCGGCCCGCGGGCGGGTTCTTCGTCTGGGTGACGCTGCCCGAGGGGCTGGACGCTTCGGCGATGCTGCCGCGCGGGGTCGGCGCCCGTGTGGCCTTCGTGCCGGGACCCGCGTTCTTCGCCGACGGGCAGGGTTCCCGCAACGTGCGGCTGTCCTACTGCTTCCCGCCGCCCGACCGGATCGCGACGGGGGTGGAGCGATTCGCCCAGGTGGTGCGGAGCGAGCTGGAGATGCTGCGGACCTTCGGCATGCACACCCCGTCGCACGCCAACCCGGCCAAGGGACCGGGACCGAATCTGAACTGACCGCACCCCGAGTTAAGGACTGATGCCATGACCGTGTTCGTGATCGCCGGTGGCCTGAGCCACGAGCGGGAGGTTTCGTTGCGTTCCGGGAAGCGCCTGGCTGGGGCGCTCCGGAAGAAGGGCCACACGGTGGCCGAGACTGACGTCAACGCCGACCTGATTCCCCGGCTGCTCGGGGATGAGGACTCTGTCGTCATCCCGGTGCTGCATGGCGGGCTGGGTGAGGACGGTGCGCTTCGGGAGGTGCTGTGGACGTTGGGGGTGCCCTTCGTTGGCAGTGACGGCGCCAGTTCCCGGCGCACCTTCGACAAGTCGGTGGCGACGCGGCTGGTCGGGGCCGCTGGCCTGGCGACCCCGCAGCAGGTCGCACTGCCCGATGACATCTTCCGGGAGCTGGGCGCCCAGGCGATGATGTCGGCGCTCGGGGAGCGGATCGGGTTCCCGCTCATGGTGAAACCCGCCAGGTCGGGTTCGGCGCTCGGGACGACGAAGGTGGCTTCCGCGGACGACCTGCCGGCGGCTCTCGTCGGGGCCTTCGCCTACGGGAAGGATGTGGTGGTGGAGGAGTTCGTCGAGGGCACGGAACTGTCCGTGACCGTCATCGAGGACGGCACCTGCCCGCGCGCGCTGCCACCCGTCGAGATCAGGCCCGCCTCGGGGGTCTACGACTACGAGTCCCGCTACACCGCAGGGGCCACCCGTTTCATCACCCCCGGTGAGCTGCCCGACGACGTGCTCGACGCGGCCGGGGACTTGGCGGTCCGCACCCACCAAGTGCTCGGCCACCGCGACATCTCCCGCACCGACATGATCGTGCGCGAAGGAATCCCGGTGTTCCTGGAGAGCAATGTGGCACCCGGCCTGACGGACACCTCGCTGACGCCCCTCGCCCTGGAGGCCGCCGGCCTCGACATGGGGGAGGTGTTCTCCGCCCTCGTGGAGCAGGCGCGCCACCGCGGCCACTGACGGAGACCTCTTTCCGAAGCCGACTCGAAACCACCACTTGTCGCCTGGGGGTTTTGGTCCCGGACGCTGAGAAGAGCGTCTCAGTGTGCTTCCAGGACAAAACCCCTTGTCAGAGGCCCGAGCACCAACCACCACAGCCGGTTTTATCGACTTATCGATCAAACGGTAGAGCTATTTGGAAACTCCCGTCAGGGCTCGACGGTGCGGCCGTCGATCACGGCCATGATCCGGTCGAGATCGTCGGTGGAGGCGAACTCGATGGTGATCCTGCCCTTGTTCTTGCCGATGGCGACCTTCACCCGGGTGTCGAAGTGGTCGGAGAGAAGCGCCGCGACGGCGGCTTCACGTTCCGATGGCAGTCGGCGGACGCGGGGGGTGGGTTCCTCCTCGGTGGGGGCGTTGCCGAGCCGGACGATTTCCTCGGTGCTGCGGACCGAGAGACCCTCCGCAACGATCCGCTCGGCGAGCAGTTCCTGCGATCTCTGGTTGGTCAGCCCCAGCAGCGCGCGCGCGTGCCCCGCGGAGAGCACCCCGGCCGCCACCTTCGTCTGCACGGTGGAGGGGAGGTTCAGCAACCGCAGGGTGTTCGAGATCTGCGGACGGCTGCGATGAATCCGCTGGGAGAGTTCCTCCTTGGTGCAGTTGAAGTCGCCCAGGAGCTGTTGGTAAGCGAGCGCTTCCTCCAGAGGGTTGAGGTTGGCGCGGTGAAGGTTCTCCAGGAGCGCATCGCGGAGGAGCGCGTCATCGTCGGTCCCGCGGACGATGGCCGGGATCGTTTCCTTTCCCGCCATCTTGGAGGCACGGAACCTGCGCTCACCCATGATCAGCTCGAAGTGCTTGGGCCCGACTTCACGTACAACGACGGGCTGCAGCACGCCGAACTCGCCGATGGAAGCGGCCAGCTCGCTCAGATCGTCCTCGTCGAAGACGTGACGCGGCTGCCGGGGGTTGGGGACGATCTGGTCCAGCGGCAGCTCGACGAAATAGGAACCGTCGCGGAGCCGGTCGGAGGGGGCGGTGGTGTCGTGGGTGTTCTCCTCGTCCGTCCGGGCGAAGAGGTCTCCCAAGCCCTTCCCGAGGCCCACATGTTGCTTTCCCCTGGCCATCAGGCGGCTCCTTCCTCGGTCGTTGCGGCACGGGCAATCTCCTCGGCCGCCTTGAGGTAGGCGACCGCGCCGGGAGATTTGGGGTAGTAGGTGATGACACTCTGCCCGTAGGAGGGCGCCTCGGCGATTCGCACCGAGCGCGGAATCTCCACGTCGAGGGTTTCCTTCCCGAAGTGGGCGCGCACCTCGCCGGCCACCTCGTGAGAGAGGTTGGTGCGGTTGTCGAACATGGTGAGCAGCACCGTCGTTAGCTGCAAGCGATCGTTCAGGTTCCCCTTGACCCGTTGAATGGTACGCATCAGCTGGGAGACTCCTTCAAGCGCGTAGTACTCGCACTGGATCGGCACCATGATCTCGGTGGATGCGACGAGGGCGTTGAGGGTGAGCAGCCCGAGAGAAGGGGGGCAGTCGAAGAAGACGTAATCGACCCCAGATTCCTCGATGTAGGCGGCCAGAGCTCTCTTCATCCTGGATTCGCGGCCCGGCTCGTTCACGAGTTCCAGCTCCGCCGTCGAAAGATCGACGGTGGCGGGCAGGACGTGCAGGTTCGGCGTGTGAGGCGACTGCTTGGCCAGATCCTGGATCCGCTCGCCATGGAGCAACACCTCGTAGGCTCCCGGGGTCCCGGGATCGTGATCTATGCCCAGGGCAGTGGATGCGTTGCCCTGCGGGTCGATGTCGATCACGAGCACGTTGAGCCCACCGAAGGCGAGCGCGGTGGCGATGTTCACGGTGGTGGTGGTCTTTCCGACGCCGCCTTTCTGGTTAGCCACCACGAAAACGCGCGGATTCTCCGGGCTCGGCAACGTCGGAACCTGGCTCTCGTCGTCGTACTCGGTGCCGTACTCGTCGTCGGCCACCCAGTCGTCATCGGCGCGATCGAAAAACGCGCGGCGCGGCCCGGTGGGGGTCTGGATGGCCGTTTCACGTGAAACGCTCTCGTGGTCCTTCCAAGGCTCGACATCCACGTCGTGTTTCGGAGTACGCTTGCGCTTGCGAAAGAACAGGGCCATTGAGTCCTCCTTTGACGGTCACCAACTTTAGCCTGAGTCGGTGACGCGAACTGAAACCTCGCCGCGTTTCACGTGAAACGTACTGCACGAATCCGAACGGACGACAGATACCAATGGCCACAAGCCTCGCGAAATTGCCAGTTTCCTCCGAAGGTGCACGGAATGAGATCCGGCAGGACACTCAAGAGGCGGAGGCGGTTGAGCAATCGGAACCCGGATTGGTCGATGCTCCAGGGGACCGACGACGCGAGTCCACGGGATCTCACTCGTCGCGTCCACACGAGGATGGACTGACCGGGAGACCTCGGCGGATCCAAGCCGTCGCATCCGTCGCGGCATCACACCCCGCAGGGACCATCGGCGGCAGGTCCGGTCAGCACTACCCCCGGCATCGGGCTTTCAGGACGGCGCATCGGTTCTGCCGGGTCATTCCCCTCGCCCTGTATTCGCTTCCTTCTGGACCGCGGTGCGGTGTTGCCTCAATCCACGAAATTCGGGGCGCTTCCTCACCGCACAACCAGGGCGATCCGTCCCCGTGGTGCGTTTCACGTGAAACGCACCACGCAAAGGGAGCGGTTCTCCGTCACCTTCCGCAATCCTCGTCATTCGCTACACACACCCCGCCCCAACCTCTGCAACCCCGGGTACCCGGCTGGTCGAATCGGAATGCGCGGCGTTTCCCAAGGTTTAATCTATATATCGACATAACGCCTTACCTTTAAATAGGTGCGAAAAGGCATCTGACAAGCCCGTTTACTCATCGATTGGGCGCGGTTGACCAAAATCGGGTCGGCCTTGGGCCAGTAACCTCCTCAGCGAGACCATGCGAAGCCCTCCTCCAGCGGAAGACCCAGGTACGAGAGCTCCGGATTCTGTTCAGGAGGGAGGTCATGTCCGACCACGACGCTTCCGCCATCGTGAACCAGCCCATCCCGCTCAGCGTGAGCACGCTCATTCCACTTGGATCCACGAGCGCCGACCGTCTTTCACGGTTGTGGCCGCGTTTCACGTGAAACGCCCGGCGAGAATCACCGACCGTGGTTCTGCGGGTCACCCATTTCCCGCAGGATAACCGATTGGTGTGAGCTCAGGTCCGTCGAATTGCTGGCCAGTACGTGGATCGCCCGGCTCCCCGGGGAGTCACCGGTCATGCCGCTCCCGTGCAACTCTCCACCAATCCGGTCCGGCAACCAACCCACCATCGACGCGATCAGAACCACCGGTCTCGGAACCGACCAACCCTCACACCCCGACGAGGTCACGCACCTACAGCCCCCGCCGGGCCCGTCCTTCAGCAGCAAGGTTTCCACTCGCCGTCGCGGCTACATCGCCGCCGGCCATTCCGATGCCATCACCGCCCTGCGAATCGATTCCCCTGACACCATGAGCGGTCCCACCGTGATCGCCAGTCTGAACCCTGCAGTCGTGGCCCGCGAGATCGACAGGTTCCAAATCAAACTCAACCACCCGGCCGGGCTCAAACCCGCCGCCTCGAAGAACAGCCTCGAAATACAGACCCACCCCCACCTGTCCAGTCCAGCCCCACCGACTTCCGACGCCGCGCCAGCCAACCCAAAGATTTCACGGGGACAGCCGCATGAGACACCACGCGGGGATTCCTGGCTCTTCCCGATTACGCACCCCCGTTCCACGTGAAACGGGACAATCCGCGTGGGTAACTCACGAGAATTCACCGGCGTCGAACACCGATCAAGCAATGAACCTATTTAGAGATAAAACAATCAAACTGCTTAACCGGGCGATGAGGAACGCCTGGGGTCGCTTCGCTTTCAGAGATGGAGCCGGTACTCCGCTGAAGCACGAAGCGCACATGCAGCGCATCCGTACCTTCCTGTCCGTCGATCCAGGATCCAGTGCACCCGCGACCGAGCATGCGGCCGCGACAGGATCACGAGTACATGAGGGCGTTCCACGTGAAACGGAAAGAGTTCGTCCAACTATGCTCCGCCCCCTCCGAAGGCCGGGCGTCCTCGTCCAATCAGTTGGAGTTGGTCACGATGCCACCACGCACATAACCGGGACGGATGACTTCATGCAGCCTCGTGGAACCGTTTCACGTGAAACGCGTGACAGTTATTCCTTTTCATCAGAAACGATGATCCAGTAGACGTCAAGCCCCGGCAACAGCGCACCCGCTATCCCCACGATGCACAGCTCAGTACTCGGAATGCGCAGGTAGCCGGATGACAGACCGGACACCACACCGAGCACCAAAGCTGCTATCCCGACTGTCAATATCGGGTCCAGTGAAGCGTGACGTTGAAGAACGACATTGACGATCCCGGTCAATGCTCCCGCCCCAGCCGCAGGAAGCAGCAGCCTGGGACCGCCGCGCATGAACACCGCATTCCCCAGAGCACCGACCATGCATGGCCACAGCCCCAAGGGTCCCGGACGAGTGGCGAACGCCGCCCCCGTGGCATTCACTCCTCCGATTTGGCTGAGCGGCTTGGACGATCTGAGGAATTGGAAGTAGGAGTACCAGCCCCGTGGCGATGATTGCCGCAGAGGCCGATATCGTCGCGATTCCGCAAACATCCAGCTGCAAGCACCATTCCCCCGAGAACAACGACCCACCAAGGCCAAGGCGATGATTCTCGTTCCAACTGATCCATGAGATCAGAAGCACGTTTTACATCAACATCTTCACGCAGCATCTCAGCCAACACCTGGTGGAGTCGGCCCATGCGGTACAGATCAAAGGAATCGATGGTGGCGGCGGCCCGCGTCATCATGATCGGGACTCCCCGCTCCGACGCATGAGAAGCCATCATCGTCCGCCCCACCGCCGTCACGGACAGATCAGCCATTCCGAGCGCCCGTGCGCATCCCGTCATTGCATTGACCGCAGCACGTGTGTCAAACCCTGCCTCCAGCATCACGATTCCAGCGGCGCATGCAGCTTGGCAGTTTTATCGACAAAGCAGTTTATAGGCGAAGCGTTTCGGTGACCCGGGAAGGTGAAACACACCGTCCCGAGTGGTCGCGGCGAATGCCTTTCTACTTCGCAAGCACCCGGATCGCTCGCGTCCCCTCGGTCTCCGGAATCGCTCGAACGTGAAGCACCTGGGCGGTCAGCCCGCACTTGTCCAGACGTTTGCGGGCTGCCTCGATCTCCTCCTCCGCCCCCGCTCCCTTGAGGGCCAGCAGCTCGCCGCCCGGGAAGAACATGGGAGTGGTCCATTTCAGCAGTTTCTCCAGCGGTGCCACCGCACGGCAGGTCACGACATCAAAGGTTTCGCCGCAGTCCTCGGCGCGCAGCCGTTCAACCCGCACCCGTTCACCCAGCCCGAGTTCCTCGACGGTCAGTGTGAGAAAGTTGTGGCGCCGCAGCAGGGGCTCCAGGAGGGTAACCCGGAGATCGTCCCGGCACAGCGCCAGCGGGATCCCGGGCAGCCCGGCGCCGGAACCGACATCCGCCACATCCGTTCCCCGCCCCAGCACATCCACCAGCGCCAAGGAGTTCGAGATGTGCCTGCTCCAGACCTTTCCGGCCTCGCGCGGCCCGAGCAACCCCCATTCGATGCCCCGGGTGCGCAGCATCTCCGCGTAGGCATCCAAGTTCTCGATCCGCTCCGGGAATCTCCTCGCCAAAGCGGCCCTGGCCGCCTCCTCCACCAAGCCCTGATCGTCCGATTCCGCTTCAGCCATGCCATTTCCCTCCCCGCTGCGAAGCGGTTTTCCACAGGTTATCCACCGTTGTGCAAAACGGGATCCGCTCAGGGTTTGGAAACCACCACGCGGCGGAACGGGGGTTCTCCCTCCGATTCGCTGGTCAGCCCGGCCGCCGCCACCTCGTCGTGGATGATCTTGCGTTCGTAGGCGTTCAGCGGGGCCATTCTCACGGGCTCCCCGTTCTCCACGACCTCCGCGATGGCGTCCTTGGCCAGGGCCACCAGCTCAAGACGACGCCGCTCCCGGAAACCGCCGATGTCCAGGGTGAGCCGGGAACGGTGCCCCGTCTCGGTCATCACCACCAGGCGGGACAACTCCTGCAGGGCGTCGAGCACTTCGCCGTCCTTGCCCACCAAGCGGTCGTCCTCGGTGTCGATGACCACGTGCGCACGGCCGTTGCTCACGGAGTTCTCAATGTCACCGTCGAGGTCCGCGATGTCCAGCAGCTCCTCAAGGTAGTCGGCAACCAGGTCGCCCTCGGCCAACAAGGTTTCATTGTCGGTTTTCTCAGTCATGTCGCTCCGATCGGATGTGGCCCGATTCACTTCTTCTTGCGGGCGGATCGAGTGGTGCTGCGGGGCTGACGACGAACCCCGCCCTGCGCATTCGAAGATCCGCCGGAGTTGTCGGTCTTCAAGGTCGTGCGGTTCACCTGCTGGCGCACGACACGACGCCTCCCGTTCTCATCGACGGGCTGCTGCACGACGGCCTCGACGGGTCGCCTGTTCTTGTGCCGTTTCGCGTTGCGCGCCTCCATGATGGCCTTCGGGTCCTTGCCCTGGGAGCGCATCCGCTCCTCCCAGTCGATGTAGGCGGGAGTGTTGGGGGCCGGGTTGTTACGGATCAGCAACCCCTGCTGACCCATCGTCCAGATGTTGCTGGCGCTCCAGTAGACCAGCACACCGATCGGGAGCACCGCCGAGGAGGCCGCGTACATGATCGGGAATATGTAGAGCATCACTTTCTGACTCTGCGCCATGGGGCCGGTCAGGGCATCCGGGGGCATGTTCTTGCGCATCAGCTGGAGCTGGGTCAGGAACAGGGTGATGACCAGGAGCGCGATCAGGACGATGCCCAGGACCTGGGTGGCGCCGAACGAGTTGATCGGGAAGATGCGGCCCGCCAGTTTCGCCCCGAACAGGTCCGCGTCCTGCAGCGAGGCGACGAGATCCGGGCTGGTCTGGAACCAGTAACCCCGGATCTGGTCGTCGGCCACGCCCTGGAGCACCCGGAACAGGGCCCAGAAGACGGGCATCTGCAACAGCAGCGGGAAGCAGGAGGCCATCGGGTTGACCCCCTCCTCCGCGTAGATCTTCTGCATCTCACGGGAGAGCCGTTCCCGGTCCGATCCGTACTTCTTCTGTAGTTCCCGGATCCTGGGTTGCAGTATCTGCATGGCCCTGGAGGAGTTGACCTGTTTTACGAACAACGGGATCATCAGGGTCCGCACCACCAGGGTGAGGGTGACGATCGCGAGGATCCAGGACACCCCGGAGTCGGCCCCGAACAGCGGGGCCCACAGGCCGTGGAACAGCACCATCAGCCCCGAGATGGCCCAGTACAGGGGCTGCATCATCGCGGAGAGCAATCCGTAGAAGCCGTCCCAGATGGACAGCGGCACCGAGAGGTCGATCATCTAGGACACCTTCTGCCCGGACAACAACCGGGCCTCGTCTCGTCGGACTTCCTCGGCCCATTCTGCGGCTTCGGGAGTCCCGGGAACATAGTCGACCCCACCCGCCGACCACGGGTGGCAGCGCACGATCCGGTGCACGGTCAGGAATCCTCCCTTGATCCCGCCGTGAAACTCGACCGCGCGCTCCCCGTAGGCGGAGCAGCTGGGATGAAACTTGCAGACCTCCCCGTACAGCGGGGAGATGAACTTGCGCCAGGCTCGGATGAACCAGAGCATCGGATACTTCAGCACGTCGCCCTCGTGAACGCTCGCCGCCAGGCCGACTCGAGATCGCCAGCCAGCCTCTCGGGTTCGGATGAGGAAGGGGGCAGGGCCCGCACCACCACATCGGCTACGAATGGGGTGGGAAGACCGGCGGCCAGATGCCGCAGGCGACGCTTCACCCGGTTGCGGGTCACGGCGTTTCCGATGGCTTTCGACACAACAAAACCCACCCGAGTCTCCTCGGATGGATTCCGGTCGCTCACGGCCACGTGGACCACGACACTCGGGGTACCGGCCCGCGCGCCCTGCCGGAAGGTCGCGGTGAAGTCAGTGGAACGACGCAACCGACGGGATCGGGGCAGCACTGCCGGGATCAGGCGGACAGTTCCGTGCGACCCTTGCGGCGCCGGGCACTCAGGATGGCGCGACCGGCGCGGGTACGCATGCGGGAGCGGAAACCGTGCGTGCGGCTGCGACGACGGTTGCTCGGCTGGAAGGTGCGCTTGCTCATGCGATGACTCCATAGGTGATCTTCGACTCGGGAAGGTCCGCTCCCGTGGGCAGCGGCTGTCCAACGATACGCGCAGCGGAGGATTTCCACAAACCGCTACCGCCCCCATCCGGGCCCCGTGAATTACACCGCTGTAGTACTCGGACACGGGCATTTCCGTGTTGCGAACGACCTCCGGGGGCACTAGTTTCGTGTTCTACGCGGCTGGCTTATCCACAGTCCCCGGCGGCCGCCGTCCAGGGTGGGGGGAGTTATACCCTGTTGTGGACAACCCTGTGGAATACCGCTCCACCTTGCGTGGAACGCCTTGTCAGGAAGGAGTCGCTCGTGTCCGTACCCGCCGTGCCCGAACTGGACGCCATGTGGGAGCGGATCGTCGGCGATGTCCCCATCTCCTCCAGGGCCTGGCTGCGCCGCACCAAACCCATAGCCATGCACAGCAACACCGTGATGCTCGCGGTCTCTGACGAGACCACCCGGGAACGCATCGAGACCAAGCTGCGCACCGAGATCGAGACGAAACTCAGCACGGTGACGGGAACCAGGACCTACCTGGCCTTCGTGATCGACCCGTCGTTACAGGTCGAGACCCCGGACCTGGAGATCGCGCCGCCCCTGCCTCTCATAGACGAGAAGATCCGGCACCACCGTTCCGCGAACCCCAACTCGGACCTGAAACTGAACCCGCGTTACACCTTCGAATCCTTCGTCGCGGGTTCCTCGAACCGGTTCGCGCACGCCGCAGCGGCCGCCGTCGCGGAACAGCCCGGCAAGTCGTACAACCCGCTGATGATCTACGGTCCCTCCGGGCTGGGGAAAACCCACCTCCTCCACGCCATCGGGCACTACGTGCGCAGCTACTACGAGAACCTGCGGGTGCGCTACGTCTCCACCGAGGAACTCACCAACGACTTCATCAACGCCATCTCCGACAACCGGACCGCCGAGTTCCGGCGCGCCTACCGCGACGTGGACGTGTTGCTGGTCGACGACATCCAGTTCCTGGAGTCGAAGATCCAGACCCAGGAGGAGTTCTTCCACACCTTCAACACCCTCCACAACGCGCAGAAACAGATCGTGATGTCCTCCGACCGACCCCCAAGACTGCTTGAGGCGCTCGAACCGCGGCTCAGGTCCAGGTTCGAATGGGGCCTGATGACCGACATCCAACCCCCCGACCTGGAGACCCGCATCGCCATCCTCCGCAAGAAGGCGGCATCGCAGCGACTGACCGCCGGCACGGAGGTGCTGGAGCACATCGCGTCGCACATCACCACCAACATCCGCGAACTGGAGGGCGCCCTGACCCGCGTCGCCGCCCTCGCGAGCCTCAACCAGCAGGAGATCACCCCCGAACTGACCGAACGGGTGCTGCGTGACCTGATACCGGAGGGCAACGACATCCACGTCGACGCCGACTCCATCATCACCGCCACCTGCGCCTATTTCGGGATCTCCGCCGACGAGTTGACCGGGGCCAGCCGCGTCGCCGCCCTGGCCCGGGCCCGCCAGATCGCCATGTACCTGTGCCGGGAACTCACCGACCTGTCGCTGCCGAAGATCGGATCCCGCTTCGGGGGTCGCGACCACACCACCGTCATGCACTCGGTGAAGAAGATTGACACGAAGATGGGCGAGGACCGCCAACTCTTCGACCAGGTGACCGAACTCACCAACCGCATCAAGCAGAGCTGAGACCACGAACAAACCCGACGCCGGTTGAGCCGTCCTCACGAGCGCCAGCGGGCGGAGCGTGTCGACACGGGTCGCTCGTTCCTCGTGACCCTGCTCAACCGGCTTCAGGGAGGGGTGCTGTACCTGTGGAAAGTTGTCCACAGATCTGTGGATTCCTGGTGGAAACCGCGGTGGACAGCACGACGGGCACTGAGCAATCCACAAATCCTCCCCGTGTAGTTCTGGTTTTATCCACAACCCATCCACACTCCCAAATCCGCTCTGACAAGGAGTTTTAACGGTTTTCCACAAGTTCCACAGGTGCTACTACCGTTACTGAGATGTAATTACGGAAAATTCTTAAAAGTCACGTGCGGTGGAAACGTGGAAGACTCAGGAGCCGCGCCCAACCAAACGGCTGACGGGAGGGTGTGAGGACTCGGGCGCCCCAAACCCGCGTCGATCAGGACCGTTACCGGTATGCTGACGAGATACCGCGCCGTGGTGGCTGCCGGTACTACTACTTAAGGGGACGATGTGAAGATTCGAGTGGAGCGCGACGCACTGGCCGATGCCGTTGCCTGGGTGGCCCGCAGCTTGCCGAATCGCCCCACGGCCCCGATCCTCGCCGGGTTGCTGATGAACGCCTCCGGAGACGAGGTGACGCTCTCCAGCTTCGACTCCACCACCTCCGCCCAGGTGACCATGCCCGCCGAAGTCACCGACGAGGGCACAGTTCTGGTCTCGGGGCGGCTGCTGAACGAGATCGCGCGTTCCCTGCCCAACAAACCAGTCGAAATGGTCTCCGACCACACCCAGGTGGAACTGATCTGCGGGTCTGCGCGGTTCAGTCTCCAGACCCTCCCCGTCGAGGAATACCCCACCCTGCCCGAGATGCCCACCCAGACCGGTCTCGTCGACGCCTCCGTCTTCGAGAAGTCCGTCAGCCAGGTCGTGATCGCCGCGGGCCGCGACGAGCTGCTCAACGTGTTCACGGGCGTGCGGGTGGAAATCAACGGCGACCGGCTGTCGCTGCTGGCCACCGACCGCTACCGGATGGCGCTCAAGGAACTCACCTGGCAGCCGTCCTCCCCCGACATCGAGGGCGCGGTGCTGGTGCCGGGCCGGGTGTTGGCGGACACGGCCAAGTCGCTGACCTCCGGCAAGACCGTCACGGTCTCGCTTTCCACCACCGAATCGGAGGGTGAGGGGCTGGTCGGGTTCACCGGCGAGGGGGCGAAGAGCCGCCGCGAGGCCACCACCCGTTTGCTGAACCAGGCCTTCCCGAAGGTACGGCACCTGATGGACGTCGTCGGCACCGTCACGGTGCGGGTTCCCACCGCCGATCTGCTGGCCGCCGTGAAACGCGTCTCGCTCGTCGCGGAACGCAACACCCCACTGCGCATGCTCATCGAAGACGACCACATCTCCCTCGAGGCCGCCACCGGCGACCAGGCCCACGCATCGGAGGCGATCGAGGCGCAGGTCGGCGTGGTCGGCGAGGAGAAATCCATCGAGGCCGCGGGCTTCAACCCGCACTACCTGCTCGACGCCCTCGGCGCCCTCGACGCGCCCTACGCGCACTTCTCCTTCACCGCGCCCGGCAAACCCTGCCTCATCACGGGCTTGGCGACGATCGACGGCGACCAGCTGTTCGACTACCGCCACGTCATCATGCTCATGCGCCTGCCGAACTGAACGGCCAGCTCCGGCCGGTGAAGCCGGTGGACATGTGACTGACAGGATTTCTGTGGCGGTTGACTGTTGGATCCCCTAGGTTTGATTTCAGTCACATGAAAGGAAAGACCTATGACCTCCATTGGAGCCCTCTTGGCCATCCTGGGTTTCGGGTCGTTGATTCTCCCGGCTTTTGGCATGCAGTTCAGACTGCTTTCGGCGGTCGAGGGAGCCCAACCCTGGTTCGGCATCATCCTTGGTGTCATCGGGCTCGTCCTCATGGCGCTCGGTTTCGTGCAGGGCAACCAGCAGAAGGGACAACAGCCCCAGCCGCCGCAGGGCCAGCAGCCGCCCCAGTGAACCAATGACCGAATCGACGGGAGGGAGCCGCGGGTTCCCTCCCGTTTCCACGTCCCCGCGTGAATAAAATCGGACCCGATGTTCGTCACCCACCTGTCGGTCACCGACTTCCGCAACTACGCCGCTGCCGAGCTGGATCTCGTCGCCGGCGTCAATGTTTTCGTCGGGTCGAACGGACAGGGCAAGACGAACCTGGTCGAGGCCGTCGAGTATCTCTCGACGATGTCCTCCCACCGCGTCTCGTCGACGGCCCCTTTGATCCGCGCCGGCGCCGAGTCCGCGATCCTGCGTGGCCGGGTGCAGGCCTCCCGTGACGACGAACGCCTCATCACCCTGGAGATCGAGGTGACCAACGGCCGCAGCAACGTCGCCCGCCTGAACCGTGCTCCTCTGTCGCGGCCCCGCGACCTCGTCGGTG